>Ga0209414_1000654_pt1 | contig 16794 bp, 9 predicted proteins | sample LakVidmifraction_4_FD_181154 | JGI IMG/M metagenome (GOLD analysis project Ga0209414, IMG submission 181154) | Hypersaline microbial communities from Lake Vida, Antarctica - Brine Hole Two &gt;0.2 micron (SPAdes) (version 2) | ecosystem: Environmental > Aquatic > Non-marine Saline and Alkaline >... | reverse complement strand
TGCAAAAGATTGCTCACATCGAGCAGCCGCACAACTGCGCCACTTTTGAACGGAACAATCCCGGTGGCTGCACTGGGTGCCCAAACTTCGGGAAGATCAAGAACCCGATATCTTTGGGCATGATAGTTCCCCGCGCTACGGTTGAAGAGCGCACGATGGAATTGCTCAACGAGCGCACAGGTGAAATGGAGATGGTCACCATCCCAGAGTATCCCAAACCGTTCTATCGCGGCAAGGAAGGTGGCATCTGGCGAGAACCCTTTAAGGACGAGGGTGATCCGGTCTTTGTCTACCAACACGACCTTTATGTGGTGAAGCGGATGCACGACCCCGTGCAGCGCGATGTTGTCGTTATCCGGCTGCACACACCCAGCGATGGCGTGAAAGAGTTTATCATCCCTAACAACAAGATAACAGACAAGACAGAGCTACGCAAAATACTGTCAGGCGAAGGCGTGATGGTTGGCGCGAAGCGCTTCGACCTTATCTGTGAGTACCTAATTTCGGCAATCGACACGTTCCAATATGGCAAAAAGGCAGAACTTATGAGACTCCAATTTGGTTGGGCTGATAATGACAGTAAGTTTATCGTAGGTGATAAGGAAGTCACCGCAGAGGGCGTATTCTATAGCCCCCCTTCATCAACTACTGAACAGATAGCCACGCATATGGGCGCTGTGGGCACCCTCGATAAGTGGAAGGAAGTGTTCAATATCTACGGTCGTCCGGGACTTGAGGGTAATGCGTTTGCTGCGCTTACTGCCTTTGGTGCACCACTTCTGCGCTTCTCTGGCCAGAGTGGTGCCATCATCAACGTCATCCATCAACACTCCGGCACTGGTAAGACTACCATCCTACATATGTGCAACAGCGTCTGGGGCCACCCAAAGCACCTCTGCACGACCCCGCAGGACACGGTAAACGCCAGTATCATGCGCCTCGGCGTGTATAATAACCTACCTTACACGGTGGATGAAGTGACTAACATGGCCCCAATGGCTTTCTCCGACTTTGCTTATGCAATGGCGAACGGTAAGGGGAAGGAGCGCATGGAGGCCAGCGGTAACAAGCTCCGCATCAACAACACACGGTGGCAGACAATCAGTCTCTGCTCCTCGAACGCATCCTTCTATGAAAAGCTAATTAAGGCAAAGGCTACGCCAGACGGGGAGATGATGCGCATGATGGAGTATAAGATCGACTACTCTGGTGTCCTTGAGGTGGATTATGCAAAACAGATGTTCGACCACCAGCTATTTGGCAACTACGGCCATGCGGGGGTAATCTACGCCACCTACCTGATTAAGAAAAAGAAGGAAGTGATCGAGACGTTCAAGCAAATCCAAGCTAAGTTAGACCGCGAACTCAAGTTGACGCAGCGCGAACGTTTCTGGTCCGCCGTCATTGCTGCGAATATTACTGGAGGCTTGATCGCTAAGGAGCTTGGCCTAATTGATTGGGATATGAAGCGTATCTATAAGTGGGCTACCCAGATGCTGCTTGTTCTACGTGAAGATGTGCAGCCCCCCGCTACTGACCTTGCGACCATCATTGGTGACTATCTGAACCGCCACGTACAGAATATTCTCGTCGTTAACGATAACGTGGACCGCCGCACTCAAATGCCGATGCTGCCGCAGCTTGAACCGAAAGGTGAACTGCTGGTACGCTACGAGCCAGATACCAACCGTATGTATATATCTGCAAAGCACTTTAAGAACGACTGTGTTGATACCCAGATTAACTACAAGGAAACCCTAGACCAGCTTAGGAAGCAGGGCATATACCTCAGGCCAGAGGTGAAGCGGCTATCAAAGGGTATGAAGGTTATCACGCCGGGGGTCTATTCGTTGGTCTTTGATACGACTGTGGGTGGCTTCCTCAACTTGGATAGCATCGTGGGAAGCGACACTACGGAGCAGACTGGCGAGGTGGGGCAGGTCGATGAGAGTGGGGGGGATTGATTACGACATTGACTGGCGCACCTTCAAAAAAGGTAGGTCAATGTTCTTCCCGTGCCTCGACGTTGTGGAGGCCAAGCAAAGCATAGTGGACGTCTGTGGGCGTCTGCGGATAAAGATCTTGATGAAAGTCGTGATCTGCGATGGAATTAGGGGTTTACGTATCTGGCGTCAGTGAGTATAACATCGTTTCAGGAAGTTTGCTCCTTCCCCGGTACCCTCGGGTACCACTAGCCCCCCAGTTTGCACCAACTGGGGGGCTTTTTATTGACCTTGCGCCAACATATCTTGGGCAAGTACCCGCATATTCTTATCTGTCTGGATACCGCCAATATCCCCGGCCACTGCACGATCCTCCGCACGGGACACAACTGACTGCTTCATCTGGGGGCCAGTGATTGGCTTGATGAGGCCATACTCCATATTATACTCATCCCACCGCTCAGTAGCCTTCTCGTAGGCAGTTTCGTTCTCGGGAGTAGGTTTAGATAGGTACTTAAGGTACGCTTCCGCATAACCGCGCTGAACCTTTGACCTAATAGTATCGATCTTATCCTCGGCGCGGGAGAACAAGATGTTGCGCTTCTGTATTTCTGCCACCTCAGTCGAACCAAAACCTATATTTTGCGCGAAGAGCTTACCTACAGTGTAAAACTCTTCAGACTTAAGCTCTACGTTCTTAGAGGTAATGTATCCTTCTTCCTGAAGGCGTTTAGCAATCAGGGGTTGGCGCAGGAAGTTGTATGGCATGAGCTTTTCAGCCGCACGTTGACCATCACCTGCAAGCATAAAGTCAATGCCTTGAGATATTTGCTTAGCCATACCGCCAGACGCACCTAGACCAGCGCTCATGATCAGGTTCTGCACTGCATCAGCAACATTCTTCGCTGGCTGCTCGTCACGGAAGAACATATTGTTAAGCGACATGGACGATTCAAAGTTGATGTCCGTGTAGGCCGAGATCGGCCCCATCTCAAGTGCACGTTGCGCAACGCCCCCACCCAACATATTGGGTAAGAACCACTGCCGGAACCAAAGATCCATGCTGGCGTAAGCCATAGGATTACCAGACTCCGCATTATACATGCCCGGGTCTTCATCGTCGTCCTCAAGTAGAGGGCGGAATAACTCTCGTGCAACATCAGCAAGCCCCATGAACGTCGTGTACAACGGCAAACCAGTGGCACCAGCCCACATGAAGGTTGAGGCCATCGTGCCGAAGAACATAATCGACGCATCCCTACGTTCTTTAGATGTCGATTTAAGGCTCACGGCGTTGTAAAAACTCCTGATGAGCAGCGAGGACATGTTCATCGGGAAAGTAGCGAACTGAAAAACAACGCGACCTAGAGGCCCACGCGCTACCATCGGCTTAGAGTCTACCTCATAATCAAATAGACCCTCAAGGGTAAGCTCCGCAGCCTTCTGCTCTGCACGTTTAGCAGCATCTGCTTCGCTAACACCTGCTTTACGTAGCTTCTTATACTCAAGCTCACCGGCTGACATGAACATGATTTCACGCGATAGACGCTCAGTGTGAAAGCCCGCGCCTGTCATGAAGTTATGCACAAAGTTTAAGGTCTTACGCCCTGACTCAAGCACTACGTTATTAAAAACTCCAGTGTCTACCTGTGCGTCACCCACGATGTCGCCGGTATAATTAGTAGAGAACATCCCACGGTCATTACCACCACTCCACAAACCTTTAAGGAATGTTCGCATCTCGGGATTAGGGTTGTCGTTGATGTAGCCGCCATCATTCATGGAAGGCTGGCCCCAGTTGGTAATGACGTTACCATCCTCATCAAGCTTTGATACACCTAGCAGCTTATAGAAACGAGTCATGTTACGGAAGGCCAGCGCGGGGGCACCGACACCGTAGTCGCGGATGAGCAGCGTTATACCGACAGTCGAAAGCTGCAGGGGTTGGATGATAGCCGTTTTAAGGCTGGTCATCATATACAAGAACGTAGCGCGATTTAATCCAGTAGCAATAAACTCAGCCCAAGGATCACCTTTAGTAGGTGCTAGCTGCCGCCCAGCAAATTCAGCCATTTGATCGACGTAAGGCGACAACCGGTCTTTATCAGGATCGTTCTGAATAATAGCGTAGGCCCTGCCTAAATTATTACGGATAGTATCTGCGTGCTCTAAACGAGCAAGGCGGCTAGCCGCTGCACTCTGAGTGACGACAAAACTACGCAATGTATTAGCCGTAAAACCCGTAACGCCTTGACGCCGCCGCATAGCCGCAGCCTGCATAGTCTTTGGCATAGTCTGCAGATACATCTCAGTAAGCTGTTCTTTGACAGCCTTAAGATCTCCAATATTCCCGGCATCCAACTCATTAAGCATTTTCTGCAGTATATTTGTAGGATCGTTTTCTACAACATCGCTCTGCAACGTGTTGGCGTTATCACCAAAGCTAAGCTCACCTGAGTTGATAACGTCGTCGTATAAGCGCCTTTCACCCCTCTCAACCATCCCATCGTAACGTTCACTAAGCACAAGATCACGTTCAACCTTGCTAGCAAACTGGAAGTATCCACGGTCTTTACCGGTACCAAACCGCATCCAGTAATCGCCTTCGCGCCCAAGCGGGAAGTAGAGACCAATCTTTTCTGCTTCTGCAAACATTGCCTTTAGCTGCGTAGTAGCAGCAACCTTACGGGTAGGTGAAAGAGTGGAGTTGTTGATACGGTTTAGCATTGTACTAAGTTGGCGGTCGAAAGTTTCCCGATAGGCTTTAGCCGCCATATCAAATATTTTTCGGCCTTCGCCGTTACCGTTCGCGGGGTTAGCAAGGGCATCCCAACGTTTATACACGGCTTCAGCTAACTCGGTGCGGTCCTTGATCCGGTTGTTTTTGGCACGCTGCCCCAGCTTGGAGTCCGCGATGACTGCCTTAATTTTTTCGTCCTGCGCAATGAAATCACGGACGTTGGTCGCAAGGCGCGGGTCAATATCGTATAGGGTGCTAAGGTTCATCATATCAGATAGGAGTTTACCCCCTTCCTTAAAACGCCCATTAAACTTGTTCCAACGATACGCGCTGGCTTGTACCTTCACTTGCATCGCAGACCGGGTGTTGCGCATCTCCGTCATAGCTAGTGCTACTTTATCAAGGCGCGTCCCTAGAGCATTTGACTGGCGCTTCGCCAGCCGAACCACATTTATAGGAGTAATGAACTGCAACATAATCCGACCACGTTTGATCGTGATATTGGCGGGGATGATACGCATGAGGTGGCGCGAACGACGAACGCTACGCTCTATCGACATAATGATTGAAGTAGCTTGGTTAGTAGCGCTAGGGTTATGTGAGTCGGCAAGCATTTTTTCAGCCCGCGTCACTGCTTTGCCCGGGCCAGTTTTCTTTTTGCGGGCGTAACGCTGACCAGTTTCACCTTCTTGCGTACCGTTAATGGCCATATCATGAGCACGTGAGAGGATAGCTCCGACTTCAGCGTCACTGAAGTTTGACTTAATACCGATACGGCGACCAACATCCTTGATGACCCCCGTAATCTTGGCCAGTAGACTAGCTTCGATTTTACCAGCTTCCGACCGCTTTGCGAGGATTTCCTCTACTGCACGGGCAAGTGGGTCAGGGTCGTTAGGGTATGCGTCAGGGTTCTCTGCAATGAACGCATCAGTGTCGTCACGCAGCTTCTTATTGCCGCGATACATTTCTTTAAGGCGAGTATCGAGACGGCTACGGAACAACCGCGATAGACCCACGTGCCCCAAGACTTCATGATACAGGGTAGCCACCGCATCAGCAGCGTCAGCAAGTTGGTCGGCAATAAGGTGCACCCGCCCATCGGGGGTAGTGATACCGGCTGCGTCTGTTGCGCCATCTGCTTCAGCCTGCTGTCGGGCTTCTATCGGTAAATCGGAGAACGACTGTACCACATTTGGGCTAGCGCCAATACCCTTAGATACTGCGCCTACAGCAGCTTGCGCATCAGCAAGTGGTATACCTGCATTCTCAGTGCCGGGACGGTAGCGTTGATTGAACTGTTCTTCAGAAAAACGAGACCTAGCCCGCTCGAGTGCGGCAAGGATTTTCTCAGGAGTACCACGTTTACCCTCTGCCGCAGAGATAAGTAGATTGTACGTCTTCTCGTCGATCTCAGGTAGTGGGTTACCATTATCATCTTCAGCCCAATAGGCATCTTCAACAGCTTCTAGCGCCCCATTAAACGCGGCTTCCTCGTCTTCGGCCACTGGCTCAGTTACGGCGGTTTCCTCCACCGCCACCTCGGGCGTAGTTTCTTGTATGGTTTCTTCGGCCACTGGCTCAGTTACGGCGGTTTCCTCCACCGCCACCCCGGGCGTAGTTTCTTGTATGGTTTCTTCGGCCACTGGCTCAGTTACGGCGGTTTCTTCGGCCACTGGCTCAGTTACGGCGGTTTCCTCCACCGTCACCTCGGGCGCAGTGGGGGTTTCAGTGATACCAACATCACGTGCTGCTGTCTCAGCCAGCGAAGGAACAACACTACCAGTAGGCGCAGCAGCTTGCTCGATAGCCTCTACAACAGGAGCCACCGCAACTTCGTCAACCGAAGGTGGCGCGGGGACAACAGCGGGAGCCGGAGCTTCCATCGCGGGTTGCGCAGCAATAGCTGCAAGCTGGGTTTTGTTAAGGACTGCGTTAATAGCTGTAGCAGCATCAGGTTGGCGACCGTTTGCAAGTTGGTTCTTCGCCATCGCCTGCTGTCTATCGGTAATCTCAAGACCAGCAAGGGTAGGGTCGTTAGCCACCGTGTCTACCACAAGTTGCTGCGCGGCCACAGTCCGCTGCTTAAGCGGAGCCGCCATATCAATAGTGGGTGTAGTCCCGGCGGTATCTAATGCGGGGGCAGGAGTAATTTCAACCGGGTTTACAACTGAAGCAGTTGGAGCCAACATATCAACAGTAGGCGCAACTGAAGCAGTGGCAGGGGTAGCCGCAGCCCGCTCAGCACTCCGAAGTATACTACCGATAGCATCAATTGGCGCAATTTCCGGCGATGAAACAATAAGCTCCGCCACAGCGTTGCGGGTTTCGGGGGTAAGCTCTGTTACCCCATACTCAGCCTCAATATCATCTACATACGTTGCAAACTCGGCGTCGATAGCTGGTAAAACTTCTGCTACCTTCTCAGGAGTAACCGCTTGTGGTGGTACACGTAATATAGTAGCGCCAGTAGTATTAGCCTCCGGGGCGTTAACGTTAGCTACACTTACTGTGGGTGCAGCCGCTGGCGTACCGCCTGAAGTATCTATCCCTCCAAGATCATCAGCGGAAACACCAATAATACTAGGTAGGGAACGGCTAGCTTTGATCATTGCCTGATCCATAGGCATACCATCAGCCACATATTTATTAACTAGGGCACTATAAGTAGCGCCAATCGACTCCTCATCGAGGTCAATACTCGCAGATCTAACTTGTCGCGCAAGTTCACGGCTAGCACGAAGTTGTGTTTCTTTATTACCAGCCCCAAGCTCACCGACCTTAGGCCGGAAGGGGGCGACTACAGCTTCCTTGGCCCCACTAAACACGGTGCCACCAAACGCACCCGCTAGACCGGCTTCGAGAGTCTCGAGCATAGACCGTTTGGTAGTAGGGTCAGTACCTCCCGCCACCTGCTCGATTATGTTCTGAAGGATTTCGGTACCGGATTCTACGCCCGCTGTCTTAGACACCCGGATTACAGCCTGCTTAAGCCCCCTCTCGAGGACTTTACGCGCCGCGAGCGCAGCGGTTGTGCTAAGTACTTTACCGCCTACACCTGTAAGAATATCAAGCGCGGAAGATACAGCGGTGCCGACAACTGCGCGACCTATATCATCAATGCCTTCGGTCTTCTGCCGCTCTCGGATACCCCCGTAAGTTACTGGTGCACTGCCACCGAACATAACTGCCCCAGCAGCTACGGGGCTACGAGTAACAGCGCCGGTAACTATACCTGCTAGGGTCGGAATAGAACTCTCTGCTACCGTCTCGGCCAGTGAGCCAATTTTACGCCCGAAGCCTTCTTCCTCAAATACCCCCTTAAACTTACGGGGTCCAAGCTCTTCTTCGCGAGCCTGTGCAGCTTCGCGTAAATACTTAGCTGATTCCCCGGTTAGACCCTGTAGGCTATTGGGTAAGTCTTCAATTACAGTAGCCAAACCCGACTGGGTTGCGGGTACGCCCCGCTTGAGCGCACGAGTAAGAAAGTTTCCCTGCTCTTCATCGGCAGCAGGTGCAACGGTAGGTACAGCTACAGGAGTAGGTGTGGTGGGAGTACCACCTTGGGACTCAAGATAAGCGCCAATACGCTTACGTAGTTCCGCTTTAACTTTTTCAGGTGGTACATCATCCGTAGCGGCAAGCTGAAACACCTGACCACCGGGACCCGTCATTGTATATGTCGGCATTTACACGGCTTTCTTATCAGTAGTAGCCTTTAACTTACGGTTGATAATCGCCAAGGTTTACGGGGGTATCGCCAGCGTCAAAGGCATCTAAGGTACTTTGCATCTCTTTTTTAATAAACTCAGGACCCTTACCAGCCTCAACAGCTTTTCTATACGCTGCACTTAGTGCCCCACCCGGTCCTATCGATTCAGCGAGAATTTTAGACGCTTGAATATACATTCGTTGTTCATTTTGCTTTTCCCTAATTCGTGCCGCGTCTACCTGCCCACTATAACCTAGTTTACTACCATATATTGATGCATTATAACCCGTAAGTGCGCCGTAGTTCGATGAAGCAGCGCTAAGTTTACCGATATACCGGCGAGTGGCATCATCCATCTGCGCCCAACGCTCCTTGAAGGCGTTATCCTGCAGAGCTATAGCAAGCGTACCGTACTTAGTCTGCATATCCAGAGCGATGTTTGCTGCTTCCTTAGCTTCCTTATTGCTAAGACCTTCCTGCTCCTGCAGGTTCTTGAGAAGTTGCCGCTGGTCAGCTTTACGTTCTTTAGCCGAAGCTGCAATACCGGGCAAAGCCTCGGCCATACCAGCACTGGCAGCTTGTAGGAACGAGCCGGGAGTAGAGGCCATCTTGGCACCAATCTGCCCCAGAGCCATCCACATATCTTGCTTTTTGGCTTTCTTAATACTCTCAGGGCTAAGCTCATCTTCATAAGCTGCAGTCAGACGGTCCCGCTGCTTCGTTTCAATAGGGGTTTTAGCTTGATAGTCAGCAAGGTTGGTTCCTAGATCACCGCTCACACCAAAGATAGTTTCGGGCAGATCGAACGTAGGTATCCCACCAAGGGACACACGCGGAGCCAAAGCAGGGTCTCGCCGTCCGGTAACGATGATCTCATCCTCTTCGGCTAGTTCTGCGGCTATTTCTGCTGGTGTCATTTCTTTACCGTCAGCACCAGTCCTAAACGCAACAATGCCGCCACTGGCATAACCACCGTTGTTTGGTCCATCGAACATAGTATCAGGAATAGGGAGGTCGGTAAGACCCCCGGAAGCATACGGGGGCACCATACCGCCCATAGCCATACCCGGAGGTGGAGCGCTAGGCTGACCCATAGTAGGGGGCGGACCCATAGTAGGGGGCGGACCCATAGTAGGGGGCGGACCCATAGGTGCAGCTTCCGGCATAGCACCAAGGCCAGCCGGAAGACCCATAGGTGGAGCGCCCATAGGTGGAGCGCCCATAGGTGGAGCCTGAGGCTGCGGGGCCATAACCTGTTGAGCAACAGTCTGCTGCGGTGTCTGTTCTGCTTGCGCAGCGGAACGCATCCGGTCGATGAACATACCAGCCAACGTACCCGCAGTCGGGTCAATAATCCCCATCTGCATGGCTTGAGCAATCTTCTGTTTATTACCGCCGTACTGCTTGGCAATTACCTCAGGAGACTGAATGCTGAATGGTTTAGTTTCCATAATTATCCACCCGCGAAAGTCTTATAGATGCTGGCCGCGCCAAGGCCCGTACCCATGATCTGCTGCGCTAGACCCGGATTAGGGACTGACTGTGTTGAATTTGTATTAGCTGCAACTGGCACACCTTGAAGCAGGCTGCTGTACTGCTGCAGTTGGTTATTATAGTAGTCCCGCTGGTTCAGGAAGTCCTGATACTGCTGGCTCATTGTCTCCTGCTGCAGCGCCTGCTGCTGAGCCGCTGTCGCCTGCTGCTGACCGTACATAGCCAAGTTGCTCTGCTGCTGCGCACTACCAAGGTTGGAAAGTGTCTGAGCCGATTGGTTAGCTTGAGCCAAACCTGCAAGCCCCTGCTGCGCACCAAACTGACGCGACTGCTCGTTAAGCTTCTGGGCTTCAAGGTTATACTGTTGGTTCGACTGCAGCGCAGCAAGGCCCGTTTGAGCGCCAAGCTGTTGTGTCTGCATCGCAGCGCCGAGGTTCTGTTGGCCGGTGTTGAAGCCCATCTGCTGGTTAGCCATAGCAGCCTGCAGCGATTGTTGCTGGTTAAGACCTTGTTGTTGAAGCTGAGCCGCTTGGTTCTGCACATTGGCCTGCTGCTCGGATGACAAGTTAGCCAACGCAGCCTGAAGACCTGTCTGAGTACCAAGCTGCTGCGTCTGCAAATTAGCGCTAAGGTTCTGTTGACCTGCGGTTAGACCTGCTTGCTGATTAGCAAGATCCGCCTGCATTGCCTGCTGCGCGTTCATACCCTGAGCTTGGAACTGCTGAGCCTGATTAGTAATCCGTGACTGCTGCTCGTTCGTGAGGTTAGCGAGAGCAGTCTGCGCACCTGTTTGGGTACCTAACTGCTGAACTCCAAGTCGAGCCGCAAGGTTCTGCTGACCCGCCTGCTGCTGTTGAGCCTGCTCGGTATTAAACTGCTGCTGCGCATTCTGGAACGCTTGTTGTGACCCCTGAGCTTGAATGTTTCCAAGCTGAATACCAAGGTTGCGTTGGTTTTCTGTCTGAGAAAGAAGCTGGCGGGCACCGCCATAAGTGCCCTGCCGTACAGCGCCAAGGTTCTGGGTAAGCTGCCCCTTCTGTGCATCACGGACTGCTTCGTTCTTTTGGACGTCAACCACATTCTGTATGTATGGCGACATGTACTGCTGGGCCTGAGTAGAACCGAAGCTGCCCGGACCTTGCATTTGGAAGTAGTCGAGGTTCGGGTTATAACCTGTTTGTGCACTTTGCATGTCTTGCGACTGCACACTGTTGCCCTGCACGCTACCCGGCTGCTGCATCTGGTAAGCGTTTAGGTTAGGCTGATACCCAGTCTGAGCAGTGCCCATCCCGGGCGCATCCTGCTGCATCGCCTGTACATCATTCGGACCCTGCATAGCATACTGGTTAAGGTTCGGCTGGCCAATCTGCTGGGAATTGAATTGGTTTGGGTTATATTGGGCCGCCTGTAGCGCACCAAGACCGCTAGTAGCAGCAAGCTGTGAGCCTGTGCCAAACTGACCCGGCGTCTGTTGGTTTAGAACGTCTTGCTGAACTCGCTGCTGTTGCGGCGTGAAGCCTGCAATACGCTGGATAGGATTACCACCGGCGTCCTGATAGGGCTGGAAGCCCGTTGTCAGGTTCGCCTGCGCACGGCTCATAAGATCAGTATAATATGGCTGCGCATATGAAGGGAGGTTGGATGTCTCTGACTTCACATACTGCGTGGTAGTGCCACCTCCACCGCTGGACATATTACTCTCCTAGACCTTCTACACCCATAGGTAACTCAAACATCTGCCACATAGGGCGGTAACCATCATCTTTAAAAATCTTAGCCCATCCAAGACGCGCACAGGACTCTATACCACTACAATTATTATCGTAAGCCCAACGCTGAAGAATGTCGAGCATTTGATCTTTCCATTCCATACCTTCGTCGCCACCAATAAAGGAAAGCTCAAGGTACGTCTTACGTGGATATTGCCGTATGGCAGTTATCATTGAACCAATAATACGATTCCCCGTAAACACGATCCAGAGATTATGGTTGCGGTTGATTAGCGCATCGTAAACGTCTTCAACAACGTAACGTCCGTTAGTCATCTCTACCGCTCGTTCCATAAACGGTAGAACAGACTCCCATGCGGCTGGTACATGCTCCGGGGGCACAAGGCTAATATGGATATCGCTCATATCGCACGAAGTCCTTTGGCTACATTAAGACCGCTACCACCACGTGTTGCTTTCTTGCGCGACTGTTCTGCTTGCTTCATCATTGCGTACAGTTTATTTGTCCCGCGCTTCTCGCTACCTTTGCCTATACGACGTACAGCTTCGGATGGGAAGTGGACTTCCCCATCTGCAACGCGGGCTGGTTGCCCCCCAATGCTAGCATGGATATCATCGCTAGTGCCGTCACCGGCACCGCGAATGGGAATACCGCCAAGACCAGAAAGAACTCTCTGTCCCGCCTGAGTGCTACCTTTACCAAACTCAGCAGTCTCACGAGCAGGCATAACAAACGAACCAGCATTCATATGGACTACGCCGCCATCAGCGTAACGGGGCATCTGCTGCTCTTCCTGCTGACCCATATAGGGTTGCGGCAAGAACGAGTACATTGGTTGGCCTTTTTTGGCGTTCTGGTTGAGCATTGGTGTCATGAGCATTGTGCCCGGAGCAGTATTTGACCCCGGGGATACCTGTTGGCCTTGACCGTTGAACACACCCGGAACTGACCGGTCGAACCATCTACGCTCACCTGAGAAAGCAGGATCAATAAGTTCCTGAGGGTTTGGTGTAGCAATAACATTACGCTGTTCGTTGTAGTAAGGGCCTTGATAGGAATTATCTACCGCACCTGATGGCGCACCACCGCCAGTCGGCGCAAATGCGTTAGAGATGCCGCCATGTACACCAGAGAGAGCCATAGGAACAGCAGCTTTAGCAAATAACCCAGTAGCCGCAGGACCGCCAGTAAGCGGTACACCCTTGGCCGTATTAGCGAAACCCTGCGCAAAACCGCTAAGACCTTTTTTAAGGACCGCTCCGGGTACTGCTGCTGCTCCGGGTACTGCTGCTGCTGCTCCGGGTACTGCTGCTGCTCCGGGTACTGCTGCTGCTGCTACCCCTTTCGCTGCTGCGGTAGGTAGAGCGGCACCCGATATCGCGCCTTGTATACCACCGCCCAGCGCAGCGCCGCCATATGCGCCGAGACCGGCCATCAGACCTTTCTTAAGGTCACCTGTGATTGCGGTAGCACCCGCACCAACAAGAATGCCTGTACCAGCAGCGCCACCAATACCACCTAGTGCGGCACCAATAGCGCTACCAACACCGGGAAGCGCGAAGTTCAGACCCATACCAATAATCATCGGGAGAAGTTTACCAAGCCAGCCAGCTTCAGCAAGACCAGTCTCCGGGTTGATTGTAAGAGACCCACCATGCGCCATAGCAAGAGCCTGCAACCCACTAACCTCGTTGGGAGTCATATGCACAAGCACCGAGTCTTCACCTCGGCCTTGCGACTGAATCTTCTGCGCCATTGGGTTATTAGGGATGTACGCGCTGCCTTCCAGCGCCTCACCCTGTGGTTGTGCCATCTGTTGAAGGTCCATCGTTATTTCCTACACCGAAGTCACAGTCTGCCAAGCAGACCCATCATATACACAAAGCTTGCCCAAAGTGATATCGAAAACAATCCACCCCGCATCAGGGGTTAGCGCGTTCTTCTCTGTGGTAGTTACGTTCTTTGTGGCCGCGATCCCATTAAAGGTATCAGCCGTGTATTTTTGAGCGTTATTTGGTGTGCGCGAGTCCAACTGCGAGAAGTAGTTTTCTAATATACGGATAACCTGCCGCATGTATTGCGCATCCCATTCCTCCGTAGGGTTAGGTAGCGGAGCGGCACGGAACCTATCGAGTGCCATTAACGTTTACCATCCGGTCGTGCATCGAGACGCGGCGCACCAAGCTGCCACTGAGTACCAAGTTGAGTTGAGATAACTTTAAGCGCCATCTGTCGCGCTCGGGTACGAAGAAAAACCTGCCCTGTATACACATCAACTGAACTTTGAATCACTCGTGCTGTATCATCTGTGTTAGTATTAAAGGCATTACCGGGGAAGTTACGGCTCTTGATCTCCAGAGTTACTTCAGGTGTTAACGCGGCCTCATCGCTATCAGACCCAGAAAAGTCGATGTCCGGGATGATACGCCGGGTAAGCATGAACTGCTCACCATCGTCGATGTCAAAGTCATTCGATTGGATATAAGCCTGCATTGCTATATCATCATCATCGACTCCGTCCTCATGGTTATAGAGGGAACCGTAGATAGAATCCTCCGCCGTATCTGTTGCCTGCGGAAAGTAACGTATTGGGGTATCAAGCCAAGCCGTACGCCTAATACTACCATAATACCAAATTTTATCGAGGTAGTTGTACACTACGTAGGCATTATTCCAGTTAGAATCTGCAGTTGGGTAGAACCACCATACTTCGTTCCACTGCTCATTGGTCCCAGAGATGATCTGATCTGATTGAGCCAAGTTGATGTTCATAAAGACATGGTTACGTAGGGTGCACGGAAGCGTTTCGACACGGCCAGTATAGGCGTAAAACTTATCCTGCCCCATCCAATAAATAACGTTAGCAGCGCTAGCTACAGCCCGTGGAGAAGCGATAGAGATATTATCCGCATACTCCTGAACCCCGAAGACATCCGTCGTCCCGAGGAATTGCAGCGTGTAGAGGTTTGTATCAGTCCAGATTAAGACTTCCTGCCGGGTTGGGAGCGCACGGACAATACGTGACCCACGAGAAATACGCAAAAAACCGGCGCTATTAGTGACCGTTGGCCCCCACTCACCGGGGCTATCCTGAGATGCCCAACGAACAAGAAGAGGATCAAAATCATCTATGTTTACGCTACCGAAAGGTATAGCCCCGAATGCTAGTAAGTGTTTATCCTGCTGAGATACCAGAAGCTGCATGACTTTAAGTGGCACATCATTTGCGTCGTAACTTTGGCTTGTAGCATACGCTTGTAGCGTAATAGCTCGGGCGGCAAGTGCAGTGGTGGGGTTAGCCGTAGCTCCACGCGCCCAATAGTACGGCGCACCATTGCGGATATTAACTACAAGGTCGTTATCAAAGTTGTCCATCCACCAGTCGCGCTGCGCTAGGGTAACCGGGCTAGTTGAGTTAGAACCCCATGCGCCACGACTCCATGTGCCTGTCCCCCAACCATAACCTAAAGTTGCGCTAGCGAAGCCAATGTCAATTTCAAAACTGACTGTAATCCCCGCGCCACCCCCGCCTGATACAGTTGAAGTAGCAGCCGTGGTTGTAGTGAAAGTGAAGGAGTTAGCTGGTGCCCCCGCAGTCGTAATAAGGTGTGATATGTTAAGCTCAGAAGCTGGAATACCACCTACTGCCGCAGCGCCAGCTACATTAACATAATTATCCACGGTAGCATTAGGATCGACGGCAAGCGTCATTGTTACGATGTTTGATCCAATGGTGGTGTATACCGAGTTAGTAGTATTGGAACCCGTGTATGTCGGCGCAGTGGGGCGTAGCGGAGTGATATCAGCAAAGATGCCACCCGGGCCGTTCTGGATATAAAGTTTAAGGTTCGTGCCCAACGATAAAAAATCATCGCCAAACGTGGTGATCCAACTCCACATTTGACGGCAGGTGCCAAGGAAAGGTGTAGCTACGTTCTTAGTCCAGCCACCAAGCTTCTCAGGATAACCATAGCGGAACCTAATTTTGTCGCACTCGTACCAGCCGCCCTCACCAGAGTAGTTAGTCTGGTCGCGGTTTATGCCGGGTTTAAACTGGAGTTTAATGAAGGGCATTAGCTTGTTTCCGTGAGCGTTGCTTCAACCGTGCAGTCGGGACCAAAAATCACTGCGCTGGCGTTGTCTGTTACGCGGCAGCGATAAACGCCAGTTTTGGTTACGCTTTGGCTAACCCCTACAGTTATTGACGTCGTAAAAGTCGTGCTGCTTGAAGTGCTTGTATTGGGTGTAAAGCTATCGCCGCTGACATACTGCCACAGGAATGCGTAAGGCGATGATCCTCCGGTAATAGTGCCCGAAGATGCGGATGAAGTTGTGACGTTCTGGGTCCCTGCGCCGAAGATGAAGTCGCTGCCACTAACAGACGTGCTTCCACCACTTATTGAGAACTGAGAAGTGCCGTAAAAGATAGACATACTAATAGCGCCGCTTGAGGGGACCGCTCCGTTCGTGCCTGTCGTTCCAGAGGGCACATTAGCTCCACCCGCATAATATTCATTCAGCCCGATGGGGTTAATGCCGCCGAACTCAGTCTGGATTGTAGAGAGCGTAAGCGCGCCGCTAGATGGAATAGGCATTAGGAAAGAGCCTCCACTTTCTCACGAAGCTCCTTAATGGCTTGGAAGGCCAAGGCACACAACTTCTCGTAGTCTACAGCCAGAGAGCGGTCGTCGCGTTCGCGCACGGCAAGAGGGAATACAGACTGCACGTCCTGTGCGATGACGCCAAAGTCACTCTTGCGGACAAAATATCCATCCTCCCCGCCACGTGCGGCAATGTAGGCATCTGTCCAGTCGAAGGTCTTGCCACCAATAGCGCACGCTTTATCCAATGCGCCCTCGATGGGGGTGATGTTTTCTTTGAGGCGAGCATCGGATGAAAAGAACGCCGTGACGTTGTTAGTCGCGCGGATTTCGCCTGCGGTGCCAGACGCCCCAGTCCCAACTCCCAAGCTATTTACTTGGTAATTATTCCCCGTGTTAAGCGCGTTCGCAGTAGTAGCGGTGGTGGCGTTGGTGGCGTTGGTGGCGTTGGTGGCGTTGGTAGCGTTGGTAGCGGACGCGGCGCTGCCGGTAATGTTGATTGTCCAAGTGCCGGAAGCGCCTGCACCGCTCGCACCCGCGAAGTCCGCCGTGTTGTTAAGAGCGGCGCTACCC
>Ga0209414_1000649_pt1 | contig 16870 bp, 14 predicted proteins | sample LakVidmifraction_4_FD_181154 | JGI IMG/M metagenome (GOLD analysis project Ga0209414, IMG submission 181154) | Hypersaline microbial communities from Lake Vida, Antarctica - Brine Hole Two &gt;0.2 micron (SPAdes) (version 2) | ecosystem: Environmental > Aquatic > Non-marine Saline and Alkaline >... | reverse complement strand
GCGCCTGGGGTACATGGTGGCCCACCCCACATTGATTCGTGAGGCCCGCGCCATTCGCCGGCTGATGCTGCGCCATCCACCCACCAACAATCAACGTTCGCTAGCGCTGTTTCTGAAACGGGGCTACCACGATGTGCTGCTACGGCAGATTCATCGCACCTTCAAACTGCGCTGGCAGCGCATGAGCGACGCTCTGCAAATCCATCTGCCCGAGTTCGTTACGCCGTCTAACATTGGCGGCACCGGCTTCTGGCTAAAAGCGCCGGAAGGCCTGGATTCCCGTAAATTGCAGGCGCTGGCGATAAGGCAGAGTATATTAATCGAGTGCGGGGATATTCATTATTTTGAAAACGCCTGCCGTGCGCACCTGCGATTGGGCTTTTCGGCTATTCAAGAAGAAAAAATCGAGCCAGGGCTGGAACGCCTGGCTCGATTAATACCGGAAGCGATGCGGGACCGCTGATCCGTTTTACGGACGCTCGTCTTTGTAAGCGTACCAGCGATACAGGAAGCTCTGGCCAAAGCGGCGGAAAGGCGCAAATACTTGCGACTCAATCACTTCCTTGACGTTCGGATACGGCAACTGCGACTCGAAGATCGGCATATCCATGCCTGTTTTGTCTCCGGCAATTAACTGTGCTAGACGTTTACCAGCTTGCGCCGAATACATCACACCGTTACCGCCATAACCCAAGGCGTAATAAATGGCTTCCTTCGGGTTAGCCTGGAAAATACGCGGCATCATATCGTGGCTCACATCGACCCAGCCCCACCAGGAATAATCGAGCTCGATTCCGGTTAGTTTCGGGAATTTGCGATGCATGTCGCCAACCAACATGTCCTTGTACTTAGCCTGAGGCGCGTCACGACCGGTGATGGCGCTGCGGCTGCCAATCTGCAGACGGTTGTCTGGCAGCAGGCGGTAGTAATGGCGCAATATCCGGGTGTCGGTAATCACCTGCCGGGTGTGCATGTTGCAGGCTTTGATCTCGTCGTCTGTGAGCTTACGGGTCACAATTGAATTCGACAAAATCGGCAACAGGCGATTTTTCACCTGGGCGTGCAAGGTCGGAGAAGTGTAGCCGCCCGTTGCAATACCCACTGCGCGAGCTTTAACCACGCCACCGGGCGTACGCAGGTAGTGAACACCGTCGCGGGTTTCCCAACCTTGTACCGGGCTGGCCGGGTGAATTTTTACACCCAAAGCGCGCGCTTTGCGATGGTAGCCAAACGCCAGCTTGCCGGCGTGAATGCCGATGCCTTCAGGCTCGTGCATGGCACCAACCGCTTCCTGATCACCAAACCATTCGCGCTTGACCGTATCGCCATCCATCATCTGGGCGTCGTAATTGAACTCCTCACGCAGCAGCTTTGCTTCTTTTTCAAGAATCGGCATCTGCCGTTCGCGGTGAGCGATGTACAAGTGTCCACCGGGTTGAGGCTCGCAATCGATGTCTTTGATCAGTTCTTTGAAGGTTGCCATGCCGTCCAGGCATTCCTGGTGCAGCTTGTGCGCGGTTTTCAGACCGTAACGGTCAATCCACTGTGAGCGCTTCAGCCGGCCGGTAGCACACTGGGCCTGGCCACCGTTACGGGTAGAACAACCCCAACTGGTGCGGTTGGCTTCCAGCACAGTGGCTTTAATGCCGTAATTCTCGGCCAGAAAGATGGCCGCCGTCAGGCCGGTAAAGCCAGCACCGACAATCACCACATCCGCGTCTATATTGCCCTGAACAGGGCCGTCGTCTTCCGGCGGCTCGCCTGCCGTGCCAATCCAGTAAGTGGGCGCGTAATCGCGACCAACTCCGGGTGTTGGCGTTGTCAGCGGATCGTAAGACGGATCGTACGGCTGCGAAGGTGCGGTGCGCTGCCCGACATTTACATCGGCTTTGTTTTTCAGTTCTACAGATTCCATGACCGGTTCCTCGCGTTAAAAATCACCCTGCTTCAAAGCAAAACGTCTTAAGCGTTTTTTAAACCGCTCTTAAGCGGCTCTTAAGACGTGACAGGAGGACGGTTCTTGCGGAACGCGTTCTTAACAGCGATTTTGCCATCGCGGAAGGTGAAAGCGTCGATCATGCGTGCTTCGGTACGCGCACCATCATGGGCGGTGCCTTTGTAGGTGCTCTGGGTAAATCCGGTATCACCCGCCAGGTGGTGCTCGCCATCAACCCAACACGCATCCGGCGCATTTTTCCAGGCGGCTTCCAGGCCCTGGCGCACCTCAGCCTGCCCGACAAAGCTTTTGCCCTGCAATTCCGGACCCGCTACGGCGTTAAACACGCAGTCTTCGGTCATCATGCTCATAACGGCATCAATGTCGTGGTTATTAAGGGCATCGCTGAAAGCCTGAAGAAAGGCAACGGTAGGCTGGCTCATACTGAACTCCACTTGAAGATGAAATTGTCATTGTTATTCACGCCCAATTGCTTGTGAGCGACGAGAAAACAAGTCTACCTTCAGGGAACCCTCTCGTATTAGCGCCAGTTAGCACACACTCTTTGGGCCAGAAATAGCCAGGCGCGCAGCTCGCAAGTGTCGGGAAAAATTCAGTAAATTTTATTAAATGAAACGTAGTGTTCCGATTTTCATATTTTTTAGGTAGAGTTAGGCTATATTCATTAAAATGATCGTATTTGAGAGTCTAAAAGCTCTCGGATCAACGCTCTGCTGGCCCAAGGACACTCAGATGACAGACATGTCAGGCATCAAACCCGATATCATGAGCTCGGTTCGCGAACTTTTCGGCATCGACAGCGACCTTAAAGTACCGGCCTTCAGTTACCGGGACGAGTACGTTCCGGAAGTCGACGAAGCCTATCGATTTAACCCCGACGTAACTCTGGCCATTCTGGCCGGCTTCACCCGCAATCGCCGGGTCATGGTTCAGGGCCTGCACGGCACCGGAAAATCGACCCATATAGAGCAGATAGCGGCGCGCCTGAACTGGCCCTGCCTGCGAGTAAACCTGGACGGCCACATCAGCCGCCTGGACCTAGTGGGTAAAGACGCCATTGTGGTTCGCGACGGCGTACAGGTCACCGAATTCCAGGAAGGCATTGTGCCCTGGTCTTTGCAGCGCCCGATGGCGTTGATTTTTGACGAGTACGACGCCGGCCGGCCAGACGTGATGTTTGTGATCCAGCGGATTCTGGAACGCGACGGCCACTTCTCGTTATTAGAGCAGAACCGGGTAATTCACCCGCACCCCTATTTCCGGTTGTTTGCCACCGCCAATACCGTGGGCCTGGGCAACATGTCGGGCATGTATCAGGGCACCCAGGTGCTGAACCACGCCCAGATTGACCGTTGGAACATTGTTGCGAAGCTGGATTATTTGAGCGCCAAAGAAGAAGCGGCCATCGTGCTGGCGCGGGTGCCAGAGAAAGACAACGAAAAGGGCCGCGAACTGATTGATGCCATGGTGAGCGTGGCTAATTTGACCCGTAAAGGCTTTGCCGCCGGGGATATTTCTACCCTGATGTCACCACGCACGGTAATTACCTGGGCCGAAAACTGCGAGATTTTCCGCAACCCGGCACTGGCCTTCCGGCTGTCGTTCCTGAACAAGTGTGACGACGCCGAACGCCAGATTGTGGCCGAATACTACCAGCGCTGCTTTGGTGAAGAGCTGGACGAATCCTGGTCACAAGAATCGTTTTCAGCATGAACAGCACCGCCCAGCAGCAGGCCCGCCGGCAACAGCGGGTTGAAGAGCTGTGCGCCGCCTCAATAAGAGCCATCAGCGGCCAGCCCGACCTGCATTTTCGCGGCAAACAGCTGTACCAGGGCGAACACAGCCTGCCCATGCACGCGCCCCATCACCGCATTGATACCGCGGTGGCACCATTTGCCGACTGCCGCGCTGCCGCAGACGGTATGGCGCTGCGCCTGCTGTTTAGCGACGCCAAACTGCACAAGGCGCACTGCCCTATAAAGCCCATTGCCCGGCTCGTGTTCGAACTGCTGGAACAGCTGCGGGTTGAGGCCCTGGTGCCGGTGCAGCTTGGCGGTATGGCCACCAATCTGGAGCATCGCTTTGAGCGGTGGTCCCATGACTTCTACGCCTCTGGCAGCGCCGAAGGCAGCAGCGGCATTCTTTTATACACCGTGGCTCAAATGTGCTGGGCCAGACTGAATGCCCGCCAGGTACTGGAAGAAACCGAAGATTTTATTGAAAGTACGCGTTTTTCCTTGGCATCCTCTATGGGTACCGCGTTAGCCGCACTGCGACGTAATCGGCACGACCAAGCGGCGTATATTCCCCACGCCCGGGCCATCGCCGAGCTGATTGACAATATTATTGAGACCCAGCGCGCCGGCCAGAGCGCCGACAAAGACGACAGCAAAAATGATGACGAAGACGACCAGAAAGGCTTCGCCCTGCTGCTCGACTTCGATCAGGACGGCGATGACGAAAGCGGCTTTGCCAGCGCCCGCAGTGGCACCAGCAAGGCCTTCGGCGAAAACCAGCAAGGTTATAAGGTATACACCACCGCTCATGATCGCGAAGTAGCCGCCGCCAGTCTGGTGCGCGCCGCTCAGCTGGACGAATGTCGCCAGCGTTTGGATAAAGGCATCGCAGAACAAGGCGTTAACGTGCAGCGCATAGCGCGCCAATTGGGCGCCGTGCTGGCTACGCCGCAACGGGATGGTTTTCTGTATGGTGAGGAGGAGGGCCGGATTGACGGCCGCCGCCTGGCACAGTTGGTGAGTTCGCCCACAGAACGCCGACTGTTCTATCAGGAGCGCCAACAGCCGGTAGCCGACTGCGTGGTTAGCATTCTGATTGACTGCTCGGGTTCCATGCGCCACCAAAGTGAACCAGTGGCGATGTTGGCCGACATCTTGATTCGTGCTCTGGATATGATTGGTGCCAGCAGCGAACTGTTGGGCTTTACCACCAACGCCTGGAACGGCGGCAAGCCTTACAAGGAATGGATGCGCCAAGGCCGACCAGCGTACCCTGGTCGGTTGAGCGAAACCTGCCACCTGGTGTTCAAGGAGGCCAATCGTGGCTGGCGCCGCAGTCGCCGCGATATTGCGGCGCTGTTGAAGGGCGACCTTTATCGCGAAGGCATTGATGGCGAAGCCGTAGACTGGGCCTGCAACCGCCTGTTGGCGCGCAGCGAAAGCCGTAAAATTTTGCTCGTCATTTCAGACGGATGCCCGGCCGATAGCGCCACCAACCTGACCAACGATCCGTTCTATCTGGATAATCACCTGAAAGAAGTTCTGGCCCGCCGCGAGCGCCAAGGTGAGGTTGCTATTCTGGGGCTTGGTGTGGGCCTGGATTTAAGCCCGTTCTACCGCCATTGTCTGGCTACGGACATGTCGCAGGTGCTGGACAACCGCCTGTTTGATGAAATCGTACAACTGATCAGCCACCGCAAGCGCCGTTAATCGCGTTTGTGGGGCATAACGGTCCATAGGGCTGTCTTAAAGAGGATTTGTGCAATGGCGAAAACCCGCGTGGTGCACCAGTTTGGCATGGGCACATCCATTCGCAGCCGAGACTACACCGAAGCCTGCGCCCGCGGTATTCGCGATGCGCTTTGGCATAATTCGGTGAATGTGGCAGACGCCTTTGGCTTTCCCCGTGAAGCCATGTTAATTGACGTTGAAATCGGCGTGCAAAAACCGGAGCAGGTCAACACCGAGGCCCTCATCGGCATCTTCCCTTACGGCCAGCCCCGCATCACCTTAACCAAAGGTGGGCTGGACATAGACAAGCCCGACGGCAGCGGCACCAGCGTCATCGCCAATGTTGCCATCATTGTGTCTTTTGATATGGAGCCAGGTAATGACTGAGCAGCGCATAATTCTGGAGATGGGCAGCAGCAACTCGCTGTACGGTGAAGACTACACAAAAGCCGCTTGTCGCGCGGTGCAAGATGCTCTGCGCCATTCTTCGCTGGTGCTGATAAAAACCCTCGGTTACGACCACCTGCAGATGCGGGTAGAAGTCACCATTGGCGTGCAGCATCCGGAAAAAGTCGATTGCGCGGTGGTGGCCGCTGAATTGCCCCGCGGCCGGGCCGAAGTTAAAGCGGTTCACGGCGGCCTGAATGTGCATGACCCGGATAACGGCACCATCCACGTGATCGCCACGGCCGCGGTGGCAGCGTTTTTGCCGGTTGAGCCCGGTGCCTGGAAGTTGTCAGCGCCCGCCAGCTGAGGCGAATTCCGTTTAAGGTTTATGTTTCGTAAACTTAGGGATTAAAAGGCTTAGCGCAACAGGCCGGAAATCACCAGTGACCCACCAATCACAATCAACAATACGAACACCATTCGGCGCATGGTGTTCGCCGACAGCGGTGGCGACCAGTTTCGCCCCAGCCATGTCGCTATTGCCACTACTGGAAATGCCCAGGCGGTCAGTAGCAGAATTTCAGCGTTCATTTGGCCTTGGCTCACCACAAAAAGCGTACGCACCCCAGAGGTAACCGCAAACAGCAGAATCAGGGTGTTACGAATGCGGATAGGTTCCAGCGGCTGGCGGTAATAATGATAAATCAACGGTGGCCCGGCGATACCAAATAGCCCACCCAAAAATCCCGACAAGCCACCAAACACGGCAAAGCTCGCTTTTCCCGCCATTTTTGCCTGCAAGCTGGGTTTCAACAGCAGCTCGGCGGCAGCGTAAATAATCACCAAGCCCAGTAGCACGCGCACGATCACAGACGCACTGCTGCTCAGGTAGTTCAACAACAGTACGCCGACCATAATCGATGGCACAATCGCCAGAGCTGCAACGCGCACCGAGGGCCAGTAAACATGGTGCAAACGCCCGGGCAAGGCAACCACACAGTTAATCAGAGTCATCAGGCTGATCACCGCGGCGACCGAGGTCACTGGGGCAATGCCCAAACCAACGGCGAACCCCATCACAATCATGCCGAGACCAAAACCGGTCACGGTATGAAAATAACCGGCGAAGGCGGCAATCAGCAGAAATAACCAGGGTACCTCAAGCAGCATATCCACTATGACATCAGGCCACGTGGCCGGCCCGCTGTTCGGCGGCCTGGGCCTGAACCGTGGTCACCGCAATCACGTGATAAATGTCGTCTACACTGCAACCTCGCGACAGGTCATTGGCTGGTTTTTTCAGGCCCTGCAACAGTGGCCCGATGGCTTCCGCACCGCCAATCCGCTCCGCCAGCTTGTAACTGATATTACCGGCTTCCAGGTTGGGGAATATCAACACGTTGGCTTTGCCCTTAACTCTTGAATCCGGCAGTTTGTGCTCTGCGATGTCAGCCACAATCGCCGCATCCAGTTGCACGTCTTCATCGATAGCAATGTCCGGTCGCTGGCGCTTCACTTCCTGTGCCGCCGAGCGCACTTTGTCGACGTGGCCATGCTGGGCACTGCCACTAGTGGAAAAAGACAGCATGGCAACACGGGCTTCCTCGCCCAGCAACATTTCGGCGCTGTCGGCCGCGGCCAGTGCAATCTGGGCCAGTTCGTTGGCGTTTGGGTCAATCACCAGACCGCAGTCTGAGAAAATCATTCCGCCTTTCAAATTGTGAAAGGGTTTGCACAGCATCATCAAAAAGAAGCTGGACACCAGAGTGCTGCCAGGAGCCAGACCAAGAATCTGGATGGCATTGCGCACCACATTGGCCGTGGTATTAACGGCGCCGGCCACAGAGCCATCCGCGTAACCTTCACGCACCATCATATTGGCGAAACACAACGGGTCGCGCACATTAATGTCGGCTTGCTCGCGGGTCATGCCTTTTTTCTCGCGTAGCACATACAGTGCTTGCGCCAGACTGTCGGTCAACGGCGAGCTGGCGGGGTCAACCACCTCAAGCGCTGACGTATCAATACCACCGCGTTCGGCGGTGGCAGCCAGAGTGCTAACAGCGCCCACCATAATAACCTTGGCAATACCCGCTTCGGCCGCTTTGGCCGCAGCACTCACCACACGCTCGTCTTCCGCTTCGCACAGCACAATGCGCCGCGGCGACTGCTTTGCATTTTCCAGTATCTGATTCAGGGCTTTCATAGTACCTGCCTGTTCCGCCAGCAAGGGCGGCATAACGTAAAAACCCCCGGCACGGCCGAGGGTAAGGTTATCAGCAACTCTGTGCGTTACACGTAGTCCTGGTACTTCTCAAGCAAACGTACCGGCCTCTTCAGAGCGTCGCGACGGAACGGATCGCCCAGTTCACGGGTACACATGATTTCGATGATGGTGGTTTTACCCTCATTCATCTGCATGTTAATCGCTTTCTTCAGCGCCGGCCCTACGTCTTCCAGGCGGTCAACAGTCATGCCTTCGGCACCCATTGCGCGCCCGATTTCAGCAAAGCTCTGGTTGTCCAGTTCACCGGCCACAAAGCGACGGTTGTAGAATTCAACCTGGTTCTTCTTCTCGGCGCCCCATTGGCGGTTTTGGAAAACCACGACCGTTACCGGGATGTCGTGACGAACGGCTGTCATGGTTTCCATCAGGCTCATGCCCCAGGCACCGTCGCCGGTATAGGCAATGGCCGGACGCTCAGGTGCGGCAACTTTAGCGCCCATGATAGTCGGGAATGCGTAACCGCAGTTACCGAAGCTCATCGGCGCGAAGAAGCTGCGCGGACGCTCAAAGCGCAGGTAGCTGTGAGCTACCGCGTTGATGTTACCAATGTCGGTAGACACCATAACGTCTTTCGGCATCGCTTTTTCCAGCTCGCGCAGTACTTGGCGCGGATGCAGGTAAGAGCCACCAGAGAACGGTGTTTCGTTCTTGGCTTCTTCAATGGCGTCTAGGCTGAACGCGTCTTTTTCGTGAGTCCACTCGTCCAGTTCTTTTTCCCAGGACGCTTTTTCGGTGGCGATCAGATCGGCACGCTCGTCACGGGTAGCGTCACACACAAGATCACGGCCCTTCAGGCGGTCAGTCAGGGCGTTAGCGGCGTCTTTAGCATCGCCACAGATACCAACGGCGATCTTCTTCACCAGACCCAGCATTTTGTGGTCGGCGTCAATCTGGATGATTTTTGCATCCTTCGGCCAGTAGTCCATGCCGTGCTGTGGCAGAGTACCGAAGGGCCCAAGGCGGGTGCCCAGTGCCAGTACGACGTCAGCCTGAGCCATCAGCTTCATGCCGGCTTTGGAACCCTGGTAACCCAAAGGGCCGCACCACAGCGGATGGCTGGCGGGGAAAGAATCGTTGTGCTGGTAGCTGTTAACAACCGGCGCGCCCAGGCGTTCGGCCAAAGCGGCACAGGCTTCAACGCCGTCTGCCATAACCACACCACCGCCCGAAACAATCACTGGAAAGCGTGCGTTGGCAAGCATTTCAGCGGCTTCGTCCAGGCTTTTTTTACCACCGGCACCACGGTCAAGGCGCGCAGGCTTGGGAATTTCGGCTTCAATTTCGCCGTAAAAGTAGTCACGGGGAATGTTCAGCTGGGTAGGCCCGATTTCGGACATGGCGCGATCAAAACAACGACCGGTGTACTCAGCCATACGCGATGGGTGGGTTACGTGGCCCTGGTATTTTACAAATTCCTGAAACATCGGCAGCTGGTTACATTCCTGGAAGCCGCCCAGGCCAATGCCTGTGGTCCCGGTTTCAGGAGTAATGATAACAACTGGGCTGTGGGCCCAAAAAGCGGCGGCAATACCGGTAACGCTGTTAGACACGCCCGGGCCGTTTTGGCCGATCAGGACGCCGTGGCGGCCGGATACACGTGCATAGCCGTCTGCCATGTGAGCAGAACCCTGCTCGTGTACGACGGGAATCATGCGAATGCCGGCAGGGGCGAAAATGTCCATGGCGTCCATAAAGGCCGAGCCCATGATACCGAACATGTCAGTTACGCCGTTGGCGACCAGCGTTTCTACAAACGCTTCGGAAGGCGTCATCTTCTGCATGCCTTCAACGACCTGACGATTATCTGTGTTGTTGTCTGTGCTCATGAGTTCTCTCCGGAGTAGTGCCCAGGCTTTTCGCCCAAAATTCATTTTATAGTATGTTTCATTACGGAAAACGGAATATAAATTAATTTAGACTGATCTGAGCCTTCCGTCAACACAGATTCCATAAAATCATTCAAATTGCTTTATTTTTCGAAATAAAACATAGTCTACATCATTAAGGAGACCCCACCATGAGTACAATCAAATCAGACGCGAACCGCCTGGAAGGCAATACACCGGCACAACGCCTGCTTACCTTGCTTGAAGTCATTTCAGAAAAAGACCAGTTTTTTACGCTGCAAGGGATGGTGGATGAAACCGGCATGCCCAAACCCACTCTGCACCGCATGCTGCAGCAGCTCGAAAGCTCGGGCATGCTGCAGCGCGAAGCAGATGGACGTCATTACAGCCGCGGTGTGCGCTTGCGCAGGCTTGCGGAAAACCTGCTATTGAACGACACCGTGCGTGGCGCACGCCATGGAATACTGACCTCGCTGGTCGACGAGATCGGTGAAAGTTGCAATATTACCGCGCTGTCTGGCGGCGAGATTCTGTACCTGGACCGGGTTGAAACACCGGCGCCCCTGCGTTTTTACCTGCATCCCGGTTCGCGAGTACCCGTGCACTGCTCCGCCAGCGGTAAATTGTTCCTTGCGCAAATGGCACCGGCCCAGCGCCGCCGCCTGCTGGCAGATACGCCACTGAAGCAATTCACCCACAATACCCTGATTGACCACCAGGCTCTGGAACAGGAAATCGAAATCGTAAAACAGCAGGGCTACGCCTTTGACGACGAAGAGTTTCTGCCCGGGCTATTGTGCATTGCGGTACTGGCGTCTAATCCCAGCGGTGTATCAAACATAGGGGTGGCCATGCAGGCACCGATCATGCGGGTGAACCGCGAACAGGCTCTGAGTTACCTGCCGGCCTTACGCCGAGCTGCAAATTCGATTGCGGTGATTTGCCAAGAGGGCGTGCCGGAGGCCAGCAGCGCCTGAAAAAACACCGTTATGGGTGAGAAGGTTCGTATGTGCAATCGGCGAGCCGGAACGTAAAAAGACAGTGAAATCCCGGTAGCCCGTGGAGTCAACGTTTAGACCCCTGTTATTTTTAAGGCCCATTTCATTTATCCATTATATTCAAATGTTTTTGGGTCACCTCAACAAATCGGGGTACTGCTTGATTGATGCTATTGGACGACCACACCATCTCGGTGGTCAATTCAGCATCACTGTCAATTAACGGCCGTATGGCGATTCCTGGCCGATCGTAACTGAGGTGACAGTCAGGGTAGAGACTGACACCCATCCTTGCAGCCACCAGGCCGAAAATACTGTCGCTATTCGGCGCTTCCCGAGCGATCTTGGGCACGAACCCCGCTTTCAGGCACAAAGCCTGAATCTGCGGCATCACATGTCGCCACTGACGTGCCTCGCCCATCACAAAAGATTCATCGGATAGCGCATGTATCGCTACCTCTGCCATGTTGGCAAGTCGATGATTGTCGGGCAACACCGCTACAAAGGGCATTTGGTCTATGCAGCAATGCTGCAAGTTTTCTCCGCCTATGGGCCCGGTCAAAAACCCCAAATCCAGACGTTCGCTTACTAAATCCTCAAGTTGTTCATGAGAGTTCCGCCGAACCAGATCGATATTCACCTCAGGCAATGTTTCATGGAAAGCCGCTAAAATCGAAGGTAGTCGTCCATTGATGGCAAAATCGGTGTAGCCGACCACAAGCCGTCCAGCTTCCCCCAAGTGAGCCTTTATAGCGCAACGTTCTGCATACTCCATGGCCTGCTGAACATTACGACACTCCTTCAGAAAAGCTTTTCCGGCGGTCGTTAAGGCTACATGCCGACGGCTACGCTGCAGCAGTACCACTCCTAACTTATCTTCGAGTTGCTGTATCGCTCGGCTGAGCACCGGTTGCGCGACATACAGCCGTTCTGCAGCCCGGCGAAAATGCAAATCCTCCGCCACCGCGATGAAGTAGCGAATATACGGCTGTAAATGTCTCATCGCTGATACCTTAAAAACATCAAAGAATCGAATATTGATATTATACATATCACAGCCACTTCACTACCTTGATGTAGAGCGGTGATTTCCCTACTGCGCTTTCGGTGACATTAAAACAATTTATAAGAGAAGCATCATGACCGAAAAACTCAGAATCAATCAGGATCGCCTTTGGCAGCGCCTGATGCACATGGCAGAAATCGGAGCCACGCCTGCGGGCGGCAGTTGTCGAGTTGCACTTACCGAAGAGGATCGTCAAGGTCGCGACTTGTTCATTAAGTGGTGCCGCGAGCTTGGCTGTGAAATTCGCATTGACCGTATGGGCAATATCTTCGCGCAGCGCCCAGGTACCGATTTACATCGCCTACCAATCGCCTGCGGCAGTCATCTTGACACCCAGCCCCATGGTGGGAAATTCGACGGCGTTTATGGTGTATTAGCCGGCGTAGAAATTTTCGAGACGTTGAACGATCAAGGTATCGAAACCGACGCGCCGCTGGAAATTTGCGTCTGGACAAACGAAGAAGGCTCGCGCTTTTCCCCGCCGATGATCGCCTCAGGGGTATTCGGCGGTACCTATGAACTCGATTATGGGCTAAGCCGCGAAGACACCGATGGCACCACACTCGGCGAAGCGTTGGAGGGCATCGGTTATGCTGGAACGCTTCCCTGCGGCGCCCATCAACTCGGCGCCTTTGTCGAGGTGCATATCGAGCAGGGCCCGATCCTTGAACGTCAAGCGGAAACCATAGGCGTCGTAACTGGGGTGCAAGGTTCCCGCTGGTATCGAGTGACCTTCCACGGCCAGGATGCGCATACAGGGTCAACCCCCATGGTAGGTAGACGCGATGCCTTGGTCAGTGCGGCCCAAACGATCAAGGCAGTCAGGAACATCGCGGAGCAGCAGGCGCCGTCTGCCGTTGCAACCGTGGGACGTATTGATTGTTCGCCCAATTCTAACAACACGATTGCCGGTGAGGTGGGGCTCACCGTTGATATGCGCCATGCCAGCATCGATATACTCGACGTCATGGAAGAGAAGCTCCAGGAAGCTGTTAATTCGGCGGCGCACCAAGAAGGAACAGAGGTCGAGATACAAAGGATCATGGATACGCACCCCGTTCATTTCGATACACGTTGTATCGAGGCCGTTGCAGAGGCAGCTCGCCAGCTAGGATACCCTCATAGACGTATGCCATCCGGTGCGGGGCACGATGCCTGTCATGTTGCTCGGGTAGCCGCCACCAGCATGATATTCGTACCATGCTCAGGAGGCCTCAGTCACAACGAAGCGGAAAGTGCCACTCCGCAGGATCTCGCCGCCGGCGCCAACGTGCTTCTCTATGCACTACTCGATTTAGCACGGTAACCGATTTTGCTTACGGCCCAGGAAAATACTCAAAATAATTTCTGTTAAGTAGACTCTCAATAAAAACAAAATCATTTAATATCGATGGAGAAATGGCTATGGCGTGGTATGTAACTTACACAATAGCGTACTTTATTTTTATGTTTGCGATAGGCGCCTATTATTTTACCAAAGTAAAAACATCGGACGCTTATTTAATTGCTGGCTGGGACATGGGATTTTGGAGCATTACCGGCACGATCATTAGCACCTGGTGCGGTGCAGCCGTTTTTATCGGCTGGGTGGGCATGGGGTTTAGCGTTGGAATGTCCGGGTATTTTAAATTCGCATTACCTGGGTTACTTGTAAGTATGCTACTTGTGTTTTTCTTCAGCAAACCGTTAAGAAGGCAAAAATTGTATACGTTAGCAGACTTGTTCAGCGAACGTTTCGGGAAGAAAGCTGGCATGCTCCCGTCCATATTTTCTGCATTCGTATATTCAGTTCCTACCACCGCGTTGCAAATAGTCGGTATGAGCACAATTTTTAAAATTGTTTTCAATATACCGATTGATTATGGAATTGCCTTGTCTTTTGCTCTAATTTTAGGATTCACCATATTAGGCGGATTAGTCGCAACGATTGTCACTGATGCCTTGCAAAGTGTAATAGTTATTTCTGGAATAATTATTTTAGCCATTGCAGCTGTGACATTTGGTGGTGGTTTCACCTCTATTATAGAAAACACACCTCAAAGCTATCTGTCGCCACTGGGAAGCGGTGGGCTGAGTGAGATACTCATCTTTGCTTTGACCGTAGCCCCCTTTTACTTAGTTTGGCAATCAACGTGGCAGCGAATTTTTGCGTCACGTACCGAAGAAGTAGCGATCAAGGCAGGCTTAACAGGCTTTGGGATAGTGCTTGTTATTTCTCTATTGCCCTACATGATCGGAGTCATCGCTCGCCAATTCATCCCTTTGGACATGCGCCCTGACCTGATTTTCTCTTATGTCACTGTTGAGCTCTTACATCCGGCCATCGGTGGCATCGTGGTCGTTGGTCTGCTTTCCGCGTTAATGACTGGAGCAGATTCTTTCATACTTCAAGGTAGCTCCAATCTGGCTCAGGATTTCTATCATCGCCTAATCAACCCCACCGCAACTGAAAAGCAAAAAATGTTTGTGGCACGCCTTAGTGTCGTTCTTATTTCCTTGTTGGCAGTACTGGTTGCCTATTTTATGACCGACATCATAGGCATGTACCAATGGGCATTGCGCATTACCGCAACGACACTGGTTATTCCTTTTCTTGCCGTCATGTTTTGGCGCCGAGCCACGGGTATGGGCAGTTTTCTGAGTATGGCACTTGCCGCTACCACTACCGTGCTTTGGCCTTTGCTCAACACAAATATCGATCCGGTTTTTCCAGGATTTCTGGTTTCATTGACCATCCTTGTCGGCGTAAGCCTTATTACCAATCATGCAAAAGATGAAAGCGTCAAGGCTGTCTATTGGGAAGACCTGCCGACTGCAACGTCAAGAATGAATCCCGGTGACACTTCTATTGCAGCGCAACAATCTTAACGTTACTGAGCACGCACTATGATGACGACGATTTATCATGCCAAGCGCATCATCACCATGAATCCCTCCCAACCAGAGGCGACCCACATCGCTGTTCGCGACGGCCGCATTCTGGCGGTGGGTACTGAAGAATCAATGAAGGATTTTGTCGATGCGAGCTACGATTCGCGATTTGAAAACGATTTTCTCCTACCGGGCTTTGTCGAAGGACATAGCCATGCGCTTGAAGGCGCCCTGTGGAGTTACGGCTACTTAGGGTACTTCGGACGCACCGATGCCGATGGCCATTACTGGGAAGGTTTGCGCAGCATCGAGGCCATGCAACACCGACTTAGGGAGTACGCCGCTACCGTAGATAAAGCTTCACCCATTATTGTATGGGGTTTCGACCCCGTATATTTTCCCAATGAGCGATTGGATTGTAAGGTGTTAGATGCCGCAATCAATGATCACCCAGTGGTGATGTTTCACGCCAACCTGCACGTCTTGACGGTCAATACAGCTATGCTGAAGCTGGCTGGTATTGACCAGGTTGAAGGCATCGAAGGCATTCGATTGGGAGATGACGGCAAACCTGATGGTGAGCTGCAAGAAATGGCCGCCATGCATGTGGTGTTCGACGCTTTAGGCTATAGCATTTTTGATCTAGTGGCCTCCACTGAAACCTTACAACGCTATGCGCGTATTGCTCGTCGCAGTGGCGTGACCACCATCACGGATCTCTATAATCCCTTGACTGATGCAGGGGTGAAAGCCCTAGAAACCGTCACCGCTGACTCCCGCTATCCCGTGCGTCTGGTACCCGCTATGGCCGCCCTGAATTGGTCGCCGGAAGAGGGCACAGCGAGGCTTTACGACTGCAAAAGCCGCGGAAACGATAAACTTCACTTCGGTCCAGTCAAGCTAATGACCGATGGTTCGATACAGGGCTACACTGCGCGCTTGAAATGGCCCTATTATCACGATGGCAGTCCCAACGGCATCTGGAACGCCCCGCCCCAACAGTTAAAAGACATAGTCCATCACTATCATCAGGCGGGCATTCAGTTGCATATTCATTGCAACGGTGACGAATCCGTAGAGCTGATGCTTGATGCTATCGAAGAAGCACAGGAGCTCTGGCCGCGATTCGATCACCGTCACACATTGCAACATTGTCAGATTATGGATCATGCTCAGCTGCGACGCGCCGCACGGCTCGGTGTGTGCCTGAACATATTCGCCAATCATCTTTACTATTGGGGTGACATCCATCGGACCCGCACGCTGGGCTTCGAACGTTGCCAGCGCCTGGAGCCACTAGCCTCGGCTAGGCGTCTAAACATCCCGCTAGCAATTCATAGCGATGCCCCAGTAACGCCGCTTGGGCCGATCTTCACCGCCTGGTGCGCGGTAATGCGCCTTAGCGCCTCCGGCGTTCAGCTCGGCGAGCATGAAAAACTGACGGTTCCTCAGGCGCTAGAGGCTATCACCCTCGGCGCCGCCTACACACTGCGTCTGGATCATCTGGTCGGCAGCCTGGAGATAGGTAAGTTCGCCGACATAACGGTACTTGAGGAGGACCCCCTCACCTGCCAACCTGACCGACTTAAAGATATCGTCGTAAAGGCCACATTAGTAGGGGGCGAAGTACATGACGACAATTAACTACACACTGATTCCTCTAACGGTAATCGGCGGCTTTCTTGGCGCGGGCAAGACCACTTATCTCAACCGCCTGATCCAAGGCGGTTTGCCCAAGGATGCGCTGATTATCGTTAACGACTTCGGCGATATTAATATCGACGCGGCGCTGATCGATTATCGCAATGACAGTATTATACAACTCAGTAATGGCTGTGTTTGCTGCACTTTGGGAGGTACTTTGGCAGAACAGCTCGCTCAAGCGCTGCGTATCCGAGCCACTCCCGGAGCGATTTTGATTGAGGCAAGCGGTGTTGCCAACCCAGCGCGTATCGCTGATATCGCCCGCATCTCTCGCCGATTACGGCTT
>Ga0209414_1000647_pt1 | contig 16908 bp, 22 predicted proteins | sample LakVidmifraction_4_FD_181154 | JGI IMG/M metagenome (GOLD analysis project Ga0209414, IMG submission 181154) | Hypersaline microbial communities from Lake Vida, Antarctica - Brine Hole Two &gt;0.2 micron (SPAdes) (version 2) | ecosystem: Environmental > Aquatic > Non-marine Saline and Alkaline >... | reverse complement strand
TACACCAGTCCGGAGCAGGCGTTGCGATGCTTGACATGCAACCTGACCAGCAAGATGCACTGTACATGATTGTTGTAAAAATGAGTCGCATCCTAAACGGTGACCCCGACTACGCAGACAACTGGGCAGATATTGCAGGATATGCAACACTCGTAAAGGATAGGCTAGAGGGCAATGAACGTCAATAATATTAACGAAGATATGACACTAGATGAAAAACTTGCAGCGATAGACGCAGCAATGGTAACCGGGGCTAAAGACTTCAACGAGAAGAACGGACTACCAGCAAATGCGCCTGTTGACCCAAGCGAATTAACAATGTGTGAAGGATGCCAATAATGGAAAAAGAAAATACACCAGAACAGATACCAGAAGTAAACCCGGAACTAGCAGCACGACTGATTGGAAACCGAGCGGTAGAGATGTATGCAGTGCCTACAGACCCTATGGACGACCTTCAGTGCGATAGTTGCCAGTAAGTTTGGGCATGGAGAAAGAATTTAAAAGCCACCGCAAGATAGCAGAAGAAGAGAAGCTTTACAGATTCAAGCGGTTTGAAGACTACATGTCTGCTGCTGACCGTGGTGAAATATCACGTAGGCTTGCACTGTCTGCACTGGGTGAAGAGATAAATTACAATAGAGAAGAGGAGTAGAGTAATGACAAAGAAACCTGTATTAGCTATGGTTAAGGGCCTACCAGCAAGTGGCAAGACTACATACGCACGTACACTAGTTGACAAAGGCTATGTACGAGTAAACAAGGATGACCTACGTGCCATGATGCACAACTCCAAGTGGAGTAAGGGAAATGAGAAGCAAGTGCTGTATGCACGTGACACAGCGGTGCGAAACGCCCTGTTTAACGGTCAGAACGTCATTGTTGACGACACTAACTTTGCTCCAGGACATGAAGCAACTTTAAGACAGATTGCACAAGACACAGAGTCTAATTTTGAAGCTGTCGTTATCGACACACCCCTCGAAGAATGTATTAAACGTAATGAGAACCGAGCAAACAAAGTTCCTGTTAGTGTTATAGTAACTATGCACAGCCGTTACATTGCAGCTCCAAACACTCCGGAGAAACCAGAATATGAAGATGACCTTGAGGAGTGTATTATTGTTGACGTTGATGGGACTCTTGCTCATATCGCTACTGGGCCTGATGGTACCGTTCGTAGTGTTTATGACGCTACTCGTGCTGGGGAAGATAGTGTTGATGATGCTGTTTCTAGTGTTGTGGCCATGGCATACAGCCACGGTTACAAGGTCATTATCCTTACAGGAAGGGGCTTGTACGAGGGTCACCTCGAAGCGACGAAAGCTTGGTTGGATAGTAACGGAATCAATTACGACGAGATATACTCCCGAAAAGTCGGCGACGACCGTAAAGATACGGAAGTCAAGTCGGACCTGTACACTGAACATATAAAAGGCAAGTATAACGTTAAATTTGTTTTTGACGACCGTCCTTCAGTATGTAGAATGTGGCGCTCAAAAGGCCTACCTACATTCCAAGTTGGCGACGTACATAATGAGTTTTAGGACACACAGGGATTTACTGGGGCAAGAAATTGTACCCGGTGATGTCTGTGCCAGAAGTGTCAAAGACAAGGTAGAACTTGTTATCTATCGAGGAGATAGCTGGGGCGGAGCAAAGAGCAAAGGTGAGTTTGGAAAGTTTGTAACCCTTAACGGGCAAAGAACTTTAAAGTACACCAGCGTAGTATTTGTGTTTGACCCCATGTCAGAGCGCAGAGCAAGAGCAAGTGAAGTATTAAATATGACAAAGAAATTTTATGAGGAGAGAAAATAATGGAACAATATAAATTCAGCAACGACGAGATTCAAGCAGTGCGAGAGCAATTTATCGCACCAGCAATTCGAACACTTGAAAACATTGCGGCTTCTCAACCTGAGCATGGGCAGTATTTGACATTTGCAAAAAATCACCTACGCCTAGCGTTTATGGAATTAGGATTTGGCTCTGCACTAAATGCAGGATTAGACCCATTAGCAAATAAAGTCAAAGAGAATAAATAATGATTTTCACAACTAAGAAGAAGCAAGAAGCACAATTAAACATTGCACGTGAAGAAGGCTCAAAGAAGCTTAAAGCAGAATCACGACGGATAAAAGAACTTGTCCAATCTTACGAAATTGAGATTACAGAAAAGGCCAACAAGATTGAAAAACTTGACATCAGGGTTGATATACTTGAGTCTGAGCGTGATGATGTACACGATGTAGTACGACAAAAGCTAGACCAAGAAGACAACGCAATAGTATTGAATCAAAAGAAGAAATCACTTGATGCTCGTGAATCACGACTGAATGAACGTTCAAATGTTATTGACTCAGAAGAAGAGGCTAATTACGTCAAGGGATACGCAGATGGCATTGCAGATGGACTTCGCAAAGTACATGAGATTACAGCTGAAGACCGTAAAAACCTATCTAAGATTGCAATGGTATCGGCAGCAAGTCACACGAGCGCAGAAACTTTTAAGGAGATTAACAATGACTTACGCATTACCGAAGGAAGCAAGAACAAAAAAGCTTAATAGCCTATCAGGTGATATGCGTAAAGTTGCGGAAGAGCTAATATCTAAGAAGTTTGGAATTGAAGAGGAGGTTCTGGCCAAGCGCCGGAGCACCTTTCTCGACCCAAGACGAGGTTTCCATCAAGAATATCCAGATGGACGCTCTGCGTTTACAGATGACCCCCACAGCGTGGGTGGTGGACCCGGAATGGGGGAAGTCGGACCTATCCAAGTTGACTATGACCCCAGGAGCAATCTTCGTAGTGCGAGGGTAATGATTCAACACCCCAGCTTCGGTAACCTATTAGCTGCATTAAGGACGATTGAGAACAATAACATCCGGAGTAGACAACCGATGGAGTTTATGATGAGCCCAGACTTCTACAGGTATCTCATGAATGATAAAGAATTCCATATGAAAGAAGTGGTTGTACTTGGAAAAGTAACACAGGTTCTTGGTTGCAATGTTCGGATAACACCAGTGATAAGACATGCAATGCTGGAAGCAATATTCTAAGCAATAAAAAATACCCCATCAGAATCAACTGGTGGGGTTATTTTTATGCCTTAACGACGGAAGATGAAAATCAGTCCGGCGACAATCACAACGATTGCGGCGATAACATATACTAGTTCCATAAGAACCTCCTATATTATTTTGTTTTGTTGCCCTGAACACGTGTCACTGCATCAGCAGCACCTTCAACGCCTAGGAATCCAAGAACTGCAAACAATGCTAGGTCATATTGACCATTGGCACCGAAAACGATTGCTGAACCAAGTGCGAGAAGGAATTTACGTGTCAAGAGACTTCGTAGAAATGTCTTCATAGTAATCCTTAACTATTTAGGAACTTTAGTATTGCTTTCCATATGAGCCTTAGAAGCTCTGAGAGGCTCTGTGTGGGCTTTACAGGCTCATCAGGCTTAGTTGTGCCAGTTTCAGGCTCAGAGGGCTTAGGAGGGCTCTCAGGGGCCTCAGGAGGCGTTTCTGGTGTTGGCACTACAACGACTGGCGGTGTAACGACAGGTGGTGTTGGTGTAGGAACAGGGGTCGGTGCTGGAACAGGCTTTGTAACCTTATTCTTTACCACTCCCCAGTCACCACTTCCGTCCTTGGTGTTCGCAAGATTATTCAAGCGATTAAGGTCGTATACACCTGGGCAGGCGGTTGCGACGAACTGTCTATGAGGCACTAGTGGAATGTTACCATAAACGCTTCGGATGTTTGCAATTAGCTCCGCAACCACATCGTAGTCCTCATTGCGTGCTCTTGGGTCACACTCGATGCTAACCGTATAGGGGTTGGCTGAGTTTGTAGCCCATGATGCATTGCGTAAGTCGATTAGCTGTGCTGCACGTCGTCCTGTGCCGGTTGCGACGAAGTGCGCCGATACACCGGAGCTTGCTCTGCAAAGGTAGGCAATTATGCCTTCATAGCTGGGCTTGTTGTTTGGGTCTCCCCACCAGTGAATTGCAATTGCAGTCACCTTGTATGGACGTCCCCATACCCTAGGAGCATCTGCCCCTAGTGTGTAGTTTGGTGAGTCGTACTGCGTTTCATATTTATATGACATATTGGTTTCTTTCCTTACTTACTTTGCGTCTTCAAGCGCTTTAATCTGTTCGTCTTTCAGTGCCAATTCTTCTAGGGCTAGTTCGAGACGTGTCTTGGTTTCTGTGTGGTCTGTGAGCTCAGTCTCAAGCTGCAGTCTTAGACGTGCAATCTCTTTAACTAAGTCATCCTTCTCCGCACGTAGCTTTCCAATCTCATCGAATAGGAAGTCTACTTGTTCACGAAGGGTCTCAACCTTTTTATCTGTATCATTGATACGGGTTACCGCAATTGCCTTGTCTCTCGATTCCGAGTGATTGTTTTTCTTTTCCCGGAGAGCCACGACTAAGGTAGCGATAGCACCTATAATAAGGGAAAGACCAGTCAATGCCGATGCTATATCTAGTTTTATGGCCTCTATCATTTTATTCCTTTTTGTTTTTTATGGCTGTTTCTGGGTTTATTGGTGGTTCTAATAGTACGATGATTGAAGTTGCCGCTAATGATGCATATACTAGGACTGCGAAGGCATAATTGCCTGTGCCCGTGCCTATCAGCATATTAGTCAGTAATCCAATAGCCCATGCTGAGTAGAGTGTAGCAGCGAGGCTCATGCCGATAGTCGCAATCCGGTAGTACCCTGATGCAAGTCCATATAGCATCAACACTCCTGAGAGCGTCCATGCTGCTGAACTAAATGCATAGGGCATCACCTGATTGATTGTCGCATAAGCAGGGCTACCTAGAGTGACCGTTGGCCACAATAGGATAAATATGCCAGCAAATAATGCAGACAGCCCTCGTATCAAGTATGAACGAAAGAGCAGGCGGTGGGTAACACGTAGGTTTATTTTATCAAATAATCTCCTCATGCTACCAGCTCATGTCATCTTCTAGGAATGCGTTCTCTTGTTCGAGAGATTTAGTCGATTCCTTCTTTGGCTTATAGCTAGTTGGTGTTCCAACCTGAATCAGCATGTTCTTTGAGATTTCCTCTCTTATACGTAGCGGCATCTTTTGGTTACCGTTAAGGTATCCACCCATACTTTCGATTACAGCAGCGTTATACTGCTCCATCTCATCTACGAATTCCTGGTAACTCATTTGTCCACTAGTAAGCAGTAATTTTGCTTCCTTGCTAAACTCAGAACGAGTACCGAACTGCTTAGTTAAAGCTTCGTCGGACTGTGCCTTATTAGTGTAGAATGCAACATACTGCTCTTGAGCTGAACGAGGTAACGACTTGATGTAGTCACTAGCAGGTTGCCCAGAAATGTTCTTATTAGTAGGCACGTTGTTCATGCCTGATGTTACCCAGTCACGACCATCTTGTGTAGCATACTGTCCGAGGACTGTAGCCTTGATGCTGTTCCATGCGCCTTGACCTTGTGTGAATCGAACGTTTCCGCTTGCTTCACCAGTAACAATTGAGGCTGCTTTCTTTGCAGTGTCTGTGATACCTGAGCCTGTAGCTGAGATACCGGTCGCTGCTGATGCTGCACCCTCTACTGTCTTGATTATCTGGTTTCCGCCTGGGACGACAGTCCTGAACCCACTACGACCGATTGCATCTGCGTCCTTACCGACTTGCTCCCAATTACCTGAGAATACTGAGCCAGCTGCACTACTAACAGTAGGAAGGATTCCTTTATTGGCTTTACCGTCACCTATTAAGAGCTGTGCAATAGGTGAGCGAGGTACTTGTGGGTCTCCACCCAAGGTGCTAACAATCTCACTTGAAAATGGAATTGCTTCTTTCCAGTCCATGCCGCTTGCTGCGCCGATAGTTCCGAAGAACGCTGCGTTACCACCCAGGAATCGTGCAATCTTAATCTGCGGTTCAAGGTTCATGCTCCATTTGCCATCCTTGCCTCTTGTAAATATCTTACGAGGGTCAGCTTCACCTACCATTCTTGCAATGTATTGTGTCTGCTGGATGTTATATGTCTGCATCTGCAAGAAGTTCTTAGCTACGTCGCCCTGCATTGCTACGGGAATGTCAATTGCGCTAAACTTAAAGTTTGTCTTGCGAGCTAGGTCTGACCCAGCCTTTTCTGCTCCTATGATGTCGCTAGGGAACTTAACTAGGTGCTTATCGTAGCCACTGAAGAATGCTGTTGCACGGTTGAGTGTCTCGGTAGTATTGAACATACCCCACAGAACCTTAGTGCTCTTGCTCTTAAACCCTGCGGTCTTGCCATTTTGTAGGTATTGACCTTGGTGGTTAGACAAGACGCCGTTACGATAAAGTAAATCACGCTCTGCAGTACCATGTTTTAATGACCTAAGTGCACGTGGTGCTGATTCAATCATAGACTTTGCGCCAACTTCGGTAAAGATGTTTACCCCTTGCTGCGTGTTTCTGACTGCTGAGCCTACGTTTGCACCAATTGTCGCATTATAGATTCCATTACGAGCTGCCTTTGAGAGACGAGACGTTGTGCCTTTGCCCCCAAAGTTTAGGTTTGTCAGGTTCGATAGGTTGCCGAGGCCTTGGTCTATTGAGCGTTCTAGTATAGTGTCAGTCTCACCTTGTAGAGATTTTGTTACTGCAGTTAGGTATCGTTTTTGCTCATTGTCCAGGGCTCTCGACAACCCATTGATTTCAGCAAGTCTAGGCTCATATGCAATTTTTGAAGTGCCTGCGTTGTTATATGCAACTAGAATCTTCTCTAGGTCAAGACTGTATTCTGGAGCGCCTTTACGCTTTTCAAGGAACCCGTTCTTCGCCCTATAGTTGTTAGTACTGGTAAGGTAGGAAAGGGTCTTTGCGTCAACACCGACAAGGGCATTCTCTAGTTTATCTATTTGCTTTTGAGTAAGGTCTTTACCGTTCTTCTTGCCTGCACGTAGTAGTGCGAGTGTTTGCTGCATCTGGTCGATGTTCTTGCCTTCGAAAAGGTGGGGCAGGTAGTCTTGGATGCGCCCCTCTTTAGGGATATTCATCTCATCAGCCATGTCTGCAAACCATGCTTTTATCTCATCGTATGCTTTCTTCTCGTTACCCAGTAGCGATTTAACTGCAGCTTCGTCACCGTCAAGTGCCATAGCTACTTTTTCGGTTGCTTCTTTTCCTCTAATAAGCTTGCCCCATGAAGACATGTTCTGGTCAAATACGCCATCAAGTTTTTCCTTCTGGTCAACTGCCTTACGTAGGTTGTCCGCAATCTTCTTGCCTGCTGGACCAAACTTTTCAAGCACCCTAGTAGGAGTTCCCATTAGCCATCCAAGGCCTGCTTGCTTGCCACTGTTCTGTCGAGCAAGGACACGAGCCTCTTCTTGTACTGCAGTATCTACCGCTTTAGCAACTGCGCTGTTAGTTTTTGCTACCTCTGCGATACTTTCACCTGAGTCAGATACGTCACGAAGAACTGCACCTGCTGCAATTGGGTTTTCTGCGTCCTGTGCAAGGAACTTCTGGTGTGAAATCTCTTGCTGTCGGGCTGCAACCATTTCGGTATCTGTATCACGGAAGGTCTTAGGGTCTGCGTCACGAATAGTGTTTAGTGTGCCTACAATAGCTTCTTCCTGTGCTTTAATCTGTCCTTCGATTTCATCTAGCTCTGCGATACGTTCCTTGCTTGCTTCTAGGTTGTATTCCAGTTCGTCATACTTAGCAAGCACTTTTTCGTTAAGTGCGTCAATTTTTTCTTTTGCCACTGGTTCAGGTAAGCCTTCGTACTTGGCCATCTCTGCACGGTATTCTTTGTTTACCTGCTTAGACGCTGTGTCGTATGCTTCCTGAGTGTATGTCTTTGCACGTTCGTCTGCTAGTTGAGACCGTTGAGCACGCACGTCAATAGCACCGGCCATGATACCATTAGTATCTTCCGGGTCAATTTGTCCGATTAAGTCTTCGGCTTCGTCTACTGTCTTGAGTCGCTTGTATGGCAATAGCATCGAATCTGGTACAACGCCATTAGCTAAGTCGGCAGACTCTTTGTTGAGTGCCTTTACATCAATAGCTTGTGCTTCTTCACGTGCGATGCTAGATTGTACTCCAGCTTCGTACTCAGTTGCTACATCAAGTTCTTTCTTGAGATTAACAAACTTCTCTTTTACGAGAGCGTTGTCCATGCTTTTAGATACACCACCGAGTGACTCGAATGCTGTTGCTTGCTGTGCTTCAAGGTCCTTGACCTCAGCCTTTAGAGTATCAACTGCCTCTGCAGCCTTTGTGCGGCCTTGTAGGTCGCCCGTGTACTCTGAGGGGTCTACACCCTCTGGAACGTCAGCTTTACCGGTGTTATTGTCTACACCTTTAGACTGTGTTTCTAGCTGCTGTATTGCTTGTTTGCGTGCACTGATTTGCTTGTCAAAGTCTGCGACCTTGCTAGTAACGTCAGTCCCGTCTGATGTGGTATATTTAAATACACTCTCGTCAGTACCGTCCTGGATACGTTGCATGTCGCCTTCGATGTCTTTAGAAGCTCGTGTGCCTGTCCCCAATAGTAATTGCTTACCTTCTGCCTGAGCTATGTTCTCCGCTACAATCTCATCGACTGCTTTAGTGACCTGTGCTGGTGTTTTTGCGCTTTTAAGCCTACCGAATCCTGCGCCAACGGCCTTAGAAAATCCAAGTGCTGCCGGACCGAGTGCCCCACCGATAGCTGCGCCTGCGCCAATGCCTTTTGCGTAATCCAATGCGTTAGCCTCAGAACCTAACTGCTCTGCTGTTCCTGCTACGCCATATCCGGCGCCAAGTGCTGAACCCTGAGCTGCTGATTCGCCAAATTTACGTATACCGCTCTTGCTAGATTCTTTGGCTGCAACCGATGCCGCACCCGATGCTTTCATTGCTTTTGTGGCCGTTTTGCCTGCCTTGAATGCATTACTGACAGTACCTGCGGTTGCTACGTCAAGGCCTACACTTAATAGTGCACCCGTGTTCTTAACTGCATCTGCTTTATCTATCTGTCGTTCTGAAGTTGCTTTAATCGCTTCTGCTGCTGAGTCATCCTTGGCGTACTTGTCCATGACTTTCTTCCAGCGAGCTCGTTCGTCGGCAGATAGACTTTCGTCATTCATTTTTTCACCGGCTGTTTTAACAAGGTCGTTTGTCATTTCCTGGTCTTTAGACTGGTTATCACGAATGCTTTGGTTTGCGCCCGTTGCTTCACCAGCTAACTCACCGAAACCTTCACCTACACGTTCGTAAGTTTCTTTAGTCTGGACTGCTATGTCTTTACCAAGTCCAAGGATTCCAGCGCCCCATCCGGCTACTCCACCGTCTTCATATGCTTTATCAAGCCCCTTCTTCTCAGAAGTGCTTCCTTGTTTGTTGCCGGAGCCGTCAACCTTACCGTCTATTAGGTCGTTGTTTGCCTTGGCTAGTCGAGCGTCTTCTTCGTCTTTTTTGCGTTTTGCAGTTGCATCCACGTACAGTTTGTTGCCTGCTGCGTATGACTTATTCCATCCGCCTTTTCCTGTGTATCCTTGGTATTCTGCCATGACCTATCTCCTAGTTCCCGTATGAATCTTTTCTAAATTTGTATATCTTACCTAGTGCATCTGCTCTGCTTATCCCGTAAGCTGCTGCATAATCACCTGCAAGTTTTTTCTCTGTCCAGCCATTGTCCATATTGTCACCTGTGTAGTATGACGCAAACTGGTCCATCAAGAACTGATTCTCGGTTGGGCCTGTTGAGGCTGCACTAGACGCTGCACGGTTTGCTGCACTCTCTGATGCACTTGCTGCACGGTTAAGTGCGTTCTCTTTTGCGGATGCTTCAATCTGCATTTGTGCCATGTTCCATGAGTTCAGGCTTGACTTTTGACCATCAATACGACTGAGTGAGTCTCTTGTGAATCCATAAGTATTAGTTGCCTGCTGTAGGCCGATGTCAGAGATGCCTTTTTGCATCTGTGCATCTGCTTGTTGCATTCCAGGGAGATACTCAGTAGATAGGTATTTAGCCTGCTCATTGATTGGCATGCCTGAGAAGGATAGTCCTTTTCCAGTTGCCTGGTTGTTGATTTGGTCAAACCCTTGAACTTTTTTGGCTTCAATGGCAGCCTTACTAGCCGCATTTGCAGTAGTGAGTGCCCCTTTTGATGCCTCAAGTTGTTTGTTGACGGCGCTTGACGCTGGTTCTAGCTCCGCCATTACCTGGGAAAGTGTTTGTACTGTTGGTGCTGATGCTGCCATATGTTCCTCTGTTTTTTGTTCAAGTTGTGTTTATGCAACTGTGTTATTATTAGTTTAACATGTTTTTACTGTTTTGTCAATACCTAAAATGGAGTGACGAATGTGTTAGCTCTTGCGCTCACAGTTACTGCAGGGGATGTCCTGACAGCTCCATATGAGTTGTTTATAATCATGTGTACTATAATTGAGCTTCCTGTTACTTTGTATCCAGTTTGTATGAACCAGTCTGTGCCTATGCTCACGGAGTTGAATGGTACGTTGTGCCAATCGCCGGAGCTTGTTGACATGTTTGCGTACAGCTGTATCAACTGACCTGCTGAAACTATCGGAATAGTCAACGAAAATGTCTTTCCCTGCCCTGCTGCGTAAGAGGATGCTGGTATTGATAGGCTGCCAGTAACACTGCTATCGTTCTTTATTTGCTGGAATTCTGAATAAAATATAAGTCCTGCAGATAAATCAAATTTACTCGTCATAATATACCCTAGCCCTCACCTTGAATGTTCTTGGAGTTCCGCCCGTGTCTTTAATAGTAACTATTACTTGCGTTGAAGTTACCTTGTACACACTAGTAAACAAGTCTGCTGTTGTGAACTGAGCAAGAGTGACAGGCCATATGCCACTACCTGGGTCTTCAATCCAAACCCTAGTCGATGGTATATAGCCAAGAGAATGGGTGAACGTTACGTTGTAGGTTGACCCATAAGAGGCGCTAACCTGCGTTTTTATTTCGTTGAGCTTAATTTTCTGATAGTTCAATGAACTCAAGTGTATGAAATCTTTAGTAGCCATCAGTCTACTCCAAGTAGTGCTATTTTATATTGTATAGTTACTGAGCCTGCAGTCCAATTACGCACTCCAATCCAGTAGTCTATATTCGTAACCTTACAGCTTGGCTCAACAGTCTGCGTGGTAGGGTTGGCAAAACCGTTTGCACCACTATACCCAGCGCCTGCAGGATACCAGTCTGTACCATTTATTGACCAAATCATAACAGGTAATGCAAGACCTTCGACGTCATGCAATACGGTTGTACTGCTTGAGTTAGGGGAGTATGTGCTCAGTCTAGCGCCTACCGTCAATGTGCCACTATCGGTGAATAGAACCTTATCCATCCCATACTGGGACGAGAAGTTTAATTGTTTGATTTGTGCTGTAGTAAGTGCCATATTAGCTCTCCAGTAGTTTCAGTACATCTATGCCTACCTTACTAATAGCAAGGCCGTATTCACCGTTGGGGAATCTCCCAAGGACGATACGGTTCTCGCCAGTTTCAGACTTCATAGTTTTAGTGCGGTTCTCCGCTTCAATTTGATGGAGAGTATTGTTTATAGCAGTCGCCATCTGAGCTTGTGTCATGTTGGGAGTTAATTGAATTGGAGAAATCATATATCAGCCCGTACGCTTCCACATGTATACAGTAATGTATGGTTGGAGGTTGTTGTGAGCTGCTCCACTACCTTTGTTAGCAGTCGTAACACCGGTTGTAGCCGAATTCACTCCGCCCACTGACCATCGTAGTTGTTGACCTGAGCCATATGCATATGCTCGTTGTGAGCCAGTTGCAGATGTGAACACAGGGTCTCCTACCATACCATGAGAGTGACCTGGGTCATTCACGGCGTGGTTGTGGTCTGGCATTTCAGCAGTAGTTAATGTATGTGTTTTACCACCACCTGTCTTTTCAGGTGAGTTAAACTCTGTTTGTGCTACATCAATACCTACAGGAACTTGCCCTGCACCAAATGCAACCCATGTACCAAAGCCAAATAGAGTTAGTGGGTTGGCGTCACTTGTTGCGTTGATATAGACTGAACCAATTGGGTATACCCTACTGAAAATATCAGCAGATAGTGCCTCTGCCGGGATTCCACCGTCCTCAAAGTTGGTAGCGTCTAGTCCGCCATTAAGCACAGATGCAATCTTCCCAAAACGTTGGTTAAACGTATTGGCGGTGACTGGTGTACCGTCTTCAATGTTCGTAATTGTGAGTAAGCTCATTGTAATTCCTTATATTCTTTTAGTCTTGTATGAAAATTGTGCACCAATAAAGGCGACTCGGTTGTTTACTGCTCTACGAGATACTCGAAGTTGCCAGTAGTAACCGTAACCTGAGAACCTCAGTTTGTGCATCTTGAATGATGTAGCTCCTCCGAATAGTGTACCGTCGCCAAACTCAAAGTCACCCATAAGGTTACCGTTAGTGACCAGCAGTACGTCCTTGGTTTTTGGGCTATTCTGGAAGTCCTTGTCCATCTCGATGTTGACTGGGAATGTACTGTCTACGCCTTGGAATAGTGGGAAGAACTTAATCAACCTTTTACGTTGGGCTGGACTGTCCAGTGAACTGTATGAGAACTGGTACTCGAAGTCAATTGGAGCACCGAGCGAGTTGTACTGGGTTTCTGCCTTGAATGCAACCGGGGCCAATGAGCTGAACTCAATTAGTTCCTGGTCGTCATCTGCGTCACCGTAGTAAACTGCATTGTCTACAAATGTTTCTGTGTCCATCTCAAAGTCTTTTAACTCTTTATTATATAGTAGGCAGATGTCGTTTACTGGGCTGAGTGTTGATGCCATGTAGAATCGTACTTTGCCCTTCCACACAATAGGCGTAATATTTTCTTTACTTGGGCATCCCTCGAACAGAGGAGCAATACGTTCTGAAATCTTTACATCAGATGAACCGTTATACGAGTATAGCCCGTCGTCGGAGGCAAAGTAGATGTTGTTCTCGTCTACTGCCATTCCACGGTGGCTTAGTGCTCCACGGTTACCGATAGCTTCCCTTAGGAAGAATGAGCCACGGTCGTAACCCGTGATGACGTATTTGCGGTCTTGCGTAAAGACGTGCAGGGCATCCTGGAAACTTACCACCCCTACAACAGGTGAGCCGTTGTGTGGTCGTGGTACGTATATGAAGCTGACTGATAGCCATGCGTAGTACCATTGCTGGCCTGATGGTAGCTCTGAAGGGTTGCCGGGGTTCTCTGAGAACACCAACTTGTTAGGGTCTGATGCAGACACGCCCCATAGGCGGTCCTTGTGCATAGCAACCTGTGACAAGATGGGTAATTCCGGGTCAGTGATTGTTGCCACTGTGGTCCCGTCCCATGTCTTTAGGCTGTCGTACCCGTTCGCCCAGAATACCTTGTTATCTCCGTTGGTGAAGACGTACTCGGTAGCTGATGCGCTAAGCCCTGAAGCAATAGATACTAGAGCTTGTGTGCCTTCATCTACTTTGTACATATTAGTTCCGTGCGCCACCAGAGTTACGTTTACGCCGTTGTCTCGTGCAAATCGGTATGAACCCTTAAAGGTTGAGTCAACTGCTGTGTATGTGCGGAAATTCAGCCCGAACGTTTGCTCGACGCCCTCAGTGAGTCCTGCGTTTGTAGTGAATGCTTTAGTACCTACTGTAGTTGTGGATACTTGATAAGTGTTTGCTCCGTCATCCTGTATCTCAAGGACAAACCAGTATGATACACCAGCAGTCAGTTTGATTGCTTTGTAGAATCGTGCTGATAGCCATCCTGGAGTTGATGAGATTGAGCCGTTGAGATAGGAAGACTCAGAGAGTAGTTTGCTTGGCGTGCCTGCGTCGTCTGAATATATTTTAATAGTTACTGGTCCACGCCCAGATAGGTTATTGCCTAGCTTTAAGTCAATGCGTGTAAGGCGATTACTGTTACCAGCGACCCATTTCTGGAGATGCACTTTAGTGAGCATACCTACCTCTGAAGTTGATGCACCGGTAACGTCAACGTTTGTGACTGACTCTGCTTCACCAAGTGGTGTTATATAGAAGCCTGGACCCTTGCGTGAACTGATTGCAACCCTGCGGTCGTCACTTTGCTGTGCGTACAGGCGAAAGTTCTTGGCAAAAGGCGAATAGCCGTCTGTCATTAGGTCAGTAGGCGTAACGAAGTCAACACCCCTGAGGTTCAGGATTGCTTTAATTGGAGCCTTACTGCCGGAAGGGGCAGGTAGGCTACGTTGTGATGAGAAGTCGAATGCTGGCATGTGTTATCCTAAATTTGTTGGTTTTTCATTTTGATTGGGCCGTCAGCATGACGGAATCCATATCGTGCAACAAGCATATCGAGCATGTTGTTGTAGTGCTGTTCCGTGACTGCTGCTAGGTCAAAGTCTTCGTTGCGTTGTTGAATGCGCTTGAATGCTCCAAGTACTAATAGCTCGCCGAACTCTTCTGGTATTTCAGGGACTTGGGATGGAAGTATGAGTACTGTAGGCCTCTTCACGTAGAACATAGTCATTTTGTAGTCCTGGTCAAGTGGGGCACTTAGAAGCATGTTGCGTGCATATAGCGTCCAGCGGACTACTTTTGAAGGTTCTCCGTTTGCTGGTAATGGGTGCATGCTGTTAAATGTGCGAAAGTTCACGAATAGTTCGTGAAGGTCTTGTTGTTCCCCAGTCGGGCCTGTGATGACCTGTGACTGGATTTGTGCTACGTCGTCGGGGAACTTGAACATCGTAGTACCAGAAGGAACTGTACCCTCGAAGATTTTCTCTTGGAACGGTAGTTCGTACTGGTTGAAGATGTCTCGTTGTGTATCGTTAATGAATCGGTCTACAATATCTGTATTAAATTCATCATCGTCCAACTTATCTATTAGAACCCTGTTCCGGATTCCCTCTAGGGTATAGTCCATATTATTATCCTTCTGTTATTTCTTTTGTTTGTGGTACGTATGTACCTGTATTATCTATTGTTGTTGGCTCTATAATGCCCGTAGGAGCTGTTCTAAGCACGTATACGCCCGTTTCAGGGTCAGAGCTGAGTATGAACCCACCTTTTTCCTCAAACTGCGGTACATAAGTACCAAAATCTTTTCCTAGACCTGTCCAGTTGAACAGTCTCGTATTGCCTGCACTATGCTCTATGCTGCTGTCAGCCGCATTCAATATACTTTGCTGTATAATGCTTGCTTCGTCAGAGCTCAGTCCGTGCAGTGCACTCTGTATTACCATTAGGGTAAATACGGCTACATCTATGTTGTCTGAGCTAGTCGAGTGTAGGCTATTATCTATAGCTAGTAGTGCTTTTTGGTATAACTCTACGTCAGTTGACGCAAGGTCATGTAGCGTATTATTTACACCAAGTAAGTAATGTTGAACTAAGCCAATGTTACCTACTGTGTGATTGTGCATTGCTGCCGATACTGCCAGAGTAAGGTGCAAGAGAACCGATAGATTGTCTGACGTTACTGTGTGTTCGGCATTCTGGGTTGTGATATTGTGTAGCTGGGCGAGCAATGGGCTCGTGCTAGTAAGTGTATGAATTACGTTGGCAATTGCCAGTACTGCACCTTCGCTGAATATCAAATTATCTGACTGTAAACCATGTACTGCGTTACTAAGTTCTAGCACTACAGTTTCAAGTATATCTAATTGCTCAGATGTAAGTGAGTGTGTGGTACTTGCTATTGTCAGGAACTGCTGGTATTCAAGTAGTAGGTTTTCTGAGGTAAATAGGTGAGTCGTATTGTTTAGCTCCAATAACGTGTCTATCTGACCTATCCTTAGAACTTCGCCGTATCCGTATCCGTAACCTGTAGCAGAACCAAATCCACCGCCAAAGCCTAATGCCGCCATATTACTGTACCTTAATCTTAGTTTGTTTGAATGCCGAAGCATCCTTTACAGATACTTTAGAGTATTGCCAACTTGTGCCGTCCCACACTCTTGTAAATGGTCCAGCAATGTCGGGTGCTAGCAAAAGCTTGTTCACCGTTCCTGCTGTCCCTGCAGTTCCCATTTCTCCAACAATATATCCAGAACCACCAGATGAACCGAATCCACCCAGCATTGAGTTCAATATTGTAGCAGATATAGTAGGTTCTGCAGAGGCTGTTAAGTAAAGGTTGCCAGAGTTTCCTGCTCCACCACCGCCACCGCCCGAACCAGACGATGTGGAGTTGTAGCCTCCTGCTCCACCATAGCCACCAGTGCTGCCAGATAATACTGTGCTACCGTTGACGGTTATAGATGGTGCCTTGAGCACTACATGTACTCCGGATGCACCAGCTATACCGCCTGCGCCTCCGCCGCCTCCGCCAAAGCCACTACCGTCTGCATAACCTGTACCGCCGTTAGAGCCGTATGAATTTCCTCCTGCTCCTGATGTGTAGGTTGGTCCTGCTGAATATACACAGCCAGAGCCACCTGCGGACACGCCACCAGCGTTACCATTTGCAGTTCCTGAGCTGGTAACTGTTGAGCCACCAGAGCCCCCAGGAGTGCCACCGTTTCCACCGTTACCACCTTTAGTAGTGACTACGTATCCTGCACCACCACCTCCGCCACCGAAGCCTGAGCCTTGTGAGCCACCGAGTGTGGCAAGTTTATTTGCTCCACCTGCCCCACCGTTATTGACACCAGGAGACGTATAAGTAATACCATCAATAGTTACAGCCCAGGAGTTTGTACCTTTGTTGACTTTATTGAATATATTGATGCTACCCTCTATATTGATTGACTCTGTTGCCAGTATATAAAGAACAGAACCAACCGTAGAGGAGGTGCTGAGTGTTGCCCCTGATGATACGTTTACAGTGGTGTACTGGTATTTTGTATCGAGCAGTAGATTTGTCGTGCCTGAAGCTACGTTCAGTGCACCGTTAGAGCCATCTCCAAACAT
>Ga0209414_1000645_pt1 | contig 16931 bp, 13 predicted proteins | sample LakVidmifraction_4_FD_181154 | JGI IMG/M metagenome (GOLD analysis project Ga0209414, IMG submission 181154) | Hypersaline microbial communities from Lake Vida, Antarctica - Brine Hole Two &gt;0.2 micron (SPAdes) (version 2) | ecosystem: Environmental > Aquatic > Non-marine Saline and Alkaline >... | reverse complement strand
AAGGTCATTACAACATTTTTGGAAATATCTTTTGTAAAAATTGAAAAAAAAGACTATTATTGGGAATAAAGTTTTGTCATAATACGTCTTAAGGACAAACACAACTGAAAACCAGATTAATTATAAAGATTAAAAGAATACAAAATGATAGATTTAAGAAACAAAACGGTCATAATAACAATAATAATTTTCAATGTAGTAGCAGCAATTGCGCTTGTACTCTATATTACATTCGGCAATGGCCTGTTTAATCCAGGACAAGCACAAAGAGAAGAACTTAGACTGTATAATGGAGATTATAAGGAAGTCAATCGTCTGGTTCTTGATGGAAATATAAATATCTTTAATAAAGGACCAAATGATTCTATTTTATATTCAACAAGTAATATAGTATGTAGAATAAACCCTCCTCAAGAAGTTATTAAAACTTCATTTGATGAAATAGTTACGGCAATATCTCCTTTTGAACAAGATGTTTATGTTGCGACAGGAAACAAGCTCTTCGCTCTAACATATGAAAAAAATAATGTTGAAAAAAAACTGGTAACTGAGTTAAACGAAGATAGTGTCATATTATCAATTGCCATAAATGATAAATTGATTTTTGTTTCAGATACGAATGATAAAACTGTGAAGGCAATAAAAAAAGATTCCAGCGATGTTATATTTGGTATTCAAGGTGATCCCAAATTTCTGATTCCAGGACCATTTTTCCCTATTGGGTTATATAATGATCAAATATGGATTGCTGATACCGGAAGACACCAACTGCAGATTTATAGTCTGCAGGGAGAATATGTTTCAACATGGACACCAAGTGATCCCCTTCCAGGTTGCTGCAATCCTACAGATTTCACAATAGTTGAAAACGGTAATATTATTACAATGCAAAAAGGCATATCCGAAGTAAAGATGTTCTCCCCAACTGGCGAGAAGGTTTATGACATAGCTCCTACAAATGCTTTCAAATCGGTGTCATCAAAAAAACAGATGGCAGTTTTTAGAGAGGATGCAATTGTCATCTATGATCCAGACCTTCAAAGCTTACGTTTCTTTATAAGGGCAAAAAAATGATTACAAGAAGAGACTTTATAATAAAATTTTTAAGAATTCTATCTGCAATGAGCTTAGCAGGTGGTGGTTTATATCTCTTTAATAAAAATAGAGATTCATCATCATGCACTCAAAGTATATGTTCAGACTGCTCAAAATCAAGCAGTTGTAATAACCCACTGGCAATGTCGTGGAGAAACAGAGTCAAATAAATTCGTAAATGCGCAAGTGCGTAAATGCGAAAATCACAGGAAGTCGCTCCGCAGGTATTTATGAAATGGGAAAATCCATCTTGCATCTCGCATCTCACAACAGAAAACGGTACTGTCAAAATTCTATGACAAAATGACTACGCCCTGAAAGGGCATATTATATCAGCCCTAGGCAACGCCTAGGGTAATAAGCGTCAATTTTTGTTGCGCCCTGTAAGGGCAACTTAATAAATATAGGGTTAAGTTGCCCTTACAGGGCGAGGCGTATATAATGTTAACAAACCCAGGGCGTTGCCCTGGGCTAGTATAATTTGCCCTTTCAGGGCGTTGAACAAGAGAAATAAGACCGTAAGTAATGATGAATGCTAAATTATAAATGTTAAAGTGTGGAAAACTCCGCGGGTATGTATAAATAAGTTGCGAAGCAACACCTGAGTTTACGATTGACCATTTACAGTTTACCGTTTTTTTAATTAGCCCCTTGGGCGAAGCAGGATTTATTTGTAAAAATTGGGTGCAGGCTACTTGTCACGCAGTAGACAGCTTGCTGCGAAGGCGGAAGCCTGCAAACTTTTGACAGAACAAAAAAACTAGAAAGGTAATAGAATGAAAAGAATAATACTAGCAATACTAGTTGCTACAACAATGAACATGCACGCAAGAGTAAAACTTGTGGCTATACCAGAAAAAAGCTCTACAGTAATAAAAATGAGTAATTCACAAGAAACCCTTGTGACAGAAAAACAGATTATTACCCTTCAAAAAGGAATTAATAAAATTGATTTTTCCTGGAATGGAGTAAGCATTAATGAGAACTCAATCAGATTGAAACCGTCAACACCTGAAAAAGTAAAACTCTTAAATGTAAGTTATCCACCAGCAGAAAATGCCCTTGTATGGGAAGTTGCAGTAACTGAAGCGATTAAAGAAGAGGTGAGTATCAGTTATCTTCTAACAGGAATTGACAAACTTACCGACTATACCTTAACTGTAAACAAAGATGAAACAGAGGGTACTTTAAGAGAGTATTTTATTATCAGAAATTTTTCCGGTGAGGATTTCAAAAACAGCGATATTTTGTCACCAAATGAACAGATAATAAAAGATCAGAATATCCAGACACTTGAAACTAAAAAATTGTTGTTGGCAAAAACAGAGAATGTAAAAATCAAGAAAATATGGACATTTGACTCTTCAGAGTTGCCTTGGGATCCAAAAGAACAAGATGGTAATGTTGATATACCTGTAACATATGAAATTATAAATGCTTCATCCAACAAACTGGGAAAATACAATCTTGCATCAGGTAAAGTCAGGGTATATCAGGAAGATGGATCTGGAAGTACAATCTTTTTGGGTGAAGATAGAATAAAAAACACTCCTGTTAATGATACTGCTGAAATCAAAATTGGTTCAAGCAGAGATATTGTTGTGACTCAGAAAAAACAAGAGAGCCAGATGGAAATCACAAAAAGAGATAAAAACGGCAGAGCTCTTCTTCATAATATGAATGAGGAAATTACTGTTAAAGTTGAAAACTTCAAAGACAAACCTGCACAGCTTACATTAATTGAAAAGATTCCAGGTGAGTGGAAAATGAATAAGTGCAGCATGAAATATGAACTTGAAGATTATCAAACTCTTAAGTTTATTATAGACCTCCCTCCAAAAGCTAAAAAAGAGCTTACAATGGATTACAGTACACTAAACCTAAGATAATTTAAGGAGAACTAATAATGAAAAGATATTTTACATTTACAGTATTAATGATAGCAATTGTATCATACGCCAAGGTAGACTTAGTAACCCTACCAAATAGAGAGTCAACTCAGTTGACAATCTATAATTCAGCCAACCTTACTTTGGTTAGAGATAACAGGAATCTAACTATTAAGAATGGAAAAAATGAACTGCAATTTTCATGGGCTAATACCTTAATTGATCCAACTAGTATTGATTTGTTGCCAAAAGCAAATGGTGCTTCTATAGATGTGTTTGATCTAACTTATCCAGCAAACACAAGAAACCTTGGCTACTGGACAATCAATAGCCAAATTAGGGGTAAAAATCCATTTGAAATTTCCTACTTGACAAGTGGTTTGACATGGAATGCATTCTATCTGGCAACAATGTCTGCAGACGAAACATCAATGAATTTAGATGCTTATGTCAAAGTCACAAACAATAGTGGCGAAGATTATGATAATGCTCAGGTTAGACTAATTGTGGGCAAGGTCAACACTATCGACTCAATAGTTGCACTTGCTAATAGGCAATATCCTTATCAATCCCCTATCACCCATCCTTTATCAAAACGTATAGATAGGGTGCAAGAACAAGACAAAATGATGGTATTGGGTGGTGTAAGTAGAACGGTATTTGCTGCTGCTGAGAACATGGTTAGAAAGAAAGAGATAATAAAAGAGGGACTCAGCGAATACTTCTTATACACAATTGAAGGAACAGAAAGCATCCCAAATACATGGGCAAAGAGACTACCAAGCTTTGATGTCCAAAGTGTAAAAGTTGACAACTTATATAAATATAACGAATCAAGGTATGGTATGCAAGTAAGACGTTTTTTGTACTTCAAAAATGATGAGGAACATAAACTTGGAGAAACTCCAATACCGGGTGGTGAAATACAAGTTTTTGGAACATCCAAAGATAAGCAATTAACATATGCCGGTAGATCAGATTTTCAATATATTCCTATTGAACAGGAAGTTGAACTTTCACTTGGTTCTATTGAAGATGTTACAGTCAAAGCAACTAAAATGAAAGAGTCTACTCACGACTATATCTTTGACGTGCAAAACAACGGACAGATTGTTGGTTGGGATTTGACTGAAAACTGGAAAGTTGAAATCAAAAACATGCGTGATATCCCAATAAAACTTGAAATAACCCGAGACTTATACACTCAATATTGGGATATAGTCAACCAAGGTCAATTTGGGAAGTATATAAAAGACGACTTGGATACTATAAAATATAAGATTGATATACCTGCAAATAGTGAAATGAAATTTGAATATATACTCACAAAATACAATGGTAGAAGAGCAACTGTAAAAAAATAGTAGTTTCTTGAAGAAAAAGATTGCTTTATAAGCGGAGTTTGTATATATTACGCTCCGTTTTATGACATAAGGTTTCCTGTTTAATGTGAGATTGGGTATATTTTTGTACTAAGATGATTTCGCCTTTAGTTTGCTAAGGTTAACTCATTGCAGTGCAAAAAGATGCGCGATATCGCATTACAAGTTCATAAATTGTATGGCCTTTATATTAAAGTTCATCTGCAAGCTTTTTTGAGAAGTTATGAATTGAACAGGAAACCATACATATGGCGGATATAGCTCAGTAGGTTAGAGCTCCTGATTGTGGTTCAGGTTGTCGCCGGTTCGAATCCGGTTATTCGCCCCATTTTTTCTCTTCCAACAACTGTACTTTTCCGCTACAGCGGAAGCTCTTAATTCTTGTCTCCAGAGTTCTTCGAACTTAAAACTTTGCCATTCGGAGCTATTCTAAAAACTAACAACTGACAACTAACAACTAAGATTACATCCTTCGCCCTCTTTTGGCACGCTTTTTTTTGCTTGATTCTTCATCCTCTTCTACCTGTTTTTTATTACGCTCTGCCCACAGGTCATCTCCGGGGCCCTTAACCTCGTCCAGAACAATTTTCACATCAGCTATAAATGGGAGTTCAATTTGCCCCCTAATCAATAACCGTCTTGAATCTTGAGACACCCACGCAACAATCTTGCCTTTAGTTATAAATATTCCATTAAACTCTGCTTTTGGATCCAAACGAACCGCTTTTATCTTGCCAAAATCGCCGGCATTAATTGTTTCAACTTTTGTTGGCTTAACAATTAATTTATACTCTTTCCCATCTGTCACCACATTGAAGGTCTCTTCTTCACCGATGTTGTAGCCTCGAGATCTCATATAATACATAAAAGTGAAAAGGCCTCGTGCATCTGGAGAAAACTTAAATTCCTCTTTTCGATTATCTTTGTCTACTCTAATTGCTATTCCTGTCATTGTGTCATAGTCAAAGGTTGTTATTTCATGCTTGAAGTGGCTCCCTTCTTTAAGTTTCATTTCATATTTTATAGTTCGAAATGTTACAGGATCAATATATACATCAATAATGTCGTTTATGGGATAAACAGTTGCAATAACTTTATTGCTCCTTGCCACATACTTAATGTGTAATACTTTCTTGCCATCCAATTCCCCCCATTCAATTTTTGAAGTGGCTTCTCCAACAGGGATAAAACCAAGTAGTGCTTTGAAAACCAATTCCTCGCCAATTGGAAACCAGTAATCATTTGTGGAAAAATTTTCGGGTTTATAATTTTTATAAACATCTTCTACTGGCTTTTCTTCTGCAATTAAAATTGCATAGAAAGAAAAAACAATGGTAAATACCATAAATATCTTTTTTAAATTCATTTTTGTTCCTATATTTTTTAGTTATTTTGTCAAAGGTTTGCAGGCTTCCGCCTTCGCAGCAAGCTGTCTACTGCGTGATAAGTAGCCTGCACCCAATTATTTATAAATTAATAGGATATAGACATCTTTGTCTTATCCCCTTGCTTAACGCCCTGAAAGGGCAAATTATACTAGCCCAGGGCAACGCCCTGGGTTAAAGAACATCATACATCTTCGCCCTGTAAGGGCAACTTAACCCTGTTTTTGTTAACCTGCCCTTACAGGGCGCAAATAAGTATTCTTATTTACCCTAGGCGTTGCCTAGGGCTAGTATAATTTGCCCTTTCAGGGCGTAATCATTTTTTCATAGAATTCTTGACAGTATCTTTTTAATTCTATGTTCTACGGTCTAAGTAATTCATGCTGCTTTCAATAACCATTCTGCAGATCTGGAGCGACTCGAGCTGGCGAGAGAGTAAGCCCTAACTAATTATTCTTGTCAGCTTAACTTAATCGGGCAAAAATTTGTGTCTTTTTTTAAAGACAAAATAAAGGCTACCAGCAAATCAATAGCTGCTTCAACATCTTTCATGTCTAAAACTTCTGCAGGAGAGTGCATATATCTTAAAGGAACTTTCACCAGCCCTGTAGCAACGCCATTCTGAGCCATTTGTATAGTTCTAGCATCTGTTCCTGTAATTCCAGGACATGGCGAAATTTGGGTCTTTATACCTTCTGTTTTAGCAGCATTGGTCAAGATTTCATCAACCTTTGAATTAACGTTCACTCCCTTAACAAGAACAGCACCTCCTCCAAGCTCAATATCACCAACTGTCTTCTTTGGTGCACTTGGAAAATCACTTACATGATTAACATCAACAGCAATGCCGACATCCGGATTTATTGAAAAAGACGCTGTCTCAGCACCTCTGGTACCGACCTCTTCCTGGACTGTTGAAACTGCATACACTCCAATATCCAAATCAGTCTCTGATAGAATTCTTAGGGCCTCTGCAATTACAAAAACTCCGATTTTATCATCAAATGCTTTAGAAGAATAACGCATTTTAGAAAGTTTTTCTATCCCTCTATTAATAACAACAGGAGTGCCTGGTAAAACAATTTTCAAAGCTTCTTTTTTTGATGAAACACCAATATCTACATAGTAATTTTCGGCATCATTTATCTGTTCTTTCGAAAAACAGTTCGTCTTTCTTTGAATAATGCCATTTATCCATTTTCCAGCGTTTGAACACAGCAGAACCTTATGACCTGCATAAGCAGAAAGATTTGGTCCGCCAATCTTATTTAAAACAAGAAATCCATTTGAATCTATATACTGAACCATCAAACCAATCTCATCACAATGGGCAGCAAGCATAACTTTAAAATCTGCATCAGGATTTAGAATTGCAGAAACATTCCCCAGAACATCTGCATCAAAGTTAGATATAAAAGGTTTTAGATAATTAATATAAACTTGTTGAACATCCGCCTCAAATCCAGATGGACTGGGAGTATCAATCAAGTTTGATAAGAATTCGATTGATTTTTTAGAGATTTTATACTTTTTCATTTTTGATTGATAAACCATTGCAGGGCTAACGTATAAGATTCCGAACCAAAACCGGCAATTGAACCTATGCATACATCGGCAATCAATGATTTTTGCCTAAAACTTTCTCTTGTGTGAGGATTTGTCAAGTGAACTTCAACTGTTGGAATCTTGCAAACTGAAGCAATTGCATCTCTAACCGCAACACTTGTATGTGTATACGCTCCTGCATTGATGATTATACCATCAAAATTATTCAAACAATTCTGTATTTTAGTTACCAATTCTCCCTCAACATTTGACTGATAAAAACCTAAAGTTATGCCATTTTGACTTGCCAATATTTTTAACTTAGCATTTACATCATCTAATGTTTCATATCCATACTTATCGGGTTCTCTTGTCCCCAACATATTCAGGTTAGGTCCATTAATTATTATGATTTTCATTTTTAACTTTCAATTTTTCTGGGAACGCCTAGCCCCCTTATCCGGCCGTAGCCTACTGGTGAAGACTGAAGCTTGGCATTAAATCATAGGTTGCATAGCAACACCATCCTTTACCGTCTTGTCACGCCGTAGCACTGCGAAGCATTTCCTACATTCTTAAATCTTCCATCTACCCCGTACAGACGTGATTTATCGCGTCTCTCTTGTACTTTTCCGCTAAAGCGGAAGCTCTTAATTCTTAAATCTAAAATGACTTAACAATTGGACGGTCTAACATTTCTTCATAAATATCAAAATAGGCTCTTGCTGTAACATCATGGTTGAAAGTATTTTTTGCATAATCCATAACTCTTGAAATCACTGCATTCTTTAACTCTTTTGGCTTACTATAAAAGTCCATGGCCTGATCAATAGCCCACATAAAACCATTTGAATCATAATCTTCAAACAAGAAACCATTCCCCGTTTGATTTGCAATATCCAAGTGCTCAACTGTATCATGTAAACCACCTGTGTCATGAACTATTGGCAGAGAACCATACAGGCATGAAACCATCTGCGGCAAACCACATGGTTCAAACCTTGACGGCATAATCATAAAGTCAGAAGCTGCATATCCATGATGAGATAGTCCCTCTTCAAAGTCACATACTGCAACTCTTTCGTGAAGATTATGCCATCTCACGATATCTCTAAAGATGGGCTGATAAGCGCCGTTCGCAACAAAAACAATCTGTAAATCTTCTTCCCAATATTTTGAGACTAAATTAAACAATATATCAGAGAGCAACTGACACCCCTTCTGAATTGGATCAAGTCTTGAGGGCCAGAACAGCATAGGAGCATCAGGATTAATGTTTAATCCTAGTTTCTTTTGCAATGATACCTTATTAGCAATCTTGCCCTGAATATGACTTGATGAGTTAAAGTTCTCTTCAATCATTGGATCATCTGTTGGATTAAAAGATGGATCCGGAGCATTTAATATGCCTGTAGCACACCCCGAAGCTCTTTTTGCAGCCACTTCCGCTCTGACATTAGCAGGAACCCAATCGTGACGTCCATCAACAATTTCATCAAGAAATGTTGGACTGACTGTGTTAATAAAATGACTGGAAAAAATGCCGCTGACTAGAAGATCCACATTATTATTATTACGACTCTCCTCATAATTATATGGAATACGCTGAAAATATAGATATTTCCAAAACTCTGCTGCATCAATCCCTCTGTCTTCTATCTCTGCTAATGTAGAATTCATAGTGAAAATATTATGAACGGTAAAAAGGCATGGAATATTCAATCGTCTTGCAAGAGCCGGAACAAGTCCAGTCATCCAGTCGTTACAATGAATTAAATCTGGCTGAACAGTCTGAATAATGTTATTCATAACCTCTCTCTGAAATGCCAAAGCTAGTTTTGGGTTCACATGATGATATGAACTATAAACATTCTCTCGATAGTAAAATATTCTATCTTCTGCCAGGTGTATTCTTGCATCAGGAAGTTTGCTTTGATATTTACGAAGTTCAGCACTAATTAAGTTTGCAACTTCAACATGAAACATCCGCCTGTAATGAGGTAGAGCAACATGCACGTCCGCACCCAGTTCAAACAATGAGGAAACAAGAGAAGCAGAAACATCAGCAAGACCACCAGCTTTTGCATTCAGGTTATTGGCCATATTCCCCATACCATTAGGAAGATATGTGATTTCAGGTGTTACTACCAAAATTGTTGGATTACTTTTCTTTACCATCATTTGTTCCTTTTTTTACTCGGCCCACTTAACAAAACCAGGAGTAAGAGCTTTAAGCTCTTTATTAGCAGGTGTTAGCCTTGCTGCTAATCCAAAATGACCTGTCTCATCACATGAAAATTCTGCCTGATACTTATAATTTCCGTCTCCTTTATCTTCAACCATCTCCATTAGAACAACAGTATATTCATCAATTTTCTTGATTATAGTAGTCTTTCCGCAACAAAATTCAACATCGACTTGTTCATGTTCTAAAACATCTAAGAACACATCACAAGTTGCAACAAATTTAGTTCCTATTGCAACCCTATCAATATCATGATTAATCTTTGGAAAGCCTAACCATATTTTATCCCAATGATCTCTAATCTGCTGATTCAAATCCACAACAGCATCCAGCGCTCCCGGATTTTCTGTAAGATTCTTATAATTCTCCATTGCCGGTATATAAAACTTCTGATAATAATCATTAACCATTCTGTGACTTGAAAACATTCCAAGTGACATTTTCATACTTGCTTTCATCATCTTTATCCATGCAATTGGAAGATCATGTGTATGTCTGTCGTAGAACATAGGAATAACTTTATTTTCCAAAATATTAAACAGTGCTAACGATTCTAAAGAATCCTGATAATTTGTGTCTTCATATATTTCCCCGTTACCAATAGACCAGCCCGTGTTTGGAGAATAACCTTCTGCCCACCAGCCGTCAGGAACACTTAAGTTTAATGCACCATTCATGGCGGCTTTCATACCCGATGTGCCACTGGCTTCCTTTGGATATCTTGGAACATTTAACCATACATCAACTCCTTGAACAAGTCTTCGTGCAATAGATATGTCATAATCCTCAACAAAAACTATTCTGTTTCGAACTCCTTCTTCCGATGCAAACTTAAATATTTCCTGAATATACATCTTTCCTTCGTTATCTGCAGGATGTGCCTTTCCTGCAAATACAAACTGAATTGGATACTTGTCACTAAGTAACATAGCCTTCAGACGCTCTTTATCTCTTAACAGCAAAGTCGCACGCTTATAAGTTGCAAAACGACGAGCAAATCCAATTGTCAAAATATCATGATCAAGAATAGACTCAACATTTTTAATCTGACTTCTCTCTGCATTACGATTCATATACTGAGAACCAACTCGCTCTCTAACAAACCTGATAAGTTTTGTCCTTGCTCGCTCTTTTGCCTGCCATAATTCATCATCTGGAATCTGATTTATACGATTAAGCATTGATTTGTCATCAAAATCTTTTTCCCAAAAAGGTCCAAGATAACGCTCGTAAATGTTTTTCATTCGCCCGCCAACCCATGTTGAAGGATGTACCCCATTCGTTATGGAATCCACAGGTACTTCATCTTTATTATAGTTAGGCCATAAATCTGACCACATCTCTCTGGCAACCTTACCATGTAAAGCACTTACTCCATTTGAATATATAGATGACTTCAAACCTAAAACAGTCATTGAAATATCATCCGAAGGCTTGTCACCTATCTGACCAAAATTCAAAAATCTATCTATATCCATATCAATATCTTTTTTTAACACTTCAAGATAAGGACGCAATAGATCAACTCTAAAAGTTTCATTACCAGCTGCCACAGGTGTGTGGGTTGTAAAAACATTTGTTCGACGAATCAAAGCCATTGCCTTGTCTTTTGACAATCCCATATCTTTTGTGAAATGAATATATCTTGCAATACTCAAAAAGGCTGCATGTCCCTCATTCATATGACATACAGCGGGATTGTGTCCAGCAGCAAGTAATGCATTATATCCTCCAATACCGAGAAGAAGTTCCTGACGAAGTCGCATCATCTTGTCTCCACCATAAAGAGCACCAGTTATTTCTTTCATATCTGCCGTATTATCTACAATATTAGTGTCTAATAGATACAACTTTATACGACCAATATCAAAACGCCACAAATCTGCATGTATTACATTACCGGGAATTGGTACAGATACTCTAATCTGCTTCCCATTTGAACCAATTACTTTTTTCAAAGGCAATGCAGCATAATCATTCACAGGATACTCTTCCTGTTGCCAACCGTTGCTATCAAGCTTCTGACTGAAATAGCCCTTCCGATACAAAAGACCTACAGCAACAAGTGGTACACCAAGGTCTGAAGCTGACTTCAAATGGTCTCCAGCAAGAACCCCTAAACCTCCAGAGTAAAGACGCAAAGTTTCATGAATTCCATATTCCAATGAAAAATAACCAATACATGTTTTATCATCCACAGCATTTTCGTAGACATATCCATCAAATTCTTTCTTAATTATACTGAGCGCTGAAACAAAACTTGGGTCATGGGATAAATTGTCTATATCCTTCTGCGAGACAGAAGATCTTAACAAAATTGGATTGTATCCCAATTTTTTCCATAAACGAGGATTTAACCTCTCAAAAAACTCAAATGCACAGCTATTCCAAGACCACCACAAATTCTCAGATAACTCACATAAAAAAAATAAATCCTCCGGTATCTGAGGCAAAACATCAAACTCTTGAATACGATTATTCATCTACACTATTATCCTTCCAAATATTTTCTAAATTCTTTCCATACACACACTTAATATTATCTATACTAGGCTTCCTATTTAACAATAACCACACTATTCATACTACCTAAATCATTTGTAACCCACTCTTCACACTCCGGGTCAATAGTCCACTTATCACCAATTAAAAACTTATATTCATACTTGCCTTTATTTAACAGCAATGCCACAAAATAATCTCCCTTACCTGTCTGATCAGTCATCATTTTGTCACTGGGTTTCCAGTTATTAAAACTACCTGCAACACTAACTTCTACATTTGGCTGAGCTTTCACAGAGAAAGTAGCTCTTTTTCGACCTTTAACACTCATATTTTCCACCTATCTTTTTATTTTTAAAAATTACAACGTCACATAGACGTCAATTGTTTATATTCTAATCATTTCAGAGCCAATTTTCAAGCTTTTTATCAATATATCTCTTTTTTTTCCTGTTTTTCTGGTGGGGACCTTATAATGTGCGACGATTAGGTCTGATCCGTCCCATATATCCATTTTCCGTAGGGGCAGGCCTCGTCTGCCCATCCTGAGTCACTCTGTAGCGGCGATGGCTCATCGCCAATATGTGCTGATATCCCAAATAATGCTGTTTGAGTTAGCTTTGCTAATCCCGCATTACGGGATAGAGTCACCTCTGCCGGCCACGCCGTAGGAACGTAGACGGGTGAGCCGAAAAATAAACCAACCAGAAAATCAAGGTCATTAAAAAAAAATAGTTTTTATTATTGTCTTGATGTTTTTTTAAATATATAATTCCCTCAATTCTTATAAGGAACATCATGAAACAACCAAATTTAGTTTTTATTTTCCCGGATCAGATGCGCGGTCAGGCAATGAGATTTTTAGGTGAAGAAAAAGTTGAAACACCAAATCTAGATAAATTTTCAAAAGAAAGTCTAGTCCTGGACAGTGCATCTGCAACATACCCTGTTTGCAGCCCCTATCGAGCAATGCTGATGACAGGAAAATATCCATTTTCTAACAAAGTATTAGGTAACTGCACAAGTGTAACTGCTCCCTTCAACGTACACCTTCAGGAAAAAGACAAATGCTGGTCAGACATTTTAAAGGAGAAAGACTACTCATTAGGATATATTGGCAAATGGCATCTTGATTCACCTCATGAACCTTATGTTGATTGCTACAATAATAAGAATGATGTTAAATGGAATGAATGGTGTCCGCCAAAAAGAAGACATGGATTCGATTTCTGGTATTCATATGGAACATACGACCGACACCTCCGACCAATGTACTGGAGCAACGATGCAAAACGTGATGAATTTCACTTTGTTGACCAATGGGGTCCGGAACATGAAGCCGACCTTGCAATCGAATATATAAATAACACAAATAATAAATATAGAGATAATTACAAACCATTTGGACTTGTTGTTGCAATGAACCCACCACACTCTCCATACCATATGGTTCCAGAAAGATATCTGAAAATATATGATGATATCTCAATTGATGACTTATGCTCTCGCCCTAATATACCGGAAAAAGGTACGAAAATGGGTGATTACTACAGAGAAAATATAAAAAAATATTTTGCGATGATTACGGGAGTCGACGAACAATTTGGGCGCATTGTGGAGGCTATAGAAAATGCAGGAATTAAAGAAAACACAATAGTTGTTTTTACTGCAGATCATGGCAATTGCCTGGGTATTCACAATAATGAAGCAAAAAATGTCTGTTTTGAAGAATCCATCAGAATTCCATTCATGATTAGATGGCCAAAACATATTGAGCCTAGAATAGATAATCTCCTCATATCTGCACCAGATGTCTACCCTACTCTTATGGAATTAATGGGTGTTGAAGAAAGTATGCCGGATGATATAGAAGGCACAAGTTATGCAAAACTCTTTATGGGAAAAGAACAAACAAGACCAACATCACAATTCTGTATGGGAAAAGAACAAATAAGACTAACATCACAATTCTGTATGAAACATGAAAAAAATAGAACAGCATTTAGCTGGAGAGCTATAAGAAACAACCAATATACTTATGTTGTCAGCAAAGACGAAAATAAAAATAGTGAAAAAATCATTCTGTTCAACAACATAAAGGATAAATATCAACTCAATAATATTGCATCAGAAAACCCTGCTGTAGTAGCACAACTTCAAAAAAAACTAAATCAATGGCAAAATAAGATTGGAGACAAATGAAATACTTATTTTTTGACACGGAAACAACTGGACTGCCCAAGAACTATAAAGCACCAATAACTGACTTCAATAACTGGCCAAGAGTTGTCCAACTGGCATACTTGATTTATGATGAACAAGGCAACGAACTCAAAACCAAAGATGTAATAATCAAACCGGATGGTTTTATTATTCCAAAAGAATCATCAAATGTTCATGGAATAACAACAGAGCGTGCTATAGCTGAAGGCATTGATTTAAAAACAACCTTAAAAGAATTTGACGAAGATATTAATAGCGTTGATATATTAGTTGCTCACAACATCAGTTTTGATGAAGCCATTATGGGATGCGAATTTCTTAGAAATGGCTTTGGCAACTCAATATCTTCAAAACGCAAAATATGTACAATGAAATCAAGCACTAATTTTTGTAGAATCCCAGGAAAATACGGATTCAAATGGCCTAGTCTTTCTGACCTGCATATCAAACTATTTGGAAAAAACTTTGATGAAGCACATAATGCATTGGCCGACATAAGAGCAACTGCTGACTGCTTCTGGGAATTAAAAAGAAGAAACATACTTTAATTCCCCCCCCCGTACGGGCGAAAAATCTTTCGCCCTCTTCTCCCCCATTTTCGCATTTTTTCTACCTCTCCCCATCCCCCTTTAGTCCTGCGTAGCCTTCAGGCGAAGTATGGATTTTCCTTCTCCCGTCCTCATCCTCCCTCATTCCTCCCCCTTCCTCTTTCCTCATTCCTCCCTCTTCCTTCTCCCCCCCATCTTCCCGTTGGTCGTGTGTCAACAGTAGCGAAGCGTCCTATATCGCATTAAACAGCTAGAACCCATACAAATCTCTAATTACACGTCTATATACATTAGCGATAATCTGTTCACCTTCATCAGTAGGATGAAAACCATCATCTCTGTACAACGAAGGATCATTTAATGAGTTTGCCACATCAGCACAACGAATTCCATATCTTGTGCATAATGCCACAATCTCCATGTTTAACACCGGTAGGACTTTTGCCTTCTCAGATGTATATACAGGAACTCTTGGTATAGTACCCAGAATAATATCTCCACCGTAATATTGAACAACCTGAACAATAGCTTCAAGATCTCCAATAATTTCGTCCACCGGAACTCCAGCAGTAATATCGTTTATGCCATAAAGAACCATCACACATTTAGGCTTGTATTCAAGCATATAATCATCAATATGATATGCTCCAAAGACTGCATATGTACGACTATTTCCTAGATTAACAACTACAACTCCCCTAATCATTGCGTCCAGATACTCAGGCCAAGCCTCAGTCTGCCCGCTAGCAGAACCTTCTGTAACGCCACATCCAAGAGCAATATACGTCCCCGGATCCAAAACAATTTCAGGATCAGGAGGTGTAGGAGGAGTTGGATCATCTCCAGAAGAACCACCACAACCCAAAAATAAGGAACAAAAAACTATAATAGCAAATAATCTTAACTTATTCATATTCATCTTTATATCTCCATAAAAAAATATACTAACTTATATACGTTTAATTATGTCTTAAAAATATTTTTTTTAATCTTTATGAAATTTATTGGCAAGTTGCTCTGCTTTTATACGAACTTCAGCCAATATTTCTTCATTTTCTGAATTTTCAAGAACACAAACAATCAAATCTGCAATCTGCTCCATTTCGGCTTCTTTCATGCCGTGAGATGTAACAGTTGGAGAACCTATTCTTATTCCAGATGTAACAAAAGGACTCTTAGTGTCGAAAGGTATACCATTCTTGTTTACAATAATACCTGCTTTATCAAGAGCAATTGCAGCTGCTTTACCAGTAAGCCCGCTACTTAGGACATCTACAAGGAAAAGATGGTTGTCTGTTCCATCAGAAATCACTTTAAAACCAGCTTCTTTAATTTTATTGCATAAAACTTGTGCATTTTTGATAACCTGTACACCGTAATCTTTAAAGGTCTGTTGCATTGCTTCATGAAAACATACAGCCTTTGCAGCAACAACATGCATCAAAGGTCCACCTTGCAATCCAGGAAAAACAGCTTTGTCAATAGCAGCTGCATACTCTTCCCTGCAAAGAATCATTCCGCCTCTAGGCCCCCTCAATGTTTTATGTGTGGTTGTTGTAACAAAATCAGAAACAGGCACTGGGTTAGGATGAACACCAGCTGCAACTAGACCAGCAATATGCGCCATATCAACCATTAGATATGCTCCAACGCTATCTGCAATTTCTCTAAATTTATCAAAGTCAAGAGTTCTTGAATATGCACTGGCACCGGCAACAATCATCTTTGGCTTTTCTTCCAAAGCTTGTTTAGCCAATGCATCATAGTCAATACAACCCGTCTCTTCAGATACACCGTAGGATACAAAATCATATAAAACACCAGAAAAATTGACCGGACTTCCATGAGTCAAGTGTCCACCATGAGCAAGTTCCATTGCTAGAACCTTATCACCTGGTTCCAACATTGCAAAATATACAGCCATGTTCGCTGAACTTCCTGAATGTGGCTGAACATTAGCATGACCGGCACCAAAAAGTTCTTTGGCTCTGTCAATGGCAAATTTTTCAGCAACATCAACAAAATCACATCCATTATACCACCTTTTGGATGGATATCCTTCTGCATATTTATTAGTCATAGCAGATCCCTGAGCTTCTCTAACTGCAGGAGTGGTA
>Ga0209414_1000644_pt1 | contig 16931 bp, 14 predicted proteins | sample LakVidmifraction_4_FD_181154 | JGI IMG/M metagenome (GOLD analysis project Ga0209414, IMG submission 181154) | Hypersaline microbial communities from Lake Vida, Antarctica - Brine Hole Two &gt;0.2 micron (SPAdes) (version 2) | ecosystem: Environmental > Aquatic > Non-marine Saline and Alkaline >... | reverse complement strand
CATTTTGAGAAAGAGCCAAAAAAGTTTTACATTTATGTGAAATAAATTCTTGATATGAATCGCTTAAGGTGTTATTATTCAAGACAATATTAAAAGTGGTAGTATTTGAGAATATTTTTAGGAGAAAATAATGGTAAATTTAGAAGATGTATATGTACAGCAAGACGACCTTGTCTTTCGTAATGTTGGTGGAGAAGCGATGATTATTCCCATAAAAGGAAAGCTTGCTGATATGCGTAATATATTTTCATTAACCATGGTTGCTGAATTTGTATGGAATAAACTAGGCGAAAAAATCTCCATTTCAAATATTCTAGATGATATTGTTTCAGAATTTGACGTTTCCAGAGAAATAGCTGAAAAAGATTTAAAAGAACTTTTTGTTGATTTATTGGATAATGAATTAGTATCTAAGGTGTAAGAATGAACTTTTCTACAAGACTTAAACGTTCTGCATATCTTAATAACATTCCTATTTCAGGCTCTTTTGAAATTACTCACAGATGTTGTTTCGATTGTGTTCACTGTTTTCTTGGTCCCCCAAAAGCTTGTCAGGATATATTAGACAGAGAGTTGAAAACAGAAGAAGTTTTTAAGATTATTGATGATATTGTTGCTGCAGGATGCCTTAAATTACTTATTACTGGTGGAGAGCCACTGCTTCGTCCTGACTTTAAGGAAATTTATGTCTATGCAAAAAAGAAGGGATTAATTCTTACGCTTTTTACAAATGGTATGCTTATTGATGAAGATATAGCAGACTTTCTTAAAGAGTGGCCACCAGATACAATTGAGATTAGTCTGTATGGTGCTTGCGAAGAGACCTACAAAAAAGTTACCGGTGTGGACGGTGCCTATGAAAAGGTTATTAACGCATTAAAACTCTTAAAAGAACGGGATTTACATGTAAACCTTAAAACTATTATAATGACAATTAATAGTGATGAGTACTTTCAAATGATGGATATATCTAAGGGTCTTGGTTATAAGTTTAGACCAGATGCTGGTATTTTCCCAAAACTTGACGGTGATGATTCTCCGCTTCAGTATAGAGTTCCTGCAAAAGAAGCTGCCGAAAAAGAGATGGCCGATGAGGATAGAGCACAGATGTGGGCGTCGCAGATGAAAAATAATGAAGGTCGCAACTTTCATGCGGATGGTTTTTTATATTCATGTGGTGCAGGAGTTATAGAATTTCATATTGATCCATATGGTAAAATTATGCCATGTATGCTTGTAAGGCATATAAAATATGACCTAAAACACAATGAATTCAGTGATTGTATGGACAAAATGAGAAAAAACATCAAAAATAAAAAAATTTCCCTTGACTTTAAATGTGCTACATGTAACAATCAGTCAACATGTGGTTACTGTCCAGGCAGATTTCTGCTTGAGAATGGTAATGAACAAAGTTACTCATCTTACTATTGTGAGTTGGGTAAGTATCGTAAACAAATAATTACAGGAGGGTTAGCGTATGAAAAGTTATGATAAGCCTCAAGTAAAAAGAATCGAACTAGCTACTGAAGAAGTACTGAACTCAGGCTGTGTTGACACAACTTGTGAAGCTAATACTCTTTTCAGAGCAGGTGCGTCTTAATATATACTTGGGTTAACCTAGTTTTGGCAGAAAGCATTTCATAGTGTTTTCTGCCATTTTTTTGTTATTTAAGAAAATTTAAACCGATTTTATATCAGAATAATTTATGAATAATTTTAAATACAGAATAGCAGATATTATATATAACATCAATTCTTCTGATTTTTTCGTTCGACAAGGTCGAAAAGAGTTTGATGTTTTTGAATATGTCGGTGCTGCCAGTCATTATCCATCAATAGATATTAATCTCACAAAAACCCCAATTGAAATTCCGGAGAATGCAGAAACGCTTTTTGATTGTGGCGATTGGGCAATGCTTATTACTCCCGAAGACGTTCGCTATCTTAAGTTTTATGGCAACAAAGATATGGATAAATTTTGGGTGGCTGAAATGCCTTATAGTAGTTTTGAGGTTGTAAATGTTTATTATTCCCCTGACGTATTTTCAAGTGATGGTTCATTAGAAAACCCAATTCGATATCCTTTGGGGCGTGAGATTGCTATGTATCGAGGCTTATCTCTTGGAGGAATAATGATACATGGTGGAGCTGCTTCGTACAAAGGAAAAGCTGTTTTGTATACGGGGCCTTCAGAAAGTGGAAAGAGTACCATGAGTCGCTGTCTGAGAGATTCAAAATATGATTTTGATATGATGAGTGATGAGAGGCCTATAATTTCTTTGGTTGACGGAGTGTATCATGCTTGCGGAACACCTTGGCCAAGTAGTGAGAATATTGTTGGTGATTATACCGCTCCCTTGAAAAGTATTATGTTTTTAGTTCAGTCTCCTGAAAATATGCTTGTGCCAATAAGTAAAAAAAATGCATTTGAAAGAATTATGAAAACGATTTGTATTCCTTGGTTTGACAAGTTTTTAGTTTTTGATTTCATTAATATTATAGACAAAGTTTTAGATAAAGTTGAACTTTTTGAAGTTCATTTCAAGCCAGATACAGATATTGCGGATGTTATTGCAGGATACCTCGGGAAATAATGGTTAATGGTTAGTGGTATGAGTGAAGAAAATGGACGGAATGGACATGATGGACTAACATGGACGAAAGAGTCGTTGGTCGGGGCTGACTAAAGCTCCAGGGGAGCGACATAATGTAGCCAAGGGTGTAAACCCGTGGAAAAATAACAAGAACAAAGTTCTTACCTGCTCACAGCAGTGTCTTAACGACCAACGAATACCGATTTCTGTGAACTATACACTTTTTCGTAGAAAATATAGAAAGTATTAATTTATAATGATTTTAGAAGTAGATAATATATCAGTACGGTATAAGGATAGAACAGGGTACAATATTGCTGCTGAAGATGTGTCAATTTGTGTTGAAAAGGGTGCGTCTGTAGGTCTTTTAGGTGAAAGCGGGTCTGGCAAGAGTACTGTTGCAAATGCGATTCTCGGATTTGTTCCATATTTTCAGGGAAAGATACTTTTTGAAGAAGAAGATATTAGTGGTTTTAATAAGTTACAAAGAAAAGCTTTTTGTCAATCTGTTCAACCAATATTTCAAGATCCTTTCAATTCTTTGAATTCGGCCATGCGTGTTGGGCAAATCTTATCTGAAGTTTTGAAAATAACTAAGGGTATGAAGAGCAAAACAGATAGGGATGCACGTATTAAGGAGCTTCTTGATGTTGTTGGGTTAGCTACCGATTGTCTAAACAAATATTCTCATGAATTAAGTGGTGGTCAGTGTCAGAGAGTTGGTATTGCCAGAGCTTTGGCAGTTGAGCCCAAACTTATCATTGCAGATGAACCAGTGTCATCTCTTGATGTTTCTGTCCAGGCTCAGATACTTAATCTGCTGAAAGAACTTCAGGAAAAGTTTGATTTGTCATTTCTTTTCATTGCCCACGACCTCGCTGTTGTACAATATATGTGTGAAACTATTCATGTTATGAAAGATGGGCACATTATTGAAACTGGAGATTCACTGTCTTTGCTGAATAATCCTCAGAATGACTATACAAAAGAGTTGGTTGAAGCTGTTCCGACACTACGTGTCTAATTGAACATTAGTTAGATAGTTAGTTTGTAGATGGTTGGATAGGCTAAATTAATTACTGCTCTGTCACGGTTTGTGTGGATGAACCTAAAATACTTTAAATTCAACAGTGTTTCACTCATTCAAAAATAATCCTTATGCATAAAAAATGTTTAAGAGTATGTCTAAGAATGGAAAACAAGATTGAAGAGATAGGAATGGCAGTATTACCCCTCCGTCAGGCTACGCCTGCCACCTCCCCTAAACAGGGCAGGAGTACTTTGGTGCTAACACTTTGCTAAGAGCTTTAATACACTCTGAAAGCAAAACATACAAAACATCAACAGCATGTGTAAAAAATACTACAACTGTAAGATGCAATTGCTCCTGCCCTGTTTAGGGGAGGTGGCAGGTGCAGCCTGACGGAGGGGTAATCCAGTAGGACTAAAACTAATAGCAATTTACATACAACGTAAAACTTTGTTGAAGGGGTCGAACAAAAACGTCTCATCCACACAAACCGTGACAGAGCCGTAATTACTAATTACCAATGACAAATTACGAATGCTGGAAAAGCTCCGTTATTAATGGTTAGTTGTCAGTTGTTAATTGTTAATTTTGGAAAGCCTCCGGCGGTGTTTATTTAATTCAACGACCAACGGTCGACGCTACAATACACTACAAGAGATACGAACACTAAACTGTAGCGGCGATGGCTCATCGCCGAAAAGGGCTGAAAGCCCGAAAGAATATAGCCATGGGTGTAAATCCATGGAGAAATAACACGAGCAAAGCTTGTTCCTGCTCACAGCAGTGCAACTTAGTCCTTAGTCCTAAGTCAGGCTTCCTGTTTAATGTGAGATTGCGTATATTTTTGTGCTAAGATGATTTCGCCTTTAGCTGGCTAAAGGTGACTCATTGCAGTGCAAAAAGATGCGTGATATCGCATTAAAGATTCATAAAAAACATGAACTTTATATAAAAGTTCATCTGCAAGCTTTTTGCCCCGCCCTCACTTTGTGTTTTTTTACAAAGTAAGGGCGGGGGTAAAACCTTGCACTTTGACATTAAAAATAAAGTATTAATAGTTACTAATACGTTAGTTATGAATTAAACAGGACGTCCTAAGTCATTGAGTTCTCCCTAATATCGAGCAACGCTCGTCCATGAGTCATGCGTCAATCTGTCGCCGCGTCGCCTCGGCTCGGACTCCCGCAAAGCGAAGTAGTATGTCAGAAACAGACTTGCAACCTAAAAAATAGGATAAAAATCAAAAATCATTCTTTAAACTTGATTTATTCTTTCAAAAAAAACATAATAACGGTATGAAAATTAAAAGAAAAAAGACAAAAAAGATTTTTTTAGATGGTTTACCTGTTGGTGGTGATTCACCCATCTCAGTTCAGACAATGACAAAGACTGATACCCGGGACATTGATGCCACTGTTTCCCAAATTAAATCTATTGAGAGAGTGGGAGGCGATATTGTGCGTCTTGCTGTTATTGATATGGAAGCCGCAAAGGCTCTAAAAGAGATAGCAAGTCAAGTTTCTGTTCCTTTGATTGCAGATATACATTTTGATTACAAGCTTGCTCTACAGTCTATTGAGTCCGGTGTTTCTGGATTAAGACTTAATCCAGGTAATATTGGCGAAGCTTCAAAGGTTGAAGCGGTCGTTAAAGCTGCTGCTGAAAAGAATATACCAATTAGAATTGGGGTAAATGCGGGCTCTCTTCAAAAGGATATTGAGATTAAATATGGTCGGACACCATTGGCTCTTGTGGAAAGTGCTTTAGAACATATTAGAATATTAGAAGATTTGGACTATTATAATATAAAAGTTTCTGTAAAAGTTTCAGATGTCCTTAGAACCATTGAGGCATATAGACTTTTATCTGAGCGAATTGAGTATCCGCTTCATATTGGTGTTACAGAAGCCGGTACAAGCTTTGCAGGAACAATTAAGTCATCTATTGCTCTTGGTGTATTGCTAAATGAAGGTATTGGTGATACTATAAGAGTTTCTCTGACTGATGAACCGGAACTTGAAATTAAAACTGGACTTGAAATTTTAAGAAGCCTGGAGTTGAGAGAGCCTGGTGCAACCGTTACTTCTTGTCCAACATGTGGGCGAACACAAGTTGAGGTAAAGGCAATTGCTTTACAGGTGGAGGCACAGCTTGAAAAGTTTATGCAGGACAATCCGAAAGTTCAAATGCCATCTGTGGCAGTTATGGGCTGTATTGTTAATGGCCCAGGTGAAGCCAGGGATGTAGACGTTGCACTATGTGGTGGTAAAGATAAATTTGCTCTATATGTCCACGGTGAGTATAAATTGACGGTATCCAAGGATGATGCTGTTGCAGCTTTAATAAAAGAGGTATCTTTGATGGCAAAAAGGATTAAATAATATGAGAGATAAGCATGGATCAGCATTAATAATTGTTTTGTGGATTGTGATTATTCTTTCGCTAATAGTTGGATCTTTCTCTTTTGAGGCACATATACAATCGCGAATTACATCATTCTATCGCAAACGCGACAAAGCAGATGCTATTGCTCTTTCCGGAATACAGGTGGCGAGACTTCTAATTGCAAAAAGCAAGAAGATTAATCCCAATATGTCAGACGACGAGGCGTTATCTCTTTCTTTTGAAAAAGAAGATGATATATGGTTCCCCGATGCAAAAAATCTTGCACTTAATAATACTGTTGTTGTCGAAAAGGAAATTGCTGGTGGAACTTTAAAACTTCATATAACATCTGAGCGTTCAAGGCGAAACGTTAATAGACTTAAGGCTGATGACTGGGAGAGAATATTTGAGCTTACAAATGTTTCGGAAGATATGTGGCCGGAGCTTATTGACAGTTTCTCTGATTGGGTGGATAAGGATGGAATATCAAGAATAGATGGGGCAGAGTCAGATGACTACTATATGAATCTTGAGGAACCATATCAGGCACGAAATGGATATCTGGATTCAGTAGGTGAACTGCTTCTTATTAAAGGGTTTTCAAGAGCTCTTGTTTATGGAGGTGTTATGCCAGGTAGTGAAAAGGATATTGAACCAGTCGTTTTTGATGGCTTTGCAGATATGTTGACAGTTTATGGTGACGGGAAAGTGGATGTGAATACCGCAAGTACTAAAGTGCTTATGACATTGCCAGAGGTTGATGACCTTGTTGCAGGAGCAATTATTGAAGAACGAGAAGGCTTTTTTTCTGAAGTTGAAGAGATTGAAGCAGAACCTTTTAAAGATGAGTCTGATTTCCTGGCAAGGCTGGAGCTTCCTAATTCTGTTAAAGGTTATATAACAACTAAGTCTGGAACTTATCGAATTACATCAGAAGGTACAATGGGAAATATAACCCGATCCGTCTGGTGCGTTGCCAATTATAAGAGAAACAAAATTGAGTGTCTGCGCTGGCGGGAAGACTGAAGAAAAGGGGAAGGGGCAAACGTGTAAAGGTTTAATTAGTTAGATAGATAGTCGTTTATGACTTGCAAGTTGGAAGCTTGCGTTACTTTTTGCCGAGTTGTTTCTTCAAGCTTGGGTTCCCCAATTAAAAAAGGTTGATATATTGAGCCAATTTCAAAAGTCTACTAATTATAATTTTAACAAATAAGATAAATCAGGTTGAAAGCCCATAATAACACAGCCCAGGGAAACGCCTTGGGTTATAGTTTCCGCCAAACCAAGGGCTGAAAGCCTGAAATAAGTTATATTTTAAATGTATTTATTTCGGGGGTAGGCCATTCGCTACGCTCATTGCTTCATCCTATAAAGTTTATTATTAATGGCTAAAGCCTCTCTCGCAAGCTCGAGTCACCCCTTGGTTTATCTGTTACATTATACCTAGGGCGTAGGAAGGAATTGGCTTTGCTATTTTGGGGCGTTGCCCCTTATTTTGTAATAAAAAAACAAAGTATTTTGACTTTTGAAAGAGGCTCTATTGTTTGAATGTTTTTGTACTATCGTCGCTTAAAGGAAAGTAAAGATATAAGAGAGCATCTTTCATCTTGCCTCTCGAACTTTGTAGATTGGAATTTAATAAATGTTAATAGAGATGAATAATTTAAAATTTGAAGCTTCTCCGGAAGAAACGGTACTTGATGTTGCAAAAAGAAATGGGATTGAAATTCCTACTCTTTGTCATTCTGAAGAGTTTGGATGCAAGTCTCAATGTATGGTATGTGCCGTTTTCTTAGTTAATAGAGGGGTAATGATTCCTGCCTGCTCCACTAAGGTTCAACCGGATATGCAGATTAAGACTGATGGCAAAGATGTCTCTGAGTTTAGAAAAAAAATGCTTGAGGTATTGCTTTCGGAACATTTAGGTGATTGTAAGGCTCCATGTCAATTGGTCTGCCCGGATTTTGCTAATATTCCAGAACTTTTCTCAAAACTTGAAAACGGAGAAGATGTTGAGTTGCCTAACTGCAAAGATTGTTCTGCTCCATGTAAAAAAGCCTGCCGTAGGGGGCGTATAGATTCACCTATTAAGATTAAAGAAATTTTTATGTCTGTCAGCAATCAGGATGTTGGCAAAAAGAATTTAAAAATTAAGCATTACAATCATAAGCTTGGTCTGGTTACTGATGAAAACAAGCAGATTCTTTTAGATGACATTGCTAAGAAAAATAGTGATAAAGATTTCAAAATTTCAGAGATATCAAGATGTCTGTTTTGTGGTTGTACCGAAGATTCAAAATGTGCTTTACAAACACTGGCTACATTGTTTGAAGCAAAACAGAATGAGTATAAGAACATTGATGATACATTGAAGCCTAAAATATACACCGAAAAGCTGATTTTTGATGCCAACAAATGTATTCGCTGTATGAAGTGCACAAATATCAAGGCGTCTGATGGACATTCTTTGTGCATCAGCGGAAAAGGTAAGGGTATTCTGCCATCACCTCCAATTGGTGTTTCATGGGAAGAGACTGTTGCGGGTATTGAGAATGATCTTGCTGATGTTTGTCCGACGGGGGCGATGGAAGAAAGGGTGAAAAGAAATGCGAAAATGCGAAAATGCGAAAATGCGGAAATGCAGAAATTTGAGTCAAAAGATGATGCATGACGCCAGACGCATGATTTTTGAGAACGTTCAACGTCCACTGATGAATGGGGAAAGAGGAAGATGGGGGAAAGAGAAGGCACTACCGTGAGTAGGAGAAAGTTTTTATTTGTTAGGATGGACTGTGAAGACTATCATGGCTCCCAAGGGGACAAACCCCAAGGGTGGCCGGAAAGAAATGAGGAAATTGCCTGAATACCCCTCTGTCTCGCTGTGCGATCCATCAACGCATGCGGGACTAGCGAAGCTAGCCTAATTTAAGGGAGGAGTATTTTGGATCTGATACGAGAAGTGGATAGTATTGGGAAATTTGGAAAATAATCAAGAATGGGAATGATGGGAAAGATGGGAGTTATGTGCTTGGCAAGCCAAGCGAAAAGGAGAACGTTTAACGTCCTCTGATGAATAAAGCCTTACGGGGAACAACAGATTTTTTGTTTTGTTTTCATCTGTCTAACCACCAAACCATCTAACCGACTAACTATTTCTCCATCTAACTAATATATTTTTTTTTGTAAACTAATTTTTAGTTGTGTCGTCTAAACAACTATGTAGGAAATCCTATGTGAATTATTTATTAATAGTTATAATTGATTCGAATGAGGATATAATATTTATGTTGCATGGCTGCAATAAAATTTGTATTAAGAGTTTGAATTGAAAGTTACAAAACAGGAGTTCAAAAATGAACACTAAGTATAAAGTAATGATGGTTGCATCCTTAATGGTTGCAGGTTCAATGTTGTCAACTAATCTTGTTGCAGGAGAAAAAGAGGGAAAAGAACGCAAAGGTCCTTCTGGAGAAGAGAGAGCTGCTCGCATGGAAAAGATGGAGCAACGCAGAGCCGAAGTGCAGGAAAGGGTTAAAGCTGAAATGGAAAGAATTTCTCAACTACCTGAAGAAGAGCAAGCTGCTGCAAAGGCTAAGCTTCAGAAAAGACTCGAGAGAATGAAAGCTGAACGCGAAAAGCATATGCAGCAGCGTAAAGAGCAAGGCGGAAAAAGAGGCGGCGATGGTGAACGTAAAGGTCCATCAGAAGAACAGAGAGCTGCTATGGAAAAACATAGAGCTGCAATGAAAGCTGAATGGGACAAAATTTCTCAACTACCTGAAGACCAACAACCAGCTGCTAAAAAAGCACTCAAAGAAAAAATGCAGAAGATGAGAGCTCAGCATGAAAAGGAAATGCAGAGTCGCAGATCAGAAGGTAGACCAGAAGCAAAAGGCAGACCAGAAGGCAAAGGTAAACTAGAAGGTAAACCAGAAGCAAAAGGCCAGAAAGAATGTCCTGTGATGGTAGCACAAGCTAAGGTAGCAGGCAAGAATAAGCCAGAAGCACAAGCTAAAGCAGCAGGTAAGAACAAGTCAGAAGCTAAAGGTAAGGCGGCAGGCAAAAATAAGACAGAAGCTAAAGCTAAAGTAGCAGGCAAGAACAAGCCAGAAGCTAAAGCTAAAGTAGCAGGCAAGAACAAGCCAGAAGCTAAAGCTAAAGTAGCAGGCAAAAATAAGCCAGAAGCAAAAAAAGCTGGCAAAGGTCCTTCAATAGAAGAGCAACAAAAGAAAATTAGCGAAATAGAAGCTAAGATTGATCAGCTTCCTCTACAAAAACAAGAAGTAGCTAGAGCTCAACTTGAAAAGAAGAAGCAAGCGCTTAAAAAACAGGCAGCGCAGAAGAAGACAAGTAATGTAACTGCAGAAGAAGTTAATAAACTTATTGACGCATTGTAATAGTTGATATAAAGTATAGGCTTGTTCAGAAAGAATCAAAACTGAACAAGCCCATACGAATTTAACCAATAATGGCTGTTGAGAGTGCTATGAAATTGTATTATTTAAAAATTATATTTGGGGTTGTTTGCTTATTAAGCATAAATACCTTTGCTGGTTCCAGAGAAAGAGATTTGGAACCTTGGAGTATTAGAAGAGAGATTGATCGCTTAAAAGAGATTAGAGATAATGATCCTGCAAAGTATGAGCATGAACTGCGTGAGTATCAACAAAGTTTAAGAGCTAAGATGCAGAAGCTGCAAAAAAACAATCCGGAGAAATACAAGGAAATTCAGTCAAAAATTTTAAGGCAGAAACACTCTTTGTTAAAAGAAAACTTTGAAAAACATCCTAGTAAAAGAGTTAAAACTTATGAAGCATATACAAATAGATTACATAGTAAACTCCTTTTTTTGCAAGAGAACGATCCTGATTCATATGAGAAATTGAAAGCAAGAATATCACAAGAACGTGAAAAAAGATTTAAAGGCAATGGGCAAGGACCACCTCCAAATCCGCTTTTTGATCAGATGCCTCGTGGTAGACATGAAGCGCCCAGAAATTCTGATAAGATGCATCGAAAAGATATGCAAAGAAAGCTTTCAGAGATCGAAGCTAAGATTGACCAGCTTCCTCCAGAACAAAGAGAAGAAGCAAAAGCTAGGCTTGAACAAAAACTAGCAGAAAAGCGCGAAAATTTTAAGAAGTTAGAATTCAATAAAGATTCAAGAGATGGCTCAAAAGAGTCTTTAGAAAATGGTAAAAAACCGAGATAACTATTGATTTACGTGTAATATGTTAGATAATAAGAACCAAAATATAGATGAACAAGATATTATTAATCGAATTCAGAGTGGTGAGTTAGATTGTTACGAATTTCTTGTGAAGAAATATCAGGAAAAAGCATTTCAAATTGCCTATGGGTTAACAAGTAATTATGATGATGCCAAGGAAGTTGCACATGAAGCTTTTGTAAGTGCTTTTAAAGCCATAGGGGGTTTTAAGAAAGATGCAAAGTTTTCCAGCTGGTTATATACTATTGTTGCAAACAAGAGCAAAGACAGATTAAGGATAAGGCAGAGAAACTACAAACTAGTTTATATTGATAAAGTGGTCGATATGGACGATAATGAGACATTCCTGGAACTCAAAGATGAGAAGAGCAAATCGGCCACAGAGATCTTAGAACTTAAAGAGATAGGTCGAAAAATAATAGAAGAATTAAATTTGTTGCCTAAAAGCCAGAAGATGGCATTTACACTACATCATGTTAATGGACTTTCTCTTGGAGAGGTTGCTGAAGTAATGCAAAAAGGGTTGTCTACCATAAAAACACATATACATAGAGCTACTTTGGAATTAAGAAAAAGACTGGATGGTGAATTATGAAAAATATTGAAGAGTTAACAAAACAATATAAACTCAGAAGTATGACAGAAGAAGATTCTGCAAAATTTTCGTCTGATGTAATGCAAAGTATCAAGCAGGATCCTGCTCCGGTAAAGATTCATGTGAAGAAAACAGTATTTGCAAGATTTTCCATGATTGGCAGTTCTATTGCTGCTGCAATTGTTGCAACACTGTTAATTGTATCGCAAGCTGATAATACAGTTTCCCCTGAAGATTTAGAGGTCGGAGAACTGATTACTGTCCTAAATGGTATAGGCGAGGAAAATGTATTGTATTCGGCAACAGATAGTGAAAGTCTGTATTACGATATTCTTCTGGCAGAAGAGCTTGAGGGGAAGCTATAAAAAATGCGAAAATGCGCGAATGCGAAAATTCGAAAATGGCAGGAATGTCTGCGCAGGCTTGAAAGAATTATGAATTCTAAATGCTGAATTCAGGAAAGAATTCAGTCTTCGATTTTCAAGCTACGGTCAGCCACAGCCGGCGGTATATTAAATTAAGAATGGGAGATATGGGACTTATGGGACTTCTGTTTTTGGAGAAAGTTCTAAGAACTTAGTGCTAATAACTAAGAACTAACGGCTACTTTTTCGCTTCTTCTTTATCTTTTTTGAAGAAATAGCCTATTGGATCTCTCATTTTCTCAAACAGGTATTTCCAAAATTCTTCAGAGTATGGTTCTTTCTTGGAATAGACATACTCATCGGAAATATATCCTTTGTCCATAAGTGTTTCAAAAATTCTTACAGCAGCCATATTGTGTGCAATTTCATTCGGATGTGCATCAAGTCCAGGTAGTGCCTGCAATCTCATGGAAGACTTTCCTATGTAGAGATCAAGTAAGTCAACATATTCTATATCACCTTCCTGCATAACTTTGGCAATCTTATCGTGGGCAAATTGAAATGGATATGTTGGTTGATCTACCACAGATACAGACGGGAACATTACAGCTAAAAATTTAATATTGTTTTGATCGCATACTGCTTGAAAACCTAGAAGTGATGATCTCATTTTTTGCCAACCGGCATAATCCTCGTTGTACAAATTCTTATAATATCTTTGAGTTGCTTTTTGACATCTTATATATTCTGCTTTTATATATATCAAAGACAATATTTTTGATGGTCTTAAGATTGTAGCCAACCACTTTGGTGGAGTCTTAGGCATTCTGGCTTTTTTCCATCCCATATGTACTGATTTATTACCCCAGTCTTCTGCATCGTTCAGACAGATTGACAGAATGATTATGTCAGGTTTGAGATCAATTGCTTTTCTAAGATATGAGTTATACTCCTGTTCAGTGGATAGTCCACCCTTTGCGAACAACAAAACTTCTGCGGGGCGCACATTTGGATTAGAATTTAGAAATGATTCAAGTCTATTTGAAAATCTATCATAAGGTTGAACGCCAGAACCATTTGCTATTGAGTCACCTATTACGATAATTTCCAGTTTGTTTGTAACACCTTTTGTCCAGGGGTGTAACTTTTCTGGTGAGGTTCGGTATATATAGTCACCTCTATCAAATATTTTTGCAACTTTATCTGGTTTGTTTTTAGATAGTATTCTTATTCCAAATTCAAGAATGATGAGGCAGATAAGAATTGAGAAGAATGACAGGCATATTCTTTTAAGTATTATATTCATTAGAATTCCAAGTTAAATTTAAAATTGCATCATTATACATTTTTATTATTAAATAATCAAACAAGAAATGCACAAGTGCGTAAATGCGAAAGTTTGCAAGTTATGGAATATCCATCCAACCTCACTTTCTTTGTCAATTGACGGTCCAACAAGAAATTTACCTTAGATTTCTGGTTGCGGGTATAAACATTCTTTTGGAACAATAGAATTAAGGTTTGAATGATTGTTTTATTATCTGTTGGGTGATAAACATGAATATATATATTTTCGACGGTCAACGCCCGTCGCTACAGCAGCAATATGCAGTTTTAGGGTTGTTTTGCAAATTGCCACCTGTAGCGGCGGGCGTTGACCGCCGAAAAGAGTCACCAACCAGAAAAAGAGAAATTTAAGGTATCCTTCTTTTTTTGTTGATTTTTAAAAGTCATTTTGATATCTTATGCAACGTTTTCTTGAAAGAACTATTTTCCGGCGTAGCTCAGCGGTAGAGTAGGTGACTGTTAATCACTTGGTCGCTGGTTCGAATCCAGCCGCCGGAGCCATTATTTCCAATTTGCTGTTATAATCACACTATAACTGTGTAAATAAATGCGAAAATGCGAAAGTGCGCAAATGCGCAAATGCGCAAATGCACAAATGCGCAAATGCGCAAATGCGCAAATGCGCAAATGCGCAAATGATAAGGATACCCCTCCGTCCACGCCGTCATTTGCTTTTTGTGAAAAGCAAATAACAGCGTGGCCACCTCCGGAATCGTATTAAGTGATAAGTGCTACGTGTTAAGTCTCACTCTGTGGATTGGAACGAGTAAACTCTTTTCTGATGGTAAACAGGGCAGGAGCTGGAGAACGTCCAACATCGAACGTTCAACATCCAATGACGAATGGGAAAGAATGGACAGGATGGACTTGATGGACGAGGTGGACATAAAGAATTTCCAATACTCAACAAGGAATATCCAATGTCCAAGGGAATTTGGAACAGCTCCGCAGATATTTATGTTTTTATGAGAACGGGGACGTTCTCGCTCCCAAGGTAGCACTTGCAGGCTGGAAGCGTGCGTTTCCATTTTTGGCACCGAGGAGAGGCGAATCGGCTACAGTTCAACGGTGAAGCTAATCCTAGCCTCGCGTAGCACGTAGCACGACGGTTTCAGCTGTTTTCGGCAATTTCAATTTCAATGGAAGCATTTTCCCACAGTTTAGTATAATTATCAATTTTTGTCTGCAATTCGTGCAGTTTAATATTCAAGTCCTGATAGTTGACATCTTCACCCTCAGCCATTAAGGCATGTATCTTTTCTTTTTTAGCTTCGTGCAGTTCAATTTTCTTCTCGGCATTCTTTATGATTTGAGTCAGGTGTTTTGTCTCTTCTCTTTGCTGTGCTCTCAACCGCCGCAACTCTTTTTTGTCAACTGTCTGCGTATCTTTGTTATCTTCATCTGAATCCTGATCGATATTTTGTTCCTGCATCTGTTTTTTTCTGCAGAAGTATTCATAGTTGCCTGCATATGGCTTTATGGATGGAGGAGTCATCTCAATAACAGTTTCTGCAACATGCTTAATAAATTCAATATCATGACTTACAATACATACAGTTCCCGGAAATTGTTTAAGAGCCCGTTCCAGATTTTCTCTAGTTTGTATATCAAGATGAGTTGTGGGTTCGTCAAGCAATAGGAAGTTTGGAGGTTTGATAAGCAATCTTGCAAACGCAAGTTTAATCTTTTCTCCACCACTGAGAACCGTAACGTTTTTCTCAATTGCTTCACCAGAAAAGCCAAAACTTCCGAGAGTCTTTCTAATTACCTGATCCGGAACTTCATAAGCAATTGATTTTACAGCGGAGAATACTGTCTCGGTTGGAGCAATTGTATCTGCAATCTCTTGAGATTGGTAGCCGGAGATAACTCTTGGTCCGCATGTTCTTTTGCCTTGTGAAAGAGTTACATTGCCTGCAAGCATTTTTAACAAAGTGGTCTTTCCTCGTCCATTGAGTCCGATTAAGGCAATCTTCTCACCTTGTGTGATTCTAAGGTTTATATCCTGAAGTATGTAGTTATCGCCATCGTATGCAAAACTGGCATCATCAAGGCGAACAATTTCATGTCCGCAATCTGGAGGAGTCTCAAGTCTTATCTTTCCTTTTGTTCTGATTTTTGCCGGTCCGGTTATCTGCTCCATTTTTTCAAGCATTTTAATTTTGCTTTGAACCTGTGTTGCTTTGGTGTTTTTTGATCTGAATCGTTCAATAAACTTTTCTGTTTTATCAATAACTTTTGCCTGCTTATCCAGCTGAGCTTCGGTTTGTTGTTGTCTTTCAATCCTAGCTTTTGCATAGAAGTCGTAATTACCCGGGTATTTTTCTGTTTGTGCATTGGCAACTTCAAGTGTCTTGTTTGTAAGAGAGTTCAGTAGATATCTATCATGAGATATTAATAGTAGTGTTCCCTGAAAATTATTTAAAAATTTCTGGAGCCATTCAACGGCAGGAATATCCAGATAGTTTGATGGTTCGTCGAGCAGTAGAATTTCGGGATTTGATATGATGGTTCTTGCCAGTTCGGCTCTCATCTGCCAACCGCCACTAAATTCATCAAAGCTTTTATGCATCTCTTCAGGCTTGAAACCAAGTCCTGTCAGAGCTGCTTCCGCTTTGTGTCGTAATGTATAACCGCCAAGTTCTTCAAATTTTATCTGCAGTTCGCCATGTCTATTAAGATTCTTCTCATCTGACAGGTCAGCTTCTAGTTTTTCCATCTCCTGCTCAATCTTTTGAATTTCCGGCATTGCATTTTCTGTAAAACAGATAAGTGATGTATGGTCTTCAGGTGCTGCAGGCTGCTGACGCATGTATGCAAATTTGATACCTTTTGGATAGTCTATTGTACCCGCGTCAGGCGTTATTTCTCCAATCAGCAGATCAAAAATGGTGCTTTTTCCTGCGCCATTTGGTCCGACAATTCCGACGTGTTCGCCAGCATTGATGCAGAACGTTGCATTATCAAGCACCATCTGTGTGCCAAAAGATTTTGAGATATTATTAAAATTGATCATGGATTCGTTGGTTAGATAGTTAGTTGGTTGTTACTAATGGTTAATGGTTAGTGGTTAATGGTTAATGTTGGAAAGCCTTCAGTCTTCGCTTCGTAAGCTACGCCCAGACACAGCCGGCGTTATGACAAATAATTTAAAATTGCTGCTGCTCTTCGATTATTGGGTTGCTCTATCAATATAAGTTTTCCTTTTTATAAAATTTTATTGGTCGCATTATATATAAAAATCATCTCTTTTGATAGGAAAAAGTTCGAAGCGGAACAAATTCCCTGATTTTAAGGTTGAGACCTTATAGTGTTCGTCGGTCAACGCCCGACGCTACAACTTAGTTCGTCGGTCAACGCCCGACGCTACAACTTAGTTCGT
>Ga0209414_1000642_pt1 | contig 16935 bp, 13 predicted proteins | sample LakVidmifraction_4_FD_181154 | JGI IMG/M metagenome (GOLD analysis project Ga0209414, IMG submission 181154) | Hypersaline microbial communities from Lake Vida, Antarctica - Brine Hole Two &gt;0.2 micron (SPAdes) (version 2) | ecosystem: Environmental > Aquatic > Non-marine Saline and Alkaline >... | reverse complement strand
CCGTTCACGGCGTACAATCAGTAAATCAAGAACCCACCGTGTACAAATTCTTGAATGAGTTTACCTAAATTCAATTTAATAAAAAAGATATTAGCTTAACCCTTAGTAAAATGCAAGCATTTAAAAAAAAATTTTTTTAGCTGTCGTCAAGAAAACCCCTTCTTCGAGCTACGAGCCCTTGTTTTTCTGGTTAATATTAGTTTTCAGGCGGGGAATAAAAAAATGTAAAGGGTAAACGTTAAAGGGTAAACGTTGGAACGCCTCTAGCGGTATTTATAGAAAGGAAAATCTTGCATTCAAGTGTTGTCTTTTTACTCGGGAGCGGCAATGTCCTCATTGCCATCTTCTATTACAGCTCCATCGGAGCGACAGCATATAGCCACGGGTGTAAACCCGTGGTGAAATATCATAGCAGAAATTAACCCTGAAAGGGTGACACATATCTTATTTAGCTTCTTAATGAACGTCCAACATCGAACATACTAGCTTTGCTAGTCCCGCCAAGCGGGATCCAATGATGAAGGGAAGACACTGCCGTGGGCTGGTAAGAACTTTGTTCTTATTTATTTTACCACGGGTTTACACCCGTGGCTACATTCTGTAGGGCTGTCAGCCCTTTCGGCGATGAACCATCGCCGCTACAGATGACGCATGACGAAGGACGATTCCGCGCCGAGGCGACGCAGCTACAGATGAGTCTTGCAGATTAACGTTTAAATTGCAGTTTCACACTGTAGCCGAGTCCCGTGGGCTCGGAAGACTGAAGATTCCGCGCCGAGGCGACGCAGCTACAGATGACGCATGACTATGGACGAAGGACCAGTCCGCGCCGCGGCGACGCAGCTACAGATGAGTCTTGCAGATTAACGTTTAAATTGCAGTTTCACACTGTAGCCGAGTCCCGTGGGCTCGGACTCCACGCCTTTCATGTGCGTATCTCCTCTTCCACTAGAACGGCAAATCGCCAAGCAGGGCATGTCATGTTCAATTCGGTCGCACCACCCGATCCCGGAATCAACCGATACTCGGAGTCGGAGATCAAATCTCGCAGTATGGGATTTTTGAAGAATCCCTTGCGAAAGCGCAGATGGGCTGCGCGGTGCTGCTCCTGAAAGAAGACAAAGACGACGCGCCGCCCCTGGCTCAGGCCATGCTTGACATAAAGGAACGAGGCCGGTTCAGGACGTGGAAGGAGAACCTCGATATCCGCCTGCACGCCAGCCTTCCGGACCACCCAAGCTACAAAGTCCTCAAACCCCGCATTCGCTTTGGCGCGGTACGCTTCGCCCAAATAGCCGCCACAGTAGACAACCTGCCCCTTGCCCACCGGCAGGCACGACAACAGGGAACCGTCCGGATGCCCGGCGTGAAGGGTGCCATGGCCTTTCTCCAGCGGGGTCACCCACTGGGCGAGTCCCAGCTCACACGTCTTCCCGTCCAGATCCGCCGTGAGGGTAGGACGCGTCAACTGCCGTCGGCCAATTTCCTTTACACCGGTCAAGCGCGCCAGAAAGCGGTCGGGCGGATAACGGTAAAACCCCTGCGGATTGAAGGCCCCGCTTTCAGATTCACAAACCACCGTGCCGCCCCGCTTGAGAAAACACTCGAGCGCCGTCGTCAATCCCGCCACCCCACTTTGGAAAACTCGAACAGCCCACACCATCCAGATGATCGGCAAAGGCCCAGTCATTGCCCCGGTTCATCGGGGTTTCATTGGCCGAGCCCACATACTCGCTGCACGGATGGGCGCCATGCAGGGTCACGACGTGTTTGGGGTCGAGCGCTTTCATCAGGTCAAACCGGTTCTTGCCGTGCCGGTTGGCACGGATCGTCATGAAGTGGGCGAAGGCCATCATTTCCGTGTAGGTGTGCTCCGCAGATTTTCCGGGCTGCACTTCGTCCCACTGCCCGTAGCGCCGTTTCCGGGCGCGGTTAAGTCCATCCAGGCCACCGTAGGTCTCGTCAAGCCAGTGCCGGAAAGCGGCCAGCGTATGCGGACATTGACAGACAATCCCATGGGCATCCACATTCCAGCGGGTTTCGTTCCAGCAGTCCCAGCCCCGGATATGGGGCAGATCGCGGTAGCGCATAACCACCGCATCAAGAAAGGCAGCCATGCGTTCCCACACCCCGGGATGGTCTGTGCATCCCCCGGGCGTCAGGCCGAAATGGCACTCAGCCCGGTTCTGGCTGACGATCCGCTGTCCCAGATGGTTGACCATCTCGCAATCGGGCACTTCGCGGTGGATCCAGCAGGGTTGAATCTCGGCGATGGTGCTGAGCACCAGACCGAGCCCGCATTTGGCGGCCAGTTCGACCAGCCGGTCGTAATCGTCAAAGACATACTCGCCGGGCTTGGCTTCGACCCAGGCCCAAAGCAGCCACAATTGCACGGTGTTGAGCCCCGCGTCGCGCATGCGAAGCAGATCATCTTCCCAGTAACGACTCTCGGGAATGGAGCCCGGTAATATTGTGCGCCAAGATTCATTCTACCACTCTCCCTTCTTGCCGAACATCTCCCGCGCCGCCTTCCCGAAGGCTGCACCTGCGGCATCAATACCCGACAATATCTGCTCCGTGGTCTTCCCGGCGGCACTGCGGGCGGCGGGAATGACGGTGTTGCACTCGTTGCTGTCCATGAAGCGCGCCGCCTCGAGCAGGCGCACCTGGTCTTCCTCGGGAATGACAAGAAAACCGTGTTTGTCCGCATGGATGAGTTTACCGGGCTTGACCTTGCGTCCGAAGACCTCGACCTCACAGTTCCAGCGTACCGGGCAACTAAACGCATGCCCCACGCAGAAGCGTCGGGCTATCGCCTTGAACCCGGCATTGCACATCTCATCGACATCGCGGATCGCGCCATCGGTAATGGTGCCAACGCAACCCAAAGCCCGATGGATGTTGCTGTTGACCTCGCCCCAGAAGGCACCGATGACCCGAGGCTTGTCCAGATCCTGGACCACCACGATCTTCGGGCCCGGGATTGACGCGACGTATTGCCGATACTCGCTCCAGGCGTTCGGATTGTTCTTTGGGTGTGCCGAATTGCTTGGCTCGAACTGCACGGTCACCGCATAGCCGACCATCGGCCCCATCTGCGGCATGAAGTCGCGCGTCTCTTCGAGGTTGAAGGCTTCAGCCGCGGCATCGTGCCGGGTGATTTGTTCCCACCCGTTATAGATGGTGGGCGTATTCCAGCGTTTAAGTTGCAATAGATCCGAATGCGTCAGTGTGGTCATTGTCTCGTTCTCCTTGTTTTAAGGTTCATATTTTCTTCCAATCCAAAATGGCCCCGACGCCTCGCAAGTCATGAAGCAAGGCTGGCAGATCGACGTCCCGGAATGTCCTACCGTCACGAATCACCTGTACGGCTGCCAGCCCCGCGGCTTCCCCCATCGCCATGCAGGGCGCCATAACGCGCAGCGGCCCGAGCACGTCGCGCTCGACGCTGACAGCACGGCCCGGGCAGATCAAATTCATGATTGGGCGCGGGAGCATAATGCGGTAAGGGATTGGCGTGGGATACGGCGCTTTCTTACCCTCCATGGGCTGATGGCTGGGCCGCTTGGAATCCGGCAGATCCCACCAGTATCCGGATAGACCGATCATATCCGTGAACGCTTTTCCCATCACCAGCTCGTCCACGGACAGCACGTAATCCCCCACTATTCGGCGCGTTTCGCGGACGCCCAGCAACGGGGCCACGGCTTTCAGTCGCGCCCGGGCAAACCCCGGAAAATGCGCGCGCATCAGGGCCAGCAGTTTTTGCGTTTCTTCGCGGCCACGGATCATGCCATGGGTCAGCGAGTCGGGATCCGTGCCGTCCACGCCGACCAGGCGGGAGGTGTTGATCATCATCGTTCCCGGCTCCTGCATCTGGACACTAATGAATATTTCGTAAGGAAAGGGCCACTCCCCTGCTGCGTGCAACTCGGTGATCAGAGCCTTGAAACGCGGTTGGCCCTCTTGGTGGATGTAGGCCGAGAGCGCGTCCTGATCCACGTTGTCGACGTGGAACATCAACGTTGCCGGTGTCATCAGATGGTCGTTCTCGCGACCGAGCACCGTCTCGCAACCGGAGCGCGCCGCGATATCCGCATCGCCGGTGGCATCGATCACGGTCCGTGCTGCCACGGCCTGCAATCCAGCCTTATTCGCCAGGAGCACGTGGGTGATCCGGCCCGCCGTCACTTCAGTGTCCACCGCCTGGGTACCGAGCAGGATCTTCACCCCGGCGGCGAGCATTTTGCGGTCGAGATAGGCGGCCATGGCAAACGGATCGAAAGGCACCCCATGCACCAGGCCGCCAGTCCATCCGTGGGGTGTATACGTCACGGCGGGGGCGAGTTTGGGCAGCAGGGCGATCCCCTGTGCGGCGGCTTCTTCAGCCATTTCGCGGAAGATCCCGCCCACGATCCAGCACCCATCCGCCGTTCGCCCGCCAAGCCAATGGCTGACCAGACCGGAGGTGCCCATGCCGCCCAATTGCCCCTGGCTTTCGACCAGCAGGACAGACGCGCCGGCTCGCCGCGCGGCCAACGCCGCCGCAGACCCCGCCGTACCTCCCCCACAGACCACAATATCGTATTCACCGAGCACAGGAATTGTACGGCTAGGTTCGTGAATGACTTTTTGCTGCGTCATGCGGACGGCCCTCCAGCCGATTGCGCGAAAGCCGCTTCCACATCGCGGTCTTTAGTCAACTGCTCAACCACGCGTGCGGCATCGAGTTCGCGCGGGGTTGTGCCTGCCTTCAGGCTCAGCACGGCAGCCGTGCCGGCGGCCTGACCGGTGGCCATACAGGTCTGCTGAATCCGTAGCGAGCCCTGGGCCAAATAGCCTGCGGAGATACATCGCCCGGCCACGAGCAGGTTGTCAACACCGGCGGCCACCAGGCAGCCGTAGGGGATATCAAACCAGTCGCCCTGCGCCAGCCGCTGAGTGAAGGCGGCGTAGGCTTCACTCTTGCTGTGGAACCAGCGTTCGGGCAAGGGCTGTTGTTCGTCCGGCGGATGAATATCGATTTCCCACGACGAGCGCGCAATGCCGTCGTCGGCCTTGCGCAGGTTCCAGACATCGTCATCGCTGACCTGCGCAATGCCCTGCACCATGCGTGAGGTCCTCACCCCGAGTTCTGCAGCCGTGTCCACCAGATAGCGGCCTTCAGGCAGTCCTTCAGCCTGGCGCCCAATTTCCCGACGCGCGTCGCGCATCGTTGCGGAAACCGCAAAGGGATCGAGCGGATCCACACGCAAGCGGTCGACCCGGCCAAGACCTTCCGGACGATAGGCGGCCGTGCCGCCGCCGCCAAGCGGCGTGGCACCCTCGCTGCCGGGCACCGGAAAACCGCCCAGACGCCGCACCAACGACACTTGTTGCGGCCACAGTTTGCCTTCGACGCCACGGTCCCACGGCACGCCGGCCTCGTGACAGACGGCCGCATCGCCGGTGGCGTCGATCACCCGCTGCGCCCGGACAAAACGCGTCCCTGCCCGGGTATGAACCAACACCCCGCTGATCCGGCCGTCATCGATGCAGGCCCCGCAGAGATGAGCCTGCAACAGCACCTCGGCACCAGACGCTTCCAGTAAATCATCCCAGACCCGCTTGACCCCCTCGGAATCGACCGAGGTTCGGAACCACGCACACCCGGAATAGAAATGCGATGGCGCACGGATAAGCGGTGCCATGGCACGACAGGCCAGCAGCCGCCGCGCCCACTCGTGCCAAATGCCTTGGAAGTCCACGCCGTTAGTGCTGAGGACCGCCGAGACAAGTTGGGCCACGGTGGCACCACCTAGGTAACCGTATTTCTCGACCAGCAGCGTTTTTGCCCCAAGCCTGGCCGCGGCAACGGCAGCTGCGCATCCTGCCGGACCTCCGCCACAGACGACTACATCATATTCGCCCAGAACAGGCAAGTCATCGGTGAATTTATGCATGGCGTTCGTATTGTTCATATCGTAGTCTCCTTTTTTACATTTTTTAATCGGTCGGATAATCTCCCTGCCTCGTCAGCCTCATCGAGAATCGCCCCCGCATCACGCAATGTCGACCGAAGTGCCAGCAAGTCAACGGCGGCAACTGTGGTGTTCCGGGCGATTGCCTGCGCAACCGCTACTCCCGCCGCCTCGCCCATCGCCATACAGGGTGCCATCACGCGCAGAGGACCGAGGATGTCACGCTCAACGCTAACGGTACGCCCCGGGCAGAGCAAATTGGTTATCGGACGCGGAACCATGATCCGATAGGGTATTTCAAGAATCGTCTTCTTTATTCCGCGCTGATGGCCAACATCAGGATTGTCGCTGGGCCTTTTAGGATCGGGTAAATCCCAGCCATAGGCACTGAAGCCGATTACGTCGGGCAGCGGCACACCGTCCACCAGATCCTGCACGCGCAAGACGAAGTCGCCGACGATACGACGGGTCTCGCGTACCCCAAGCAACGGTGCGACTGCCTTGAGACGGGCGTTTTGGAAACCGGGGGCGTGCTTGCGCAGAATGACCAGCAACTGCAGTGCCTCGCGCCGTCCCTGCACCATGGCACTAGATATGGACGCACCGTCGGTGCCATCGCACCCGACTAGCCGTGAAGTGTTGACCATGAAAGTGTCTTTTTCGGTCAATTGCACGGAGATCAGGCGGTTGTATTCGAACGACCACTCGCCCTGTTTCATGAGTTCCTGAATTTCGTCGAGCCAGCGGAAGCTTCCGCCGCTGCCGTGCTGATTGGCATACTCAGCCAGGGCGTCGGCGTCAACGTGATCGAAATGCACCTGCAATGTGACCGGCGTCATCAACCGGTCCTCCTGTCGACCCAGCACGGTCTGGCAACCGCTTAGTGCGGCGATATCCGCATCGCCCGTGGCGTCAATCACCGCCTTGACCGGAACGGCTTGAAAGCCACTTTTGTTGTGAATGATCACCTGCGAGAGAGCGTTATCCCTGACGACGACATCAACGGCACGGGTGAAGAGCAGCACCTCCACGTTCGCCTCCTGCATGACTTCATCCAGCATGGATGCCATAGCAAACGGATCGAAAGGTATACCCGCCGTGAGCTGACCACCCTGGCACCAGCCGTGAGGTGAATAGCGACCGTCCGGCTCGGGTTCAGGCATCAGGGCAATGCCTCGCTCGACCGCCTTGAGAGTCAGCTCCTTAAAAACTCCGCCAACCACCCAATCCTTACCGTCATAAGTGCGTCCCCCCAGCCAGTGCGAGACCAGCCCGCTAGTCCCCATACCGCCAAGCTGCCCCTGGCCTTCGACCAGGAGTGTGCGGAGTCCACAACGAGCGGCAGAGAGTGCGGCTGCGCATCCTGCCGGACCTCCGCCACAGACGACTACATCGTACGCCTCGCCCAACAACGGAACTACCCTGGTGGGCATCAGGATTGTTGTGGGCGAGTTCATACGACGCCCATACCTAACGCCTGTTCGCCAATAACTTTGGCATGTTCATCCGGTAAGGTCGCCAGTGGCGTACGCGTGCGTGGCAAGATCGGCACCCCCTGGGCAGCCAACACAGCCTTCAGAGCCGAGAAGAAGTTGCCACTACCGGCCAGCAGGTTGATCAAACTTATAGCTTGTGCCTGAAGCGCCCGAGCTGCCGCAAAGTCGCCTTGCTTGAAGGCGGCAATCAGCTTCAGGTAAAGCGGCGCAATGACGTTGTAAGTCGACCCCACCCCACCCTCGGCTCCCATGGCCAACGCACCGAGCAGCATTTCGTCGCGCCCCCAAAGCACATCGAATCGTCCGCCGTCCAGCTGAAGAGCCGACAGGTAGTCGCCCATGGCTTCAAAAGTAAATTTGACACCTGCCAGGTTTGGAATACGCGTCGCCGCCATCGGCAGAAAGTCGGTAATGCTGACGTTCACGCCAGTCATTGAGGGCATGTGATAGAAATAGAATGGCAGGTCGGGGGCTGCCGCCGCGACAGGAGCACACCAATCCAGCACCCCATCAATGCCAGATGGCTTAAAGAAAGAAGGTGCAATGGCCGCGACCACGTCGGCACCGATCTCCTGCGCATGGCGTGCGAGGCGCGTGGCCTCGCCTATGGCGTTGTGCCCGGCATGGACGAACAGCTTCATACCAGCGGGCAATACGCGCCGCCACTCAACCGCTAATGCTTCACGTTCTTCAGTCGTGAGCGACATCCCTTCCCCCGTGGTACCGTTGACGAACACGCCAACCACACCCTGACGCTTGAGATGCTCAGCCAAAGGCGCAACCACGCTCAAATCAATACTTCCATCCGTGAGGAACCCCGTCGGGGGTGCCGCAATCAATCCTACTGTTTTCATAATTTTCCATTCTTGTTTTTTGTTTTGCCTATAATGTTCATTTCAATCCTTACTTTCTTGATGGTTAGGTTTGTTCCCCGCCCCTCGGTCCAACTGACGTTCACAAGGGTTTGGGCTTCAGCCAGGCTTCCCTCCCGAAAAATCAACGACGCTCCGGTGGGAAACCGAGTTTCAGCCCGGCCAGAGGCAATCTCATCGGCACTGACCGCGACCCGGATCAGCGGCACTCTGGCAGTGGCGGCCTTGGTATAGATGGCGTCCATATCGTTCAATTCAGACTGCCCCATATCAAGCGAACGGAGTGAAGGCAGCGCCAAGATGTCATCGACCAGATGCCCGATGTTGCCGCAGGAATGAATGTGTCCTTTTCCCTCGACGATGCGGGGCTCAACGAGAAAGTGATTGCGTTGGCTGACAGTCATGATAGGTTTCTCTTTGGTTTGAGTGATATATCGCTATAGATTGTCATCGCGGCGGCGGCTCGTGTCATATCGGGTGACAATGAGCCGGCCTTGACTGACAGCTTGCGCCAGTGGCGTTGCCAGGCGTCGGTCAAATCGCCAAGCAGGTCGTGGGGACGGGCGTCGTAGGTGTCGAACAGGCCGAGCGTACCGAGAACCTGCATGGCCGGTACCCAGGCATCATCACTGGCGACATCGATGTCGTTGAAGAAGGACACCATACACCGCTGCTCGACCATCGTGCGCACCAGTAGGCGGGTATCGAGCATCGCGGGGGTAATGCTCTGTTCTATAGCCAGCGCCGCGGCAAATCCGGCGGCCTCACCGGTCTGCATCCAGACGGGTTCGAGGCGCAAGGGCCCCCACCCCACATGACTGGATGAGAGGCAGACGGGGATCAGGAGGTTATCCAGGCCCTGAGGGAGCATGCATCGATACGGCACCTGTGCCGGACGGGATTGCTCAGCGAGGAAGTAAATACCGTCCATGGCGCTGTCGCCGATGGTGGTCTCATGGCAGGCCACTGAATCAATGGGCCAGTCGGTGGTGGCGATGCTGTCCGCATGACTCGGCGTGCGACGTCCATCGGCAACCGGCAAACCATCGTGTTCGGTGAAAACATAGCGTCCGAGAATGCGGCGCCCTTCACGTACGTAGACCTCATAGGGCATGTGATCGTTGTCTGGAAACTCATCGCGCGGCAGTCCGTAGGGCTGCCAGAATTCGCGAGTTTTTACGGGAACGGCCGGATCATTCTGGAGGTAGTAAAGCAGGCCCAGTATTGCGTTGCGGTATTGGCGGTCGATGCTGTGTCGGGTTTGCCAATCCCCTTCAGGGTAGGCATGCTGGGGGCCGATGAGGCGCCCGGCGTTCCAGGCAATCTTCCGATTGGGCAAGTTCGGGACAATGCTCGACCAGCCCATATCCCGGTAGCGTGCCGGGTCATAGTCGTCGGGTTTTGGCGCTGGCAGGCGATTGGCCGGATCGTCGGTAAGGATCAATCGGTAGTTATATGCCATCACCGCATCGTCGGCCTCGCCGCTACTTTCCAGAAGCACGTCCCCAGACGTGTGTCCGAAGGTGCGGAGATTGAGCAATCCACTCGTAGAGTCCACAGGCCAACCGGCCTGCCCAGAGGGGGTCGCTCGGTGGCGGATAAAGACCCGCCCGGCGTGGGGTTCGCCGTACTCATCGCGAGCCTCGCGTCCTACGCGGTAGGGCACGCCGGCCACCGCCGCCAGGTCGCCTGTGTAGCTGGCATCGGCAAAGATGGCAGCCGACACTTCCCGAGACTCCTCGCCGTTCATCTGGCGCAGAGTCACAGAGGTCAGTTGCACGCCGTCGCGCTGGGCCGCAACGGGATACCAGCCGCGCCAGACGGTAATCCGTGACTCTTGTCCGATGAGCTGTTCGAAAACCTGTTCCGCTATTCGCGGCTCAACTTTGGCGCGGTCGATGTGACGTCGACTGTCACGCTGGGGCATGGATGCAAGATGCTGAGGTGAGCCTTCTCCGTATGTATCGCGATAGTGGTCGGTGATCGCGTTAAGCACCTCGCGGTAAATCGGCGAGCGAAGGGTATCGCACGGCGTCTCCCAACCCCCGGCCCCACAGGTGAGAAAGCCGCCGAGATGCTGGAGATGATCTACCAGCAGAACGTTCAGGCCCTCGCGAGCAGCGCGAATAGCGCAGGCTAGGCCTCCGGGCGTTGCATCATAGACGATCAGGTCGAAGTGGTTGGTCATGGGCGGCTCCAATCGAGAACAGCGTCCGCTTGCGAGAGTGAGTAGTCTGTGCCTACCGGATTCCTTGTTCGTTAGCCAATTCATATCAAACCGCGCGAGGCGCAGATAGCGGTCGTCGCACATGCGGGTGACGATGTCCGCCTCGTAGAGGCAGAGGACAGTGCCGTCACTCAGCTTGGCCAGGGTGCTGTAGCCGGCTGGCCCTTCCTCCAGCACGCAGGTGACTGGCCAGGTGCTGCCATCATCGTTGCTGAGTTTGATACTTAACCGTTTGCGATCCATCGCCCATGTCGCCATCGTTTTGTCGAGGTTGTCCGGATTGGAGAACAGTATGCAGCCAGAGCGCCCGTCGCTGGCCCAGTTGTAGCGCATCAGGCCGGCCATGCAGACTGGGTCGAGCAGGGCCGCATCCCAACGGTACTCGCCCCAGGTGTCACCACCATCAGAGCTGACCGACACGAGTCGACGCTGGGTTTGAGATTCAGTACGAATATTGAACATGATGCTGCCATCCTCCAGTTCTACCGCCGAGGTTTCGCTGGCATTGTGCACGGTTTCCCCGCCGACCCTGTCGCCTTGGCGGCTGACAATGCCACCCCGTTGCCAACTCCTGCCGCCGTCGTCGCTGGTGATGAGCGTCACAATCGACGGACGGTGACCGCGGTGCTTGCCGCCGAACTCCGAACCACTTCCATCCGACAACCAAACCGGAACGATCATGCGGCCGTTCCGCAGTTGCAGGCCATGTCCGCACCCGTTAGCGCAGACCCGCCAGGCGTAGTCGGACTTGAACAGTTTGAAGACGTCCGTGATCTCGAGTGGCTCGCTCCAAGTGGCGCCCTCGTCGTCGCTGTAGAGGGTAAAGGCGCGGGCGTAGTCGTGGTGAAAAACCGCGACCACCCGTCCGCTATCGCGGTCGGGGATCATCACGAAGTTGCTCGCCGGGCCATCGCCATAAGTCTCATGGTCGACGATTTTGACCACCGGCCCAAACGTCTGACCGCCATCACTGCTGCGGCGCATCAGCACGTCATTGAAATCATAGTCCCCGCCCTGTCCAGGACGAGCCTCGGCGGTCACTAAGACCGTATCGTTTTTCGTCACCGCAATTCCGGGAATCCGGTACGTCCAATAGCCATTTGTTCGGGCTTCGAAAAGATCTTTCTTTTCTATCATTTTTTTACTCCTTTTATAACTTCTTTTATTACAGTACTCTTGTCTGGTAATAATCTGATTGTTTTCCCAACAGCCATTCCAGATTGAAGCGCGCCAGCATGATATTGCCGGTGTAGCGGGTTTCATTCAGGGTTTCGTAGGCGCACAGCACAGTGCCGTCAGGCGTCACCGCCAGCGACGAATAGCCGGCTGGCCCTTCGCAAACGGTTCGACTGATCGGCCAGGTACGGCAGTCGTCATCGCTGAGACGCACCATCGTCCCCGCAATAGACCCATTGGTGCGCCGAATGCGGGTGGCAATATCATAGGGTTTTTTGCATATAGTCATGTGTTTCACTTTCTGTTTCTTCCTGGGTAACGTTTTGTTATTTTCACTCCTGGGTACATCCTTGCGCTCAATACAGCGTTACGTTCTTCCCTGTGCCCAGGGGGATCGTCCCTGACACGCTACAGGGGTTACGGTACAGCCAGATTACGCCACCGGGATTGGTGGTAAGCATCAGATCATGTCCACAGCCACCAAACAGGTTGCCGACATGTCCCAGCACGTGAAAGTTCCCACGGATAAGATGTTCCTTCGGGCGTTCACCTTGATCGAATTGCATCCCCGGGGGCACCGGAGTGTCGAAGCGCGCCAGCGGTATGCCCGTCTCGCCCGAGATCAGAAGCCGGTCTTCACAGGCCACGATCCGGTCGACCGGCGCGTCATTCCAGCAAAGCAATGGATGCTGGCGTCCGTAGATGCTGTTCATCGCGCCCAGCAACCTCCCATCGAGGTCATATACATGCAACGGGCTCTTGCCTGGTTCGGCATGGTCAATGTCGACCAGAATCTGCGCATCCTCGCAGCCGGGAATCAGCCGACCAATGAAAAGAGACTCGAAGTGCAACCCCCGCTGTTCCCAGACGAGGCGGCCACGTCCGTCTAGGCACAATAGTGCATTGTCGGCGCAGCAGGCAAAGGCCAGACGCCAGTCTTCAGGCCTAGGGCCGCGTTGCAGAACACGGGCACAATCGAGATGTCCGCCGCCGAGTTTGAGCGCCACCCCATCCAACGCCCACAACAGCTTACCGTCGTGGTCCAAAACGGCGTAACCGACGATGATCGCATCGCGGCCGTCGCCGTCGAGATCGACCGGGTACGGCTGATGCGCGGTCTTCATGCCGCCGGGATCAGTAACCGTCCAGAGCAGCCTGCCATCCCAGGTATAGGCCCAGATGCGGTGATATCGATCCTTGAGCAGCACATCATCGCGTTCAGCGCCACTGAGGCGGGCAAACACTAGGCAATCGGCGGCCTCGGGATCAGGTGTGGCAAAGCGCCACAACTCAGCCCCGGTGGCGCCGTTCAGGACCACCACATGCGTCCGCGTGGCCAGCACCACCTCCGGGCGTCCATCGCAGTTCCAGTCATGAATCTGGCAGGGTGCATCGCTGTGCAGTGCGGCGACGCCTTCTGCAGGGTTCCCCCAGCGCCAGAGGACCGAGCCATCAAGTCGGTAAGCGCTGACCGCCACCACCGCATGCGTGTCATTCTGTTCCCAAAGCCGGGCCTGCACCAATTCGACCTGCCCGTCACCATCCAAATCACCCGCCACTGTCCAGGCTCCAGCATACTCGGGATCGATGGCGATCACCGCAGCCGGTTCCACGATCGGCAGTGCTTCAACCGGGTAGGTTGTTAAATCAATATTGAACATTTTTATTCATACCTTTCTGTGGGCTCGGAGGGTCAACCCTCGAGTATTTATTCCGTGTTAGTCAGTAGACCAGTTTTCTAAAGTCTTGCACTCGGTGGAAGGTGATCAGATTGCCGTCGTGTGGGCTTTTGGCCCGTTTGTCACCGCTGCGGCTGAGCACCACCAGGTCATCGCCGTCAATGGCCATGCTCGCATAGTGCCGCGACGCTTTCTCGACCGGGCCAACCGCGACCAGCCCTGCGAAGCACCAGTCGATCATGTTCTTTGAGAAGTGCAGTTGCAATCGCCGCCGTTCGTTGTTGGGCAGGTTGTAGCGGTCAGCCGGCATGCGGTCGGGTCGGATCATGCTGTCCGTGGCCTGAGACGACAGCAGCCAGTACAGTTTGGTCACCTCGTCGTACACAACATGGAACTTCATCTGCCCGCCCGGACACGGTAAGTAGAGCATGGCTTTGCCGGAAGGCACCTTTTCCAGCATAGTCACCATCGCTCCCGTTCCCGGCTGATCGCCCTGTTCAATCACCTTGGCGATGCAGGCATAGCCCGTGCCGCCGGTATGGGCACGCATCCACAGGTGGAAGGTGCGCCCGGTCTTGTCGCACCATATGTGATCGGGGTCGGTGAACTGGACGACGTTGGCTTCCAGCCATCCAAGAGGTGCGCAGTTTCGGCCCGGGGCCGGGTCTCCGCCCTTGGGATAGGGAGCGTCGAAGAAGGGGACACCGAACTGATCGATAGCCGGGTCGGCCTCGACGCCGGGGAGTACATCCCGAAATGAGAGTTCCGAGGCAAAGGTCCAGTTCGCCCTCAGGGTCAGGTCGGCATCAAGTCGTCCCCGCATGAGTACGGGGGCCATCTCTCCCACGTACCAGGTCTGGATGTCCATGGTGACACGCCGCTCCATCACAAGATAAATGCAGTCGTTGGCGTAGTGCACGTTGCACGGCGCCTGGCACCAATGCTGCCCTTCGGTGAGTTTGATGGGAGCCGACCAGGTCTCGCCTGCGTCATCGGAGCGGATGATCATCAGATCCCTCGCTTGCCCGAGCACATAGACGCTTCCACCGACCGCAAACGGACGCGCGTGCATGAATGGGAAGTCGGTGCGATGCGTCCAAGTCTGACCGCCGTCGTCGGAGGTGTAGACCTTGCCCTGCCAGGACCAGCCCGTCTCGCCACGCTGGTATTTCGGCGCTGGCAGCTCCGCGGCACCGGGACCGCCCAGGTCGATAGTGGCCACCAAGCGGCCACTATCGAGCCGGGCAATCCCGGGGCTGTAGGCAAAAACACGGTCAGGAGTGGGCGATTCGAAGACGGTAACGAAGTCGTCCGCCAGCGGCCGGATGGTCAATGGTTCTGCATGTGCGGTCATGATAGCCAGTCTCCAATCATTAATGTCAAGATACAGTCGGTCATTTTTTTTCTTTCATAAATCTGATTTATTGTTTTTTTCATTGGCGCCCATTCTCAGCCTGTCAGCCGTCTTGTCGCGCCGTAGGAACGAAGGCGGAAGACAGGAACTGCGAAGGCTGGGTTCACCGATTCTTGTTTTCATACTTGTCATAGAAGTTCTCACATTACTGCCGGTCAAATGCCGGTTCGACATCCCGGTCCTTCTCGAGTTGTGCGACCAGTACGACAGGGTCGAGCGTGGCGGGGGTGATGTCCGCGTTCAAGCTCAGCGCGGCGGCCACGCCGGCGGCCTGGCCGATGGCCATACAGGTCTGCTGGATGCGCAGACTCGACTGCGCCGTGTGCTCGGCCGAAATGCAACGACCGGCTACCAGTAAATTATCGACGCCGTTGGCGATGAGGCAACCGTAGCGAATATCGAACCAGTCGCCAGCGTTGAGTCGCCGATGCCGTTCCTTGTAGAAGTCGCTTCCATGGTCCACCGCCGGCGCGGTGTAGCTGTCCGCCGGCCAAACATCGATATCCCAACTTGAACGCGCAATGGCATCGGGGTACTTGCGAAACGTCAGGGCATCCCGGGCGGTGACCATCGCCCTGCCTTTGATCCGGCGCGAGGAGCGCAGACCGATATGCGCAGAGGTGTCCAGCAGGTAAGCCTGCTCGAAGCCCGGCGCGAAACGTCGGCACGCTTCGGCGCATTCCCAAGCCTGTTGCCGCCCCTCGCGTTCGGCACGCGTCAGGTCGAACGGATCCAGCGGATTAACCTTGAGTACGCGGCTCATGACCGAACCGAATTCACTGCGCCGCTCGGGCAGTTGCCACAGCTTGCCGCGCACATAATTCTGAACCCGCTCGGTCTGGGTGAGAATCGGCGAAGTAAATTCACCACGCGCTACCGCCGCCTTCAGTTCCTCGTCAAAACGTGCCATGGCCGCAGCATTGGGGTGGTCTGCGGACCAGCGAACATTGCCCATGCGAAACATCTTGGTGCAGCTCATGGCCCAGGGGTTGCCCTTATCGTCCCCCTGCTCCCAGGGAACCCCAGCGGAGGCGGCCACCACACCGTCTCCAGTGGCGTCAATCACCCGGCTGGCCAGAATGGCATGACGCCCCGCCTTGGTCTCCACCACCACACCGCGGCAAACACCATCCTCCACAATCGCGGTTGAATTCCAAGTATGCAGCAGTTGCTCGGCACCAGCCGTCGTCACTAAGTCGTCCCATACGAACTTCACCATTTCCGGATCGACCGCGCCGCGAATCTGACCGCTACCGAAGCCTTCCAGCTCGCGCAGGCCACCGCGTTTGCGGAGGCCGCGGGCATACTCATGCCAGACGCCCTGAAAATCGACGCCATTCGTGCTGAGAATAACACAAACCAGTTGGGAGACGGTCGCCCCGCCGAGGTACCCGTCCTTCTCAATCACCAGGGTTTTCGCGCCGTGTCGGGCTGCTCCAATGGCGGCCGCACAGCCCGACGGGCCACCGCCGCAGACGACGACATCATAGGATCCGAGGACGGGGATTGTCGTGGATGGAATAGAATAGTTTTCTGTCATGTTAATCTTTCTCCTATCTTTGCTAAGCGTTGACGCAATATCAGATATCTTGATCTCTAAGCCTCTCCGAAACAGTTTTTAATCACCTAAGTTGACTGATATTATTGATGATTATCAAATATTCTGCAAGTTTAATAAAAAAAAGTTGCGGAAAATGAAAGTGACCCCTATTATATAGTTTTAAGCAATAAACACATTATAAAAGAAAGTCACATTCATGCAAACAATTTTACCATTTATTCCTGCTGGTGCAACAAAAATCAATGATATTCTAACAGTAATTCGTGATGGAGAGGAATATTCCTATCATTTAGTGTATCCTGTATATAAACACAAAGCTAATGATGATAAACATTTCAGATTAATTTCGGCACAGTTACTTGAGTCGGGAACTTGTCAGCAATGCGAAATAGTTAAAGCTTTTGCGATAAGTCGCAAAAAGTTGAATCGTGCGGTAAAACAGCTTAAAGAGCGTGGGGTGGCATCATTTTTCAGCAAACGTTCTGGTCGTAAAGGCAGAATGGTTTTAACTCCAGATAAATTACAGCCACTCAGGTTATGATGGTTCTTG
>Ga0209414_1000641_pt1 | contig 16940 bp, 14 predicted proteins | sample LakVidmifraction_4_FD_181154 | JGI IMG/M metagenome (GOLD analysis project Ga0209414, IMG submission 181154) | Hypersaline microbial communities from Lake Vida, Antarctica - Brine Hole Two &gt;0.2 micron (SPAdes) (version 2) | ecosystem: Environmental > Aquatic > Non-marine Saline and Alkaline >... | reverse complement strand
CCAAATAATATCAAATATTGAAGATTTTGGATTAATAACAAATACTCATGAATTTAAATATCAAGCTGTTGCATAAAACTACTCTGGTGCGAAACTTGAGTAACTGTATTTAAAAACACTTATGATTACCACACTCCTTTGTTAGAATTAAACATTCCTTTTACGTCTTTTTGCGAACATCATTTTGTACCAATTCAAGGGAATGCTAATATTGCATACATACCTAACGATTATGTAATTGGATTGTCTAAAATTCATAGACTTGTTGACTTTTATGCACGAAGACCACAAGTTCAAGAGCGATTAACAATGCAAATATTACAAGAACTATCAACCACACTTGACACGAAGGATATTGGTGTTGTCTTAAAAGCAAATCACAGCTGTATTTCTTGTAGAGGTGTAGAGGATTTGGGCAGTTCAACCCTTACGTCTGTTTTTCTGGGTCAGATAAAAAATGATACTAATTTGATGTCGGTTTTGCTCGGTTCTAATTGTGCCTAACGGTCTGTGTTTGGTATCTTAGCATCACAAAGGTCGATATGGACTATACACTTTCTTGTATACCGTATTTTTTCATTCCTTTTCCCCTTGTGAACTAATAAACGGAATTCTTGGTGCTAAAAAATAGCCCGTCAAACTTGCAAATAAGATGGGAATAAAATACGAAAATCCGGTCAAGGTTGCTATCAGAATAGTTGTACTCATTGGTGTACGAGTAACACAAGCATTAATTGCAGCCATACAACTTATAATGGCTAATGTAAGGCTTGTCGAAGGGAATATTTGATGAATAATTAACCCAAGAGTTGCACCAACAAAGAAAAGCGGAATAATGAATCCACCTCTCCAACCAGATGTAACTGTAATAGAAATGGCCAGGATTTTAAAAACCAGAATTAGGACTAATAAATAAAGAGTAAAGTTACCTTCTAAAAGTTCATTTAGTTGATAATGACTAAAATATCTTGTTATTGGAAAATAATAGGATATGATTCCTAATAAAATTCCTCCAATTAATGTTTTTATATAAATGGGTAATGGTCGCTTTTCAAATAATGATTTAAAAAACTTTGTACAGTATATAAATGACCAACCAACTGCGGTTGCTGATAGTGCAAAAAGGAAAGCAAGACCAAAATCAAATACACCTAAATACTCATAAGGTTTTAATTCCCAAAGTGTGCCAAGTCCAAGATGGATTATTAGTGCAAAAACTACGTAACTAAAACTACTTGCAACTAATGCTGGAATAATTGCTTTGTAGTATTCTACTGCATGTTTATGATGCAATATTTCTAATGAAAACAAACTTCCTCCCAATGGAGCGCCAAACATAGCTGTAAAACCTGATGCCATTCCTGCAATACTCATCGACCTTAATTCTTCTCCTTTCAACCTAAAAACTTTACCCAACCAAGTGCCTGTAGAGCCAATTACTTGCACTAATGGTGCTTCAGGACCAAGACTTCCTCCAGATGCAATACAGAGTAGAGAGGAAAGTATCATTGAAGGATTATTCTTAGGGTCAAGTTTTCCTTTATTGAATCGAATATTATTTACTATTAAGTTGATTTCTCCCGGATCGCCGATAAAGTGAATGATTAAACCTGCTAGAAGTCCGCAGATTGCCATTACAGGAATAACAAACCAACCTTCAAAGTATGCTATTTGATGTGTTAAAAATTCAAGAACAATCCAATAAAGTCCTGCAAGTACTCCCCCAATTAAACCCAAAATTGCCCATAACAAAAACGTTCGACTGAACACGAACGGGTTAAATCTAATTGGCTGGTCTAAAACATTTAGATAGGTTACTAGTTTTCTTCTTCTCTTTAGTTTCAATTTTTCGTTTCAGGTTTATATGGTATTCAACGTTGACGGTTAAGGACAAGTAGTGGAGGCAAGCATTCGATATTGTCAGTTTAACCATTGATTTATTGGGAAGCTAAAATATCACTTTTAAACCGATTATATTCTATTTTCATTAGCGATCGTTATGTGCCGTTTTATTATTTTTTTCAGAGTTTAGTAAGGGCAAAATCTTTATGAGCTGCAATATGATTAGTCTTGTTGCTTTTTATTTCATATTGAGGTTCTTCTTCCGAAGCGTGGTGTGTATAAGCTTTGTAATTGAAATCTTTTTTATGAATTTTAATGATTGTTCATGAAACTCTTCCTGCTTAGGAGTTCCAGCTTACTTTGTCGCCTATTTCAAATTTCGTTTCCATAAACATATTTTTTATTTGTAAATCTAATTTTCATCAAAATACAATACATTGTCATCAACTATTCTTGCCGGTGAAGTGTATTTATGTTCCGGAGCTTTTCCTGTTGCCATAATATGTAATACCGTCCAACCTTTTGCTTTTAGATTATCGGACACCATCGATCGATGACATCTCCACCAAACCGCTTCGGAACACATATAAGCCGTGGGTTGTTCTATAGCTAGATATTTCAGTTTCACAATGGCATTTTCAAATTCTTCGGTTTCCATATAATCGGCATAACCTCTAAAAGAATCATTGTTCCAACGATTGTTTTTTGAGTCTTTTTTCACCTTCCTTCTTCCTCCCAAATCATCCAGATGTATGTATTGTATTCCGGCTTCTTCTAAGGATATTTTTAAATCTTCTTTGTTGAACTGTGGAAACCTGCGTGAGCCGGGCATACTCCGAATATCGGCAAGAATTTTAATATCAAAAGATTGAAGCATCTTCAAAAATTCAGCCAGACTACGAGTAGAATGTCCTATGGTATAAATGATATGTGCCTTCATTGGGTTCATTGGAAATTATTCAATATTAATATATACTTGTCAATATAAATCTGCTTTTCATACAGATATCATGCTTTTCCGGGCAGATGCAATAAAAAAGAAATCAGAAAAATAACGCTTGCTAATAACGGTTATCACAATAGCAGGTAGCTTTTGAAGTTACAAAAAAATATTTTTATGTAACTACTATTCCTGAAAGCTGGATCTTTTTACAAGATGTTCACTCCTTAGAATATGGAAGTGATTTTAAATTAAATACTGATCCTGAAATTCTTAAAATTCACTCAAAAGCTATAATCATCCAGAATGATTCTGTGATGATCACTGCAGATATTTTACTGCAAACTTTCGTCTATTTGGAAGTTGCTGAATTCAGTGCTAAATCAATTGTGCTAAGAACTTCATTAGGAGAAATGGCGCCAATTAATGATGAACAGGTTGAAGAATTGAGAAAAGCATTTTTAACCTGAATCATTTACAAAGAATTTAGAAAAAATGGTAATAGAAAAGTTTTAAAAATTATTGAATTAACAAGTTAGATAACAAAAGCCAGAAGAAATATCTTTATTTCGAATTTGTTGTTGAAATAAATTATTCTGAAATTGCTGAAATTAATTGTAGTAATAATCACGAAAATTGACGTTCGTTGTATAAGCCTGTGCATCTCAAACCCTTTATAATAATCCATTTAACCCAGTAGTCCAACATGTCTTTATATTTAATAGCTCCCCAAAAAATCCTAACTATTTTCATTTTATTAATTGGTTCTACAGTTTTTGCATTAGAATTTCAATCTATAAAAATTGATTCTACAAAAACTGATACAACCAAGGTTGCCATAACCAAAGTATCCACTATCAAAGTATATACAATCAAAATGGACGCGATCCAAATTAATATTGCCAGTAATGATTCAACAAATGTTGATAAAATAAAAACCGATAACCTTGAATCTCATCCGGGAATGATGGTAAGCCAGGAAATTATAATTCTTTGGTCCCGAAAAAATTCGGTGGGAGTGAATTTTAACGAGGTGGCCTTTGTAAACTGGAATGCCGGGGGAAACAATTCAATTTCAGCATTGTTTTTTGGCAATTTTGAACGCAATTTTCAAAGGAAGTTGCTTTCCTGGAAAACCAATGCATCATTACGTTATGGCCTGAATGCTCAGGACGGCAGGGAGTTAAGAAAAACTGAAGATCAAATGATATTCAATACCACTTATGGATACAGGCGAAATTCCACCTCTGATTTTCGATATTCGGCAAAATTTAATTTCAACACTCAATTTGCCGAGGGGTACAAATATCCTAATATTGAAAAGCCAATCTCTTCATTTATGGCTCCGGGTTACGTTTTCTTAGGAATAGGAGCCGAGTATACCAATCCTAAGGAGGACCTAATCATCTATCTTTCTCCTATTACCCAAAAATCGACATTTGTCCTAAACCAGACATTGGCTAATGAGGGGATGTTCGGGGTCACTCCCGCTGTACACGATGATCTAGGGATTATTATTAAAGAAGGTGATAAAGTGCGCACAGAATCCGGAATTTTGTTCACCAGTGGTTATAAAAAAGAAATTTTCACTAATGTAAACCTGGAAAATCAGTTGAGTTTTTATTCCGATTATTTGAATAAATTCGGGAATGTAGATGTGGACTGGCAACTCAATTTAAATCTAGTGGTAAACGATTTTATAAAAGCCAAAATAGGCTCGCATCTTAGATATGACGATGATGTGAAGGTCAAGGAAGATACCAATGGCGACGGCCAACTTGAAATCCTGGGACCAAGAGTGCAATTTAAACAGATGCTAGGGGTAGGAGTTGATTATGAGTTTTAACAAACTAACAGGTCTCGATAAAGAGACGATGGGGCTTTGATCACATCCTTCCAAAAATGGAAAGAAGCGAGCCTCTGCACCTACAATCTCATACGAATATTGAGTTTGATGGACAAAAAAGGGTTCCGGGAGGTGTATAGTCAGATGATTCTTTGTTTATCTGTCTTAATCCAGGCTTACAAAGCCATTTTAATGGAACTATATCCAATTGATCACGTATACCCTAATTTCTACCCTAATCCCAATCCCAAGTTTAAAAAGCTTATTTCAGCCCATAATTGGCAATAAACTTAGGTTTTTAGATAAATTGACGTTGTACGCAATCCTCCTACTAAAACATCGAATTGTGTTTTTTCGCTAACTACCAAGACTGCAATAATCATAAATATCTAATAATCCTTTTATTAATGTTGAAAGAACCTGCCCTTATTGGTCGGTTTTTTTGTTTTTAGAATATAGGTTCTTGGATCTATTTACTAAGAAAACACCCAATAAAATTATTAGCATAGAAATTAATTGAAATACACTAAACACTTCTCCATCCAAAAAACCCCAACCTAGAGCCACTAGCGGAATAGTATAAGTAACAGATGTCGAAAAGACAGGATCGGAGATTTGTATAAGTCTATTAAAAATCACCATCGCAATTCCAGTTCCTATAACTCCAAGAATAAGCACATAAATAATGGAGGTAGATACAATTTCGTTGTTCAAGATGTCCTCAAAAGAAAATCCCGTTAGGAACAATACGATAAAAGAGGGTAAAAGCAACACCAAAAAATTCCCTGCAGTGATTCCCAATGCAGAAATACCGTGCATATATCTCTTTATAATATTTACGTTAATTGCATAACAAGCAGCTGCAATTATCACCAAACCCGAGTATAGGTAATTTTGATCAGGATTTACTTGTGCACCGCTAAAAATCAATCCTAACGTCCCAATTAATCCTATTACCACTCCTAAAACTTTATTTTGGGTGAAGGCCATTTTAAAGAATAACACTCCAAAAAACAAGGTCATTAATGGTGTAGTCCCATTTAAAATAGAAGCCACTGCACTATCAATTTCGGTTTCTGCAAAAGCAAAAAGATATACAGGAAAGAAAGAACCTATAAAAGCAGAAATGGAGATCCATTTCCATTGTGAAATGCTAAGCTTAGTTATACTTTTAAACCCAATTAAAACTAAGAATAAGGAAGCAAAAATTATTCTGAAGGAACCCAGTTGCAATGCACTAAGACCAATCAGACCTTTTTTAATAAGAATGAAGGAACTTCCCCATACTAAGGAGAGTAAGATTAAATAGATCCATTTAAGGTTTTTTAAGACGTGTTGCTTTAATTTGAAATGCTCATCCATTTTCCAATTGTTTAATAATTCTCAATTGCCTCAATTGATAGCCACATAACGACCATTACAAGAGAGAAACTAAAAATATAATTAAGAATTCTTTGCGATTTTTTGTTGGATATGAGTTTTGTAATGACACTTCCTCCCGACACCCATATGGTATTGCAAGTAATATTGAGAACCATAAACATTAGGATTAGGTAAATAACTTGAGTTGTGTTTTCCTTATTTTCATTCAAAAATAAGGAAAACATCAAAAAAAGCATTACAATCCCTTTAGGGTTGAGCAATTGCAAAATCACACCATCATAAAATCCATACACTTTGGAGTTTTCCTTATCAGGATCCAAACCTTCTGTTTTTAAAAATTTATAAGCCAGATAAAGAATATATATAATCCCCATTATTTTAATCCCAAAAAGTAGGTTGGGATAGCGCTTTAAAAATTCACCCAAGCCAAAACCAATGAGCAGGGAATAGATAATAATTATAAAGTTGATACCAAAAATCAAGGGAAAAGATCTTTTAAAACCCTGCTTACTCCCCGATGCTGCCAAAACTATATTGCCGGGGCCAGGGCTAATTGATAATGGTAACATTATCCCAAACCACGATATAAAATACTTCATTTCCATAATTTTTTTGCTTATTATTTAAATTCTATTGAACAACATATTCAATTCGTATAACTCCCTTAATTTTGTTTTCCCGTATTGAACAGATAAGGTTTCTCTACGTCATTTTTTTTACTTTTCATATTTATTTCAGTCCGCTGGGTAACTGAAACCAAACCATAAGCGAACGTACACGTTAATATCTGCCCAAATGAATTTTCGATTTCTGTATTGAAGTGGCACTCCTGATTGATATTTGCAACCTTGATTTCTGTTTCTGTTTTGTCCTTAAAAAAGTTTATGTTCTTTTCCGTAACCACTTTATTGAAATTTCCTTTTGTTTGGACATAAATCTACCTGTCATTGATGATGAGAATATGTTATACTGTTTAATTTCTTTTTAAAATGAACGCCAAAACTACTATTAAACATTTACTTTTGTATGCAATACAGCTATTTGTATGGTACTAACAAATTTGTAAGTAATGGGAAAAAGAAAGGAGAACTCAACCAATATGTTGAATGAAAAAAGCATAATGGAATATGATTTGGCTTATGCGGTTTGCAAAGTCGGTGGAAGATGGAAATTGTTGATTTTGTGTAAATTGGAAGACGGTAAATTGCGGTTCGGGGAATTAAGAAAACTTATTTTCGGGATAACGGAACGTATGCTCACCTTACAACTCCGTGAATTGGAAAAAGACGGATTGTTAAAACGCACTGTTTATGCGGAAGTTCCGCCAAGAGTGGATTATGAACTTACTTCGATCGCAATAGAACTGATCCCGATTTGGTCGAAACTAAGCGACTGGGGTGCAAAGCATAAAGTTCTGATTGGTTGATTTTTAGACCAACCAGAACTACAACACTTAGAATCGAACAATTCTATGTGTTCAATTTTATATTTTGAAATAATTTTAATTTTAAAATTGTTGTTTATTTGAATACATGAATGAACAAACTGATAAGAGAACTTAAGATGGTTATCACAAATAGTGGGTCGCATTTCAAAGAAAATAATTAACTCACCAACGAACCAGTTCTAAGCCGACAAGTCCGGCCGAAGACAAACCATTGTAGAGCATCCCTCTGGAACTATAAAGAGGTAATGGGGCTATCGTTGATTCTTTGTTTATCTGTCTTAATCCAGGCTTACAAAGCCATTTTAATGGAACTATATCCAATTGATCACGTATACCCTAATTTCTACCCTAATCCCAATCCTAAGTTTAAAAAGCTTATTTTAGTTCATAATTGGCAGTAAACTTAGGTTTTTAGACAGACGGACGTTACCCACCATTAAAAAAACCCACCGCACATTTATACTCATTTGGTTTTCCCAACATCACAAGCCCACCCTAAAAAACCAAGAGAATATAAATTTTCCTACTGCTCCCAGACTGTTAATAAGTTCGGAGAACATAGTCATTGAATTTCCGAAAAGACTAATTATATTTGACAATTAATGTCAAGTTAAAATAATCAAGTGATATTTCACAAATGAAAGAAAGCAAGACAACAGGAGAGATTCTTCGGGAAGAAAGAGAGAAAAAAGGGCTTCTTCTAAGGCAAGTAGCGGCTATGCTTGATATTGACACAGCGATACTTAGCAAAATCGAAAGAGGTGAAAGAAAAGCAAACAAAAAACAAATCATAAAACTTGCAGAAATTCTCGAATTGGACGAAGAAGGTTTAATTGTTCAATATTTGAGTGAGAAAATTCTTTACGAAATAAAAGATGAAGAATTTGGAAGCAAAGCACTCAAGGCAGCCGAGCAAAAGATGAAATACAATAACAAAAATAATAGCTGAGATTGATGGAAATAAAATTAGAAGAATTAGAATACCAACAAACAGCAATTAAATCTGTGATTAACGTTTTTGATGGAAACAACAAAAACACGTTTGACAATGCTTGTTTTGAAGGTATTCGCTCAAACATTTGCTCACTTTCAAAAGAACAATTAGCGGAAAACATTAAATCTGTCATAGTCGAAAATGGCATTGATGGAGAAAGCGACAACAGAGCTTCGCGAACACCATTAAAAAACAATGATGCAAGTGAGCAAACCGCAAAGCTTAGCGAATTACAAGAGTTGACTATCGAAATGGAGACTGGAACAGGTAAAACGCTTGTTTACATTAAAACGGTTTACGAATTATTCAAGCATTATGGATTTACCAAGTTTATCATTCTTGTTCCATCAGTAGCCATTAGACAAGGTGTCCTAAGTGCAATTTCAACCTTTGAAAAACAGTTGGAAGATATTTATGGTTTTACGCCTAAATCTTTTGAGTACAACAGCAAAAAACTGAATAAAGTAACCAATTTTATTGAGGAACAACACCCTCAAATAATGGTGATGACTTTGGCATCATTCAATTCAGAAGATAAAATTCTGAACCAAGCGAAACGAGAAGATCTCTTTGCAAATATCCCCTTTATTGAAGCGATTGGACGAACAAATCCAATTATAATAATGGATGAACCTCAGGAAGGTATGGACACAGAAAATTCGGTCAATCAAATTGCTAAACTCAATCCACTTTTCAAATTAAGATATTCCGCTACACACAAAGTTTCTGTAAATAAAATCTATCGTTTAACTCCCTACGACAGTTATAAAGACGGATTGGTAAAAAAGATTGAAGTATTAACCGTTACAGAGAAAAATGATGAAGCCACTTTAAAACTGGAACTTTCTGAAACTAAAAACGGAAAAAATCCAATTCAAGCAAAGATTAAAGCCTGGCATCAATTAGCAAGTGGTAAAATAGAATTCAAGAACACAAAATGGCTAAAGGACGGTGATAACCTTGGAAATGTTACCAATAACCCAAGTTACCTGAAGTATAAAATTGAACGAATCAATAAAAGTTTAAGAACAGGAAAATGGTCGGTTTCATTCACAAATGGCACCGAAATTCTTGAAAAACAAACATCAGGAAATATTCAAAGCGTTTGGGCTTTGCAATTAGAATGGCTCATTCTTCGCCATTTTACCAAAAAACAAAAATTAAAAAAACAAGGTATAAAATGTCTTTCCCTAATTTTTATTGATAGAGTTTCCAACTATGTGAGCGAAGACCCTGTAATCAAAAACCTTTTTATTGAAAAATACAAAGTTCTTTATCCTGAATTTCACGATAACCAAGAACCAACCGCAGAACATATTGATGCCATTCAAGGATTTTATTTTGCTCAAACAGGAAAAGGAGAGTTTACCGACAATGAAAACTCTATGCGTAAAAACTCTGAAGTGTTTGACGCTATTCTGAGAGATAAAAAAGAATTGTTAACCTATGGCATTTCAGTTGCGAACAGAATAGAATTCATCTTCTCCCATTCTGCGTTGGGAGTTGGTTGGGATAATCCAAACATATTCAATATTGCTACGCTTAGTAACTCATACTCTGAAATTAAGAAAAGACAAGAAATAGGTAGAGGTTTACGGATTTGTGTAAACAATGAAGGACTTCGGGTTTATGACAAGCTTAATGTAGCAGATGATGAGCGGATAAATCAACTTACTGTTATACCGAATGAAACCTACGAAACTTTTGTGACGCAATATCAGGAAGAGATAAAAGAAGTTTATGGAACTTCCAGAGCTGGAGCAGGAATGACTCATACCCACAAGGGTAAACCACAAAATGAAGTTCATTTTAAACGAAACAAGAATGACGAACTGAATAAAGCTTTTAAGCGTTTTTGGACCGCTTTAGCCAAGAAAACAAACTATACCGTAGGTTTTGATGAAGAAGCTCTGATTGAAAGAGGTAGAGAAGCATTGAACAACATTAACATTGCCGACTATGAGGCAGAAGTGAGTAGTCGCTCCATCGGAACAATAACGGAAGAAGGCATTGAAGACGAATTTGGTGGTAAAGAAAGTTACAAACTGAAAGCTTACTTCTCTGCTCTTGATTTGGTAGAGGAAATCAGCGAAAACACACGATTAAGTTATAACACCCTTTTTAGAATCATTGACGGAATTACCAATTATTCCCATTTCGCTAAAAATCCACCGCAATACATTCATCAGGCATCTGCTCTAATAAAAAACATTGAATTAGAAGAAATGCTTAGAGGTTTAGACTATCATTTAACAGATGAGACATTTCCTTTTGAATTTGAAGATTACATTAAAAACATCGATGAAAAAGGATATGTGCCCACTCCAACTAGAGGTGTTTTCGATAAAATGTTGGTGGATAGTGACGTAGAAAAATCCTTTGCTAAAGGCACGGATTTAGATGATGAAGTAGTTTGCTTTCTTAAACTTCCATCTTACTACAAAATTGAAACTCCTATTGGCGAATACGAACCCGATTTTGGAATTGTAATGAAACGGAAAAGCCTGAGAAACGGAAAAGAAAGTGAGTTTTATTTTGTTATTGAAACCAAAGGAACTAATGATATCAATAATAAAAAGGCACTCAAAGAAAGTGAGATTTATAAAATAAAATGTGCGGTAAAGCATTTTACCACACTTGGCGTAGAAGTGCAATACAAAGCTCCGGTAAAAGACTATCAGTATTTTAAAACGGAAGCCCAAAAAGATATTAACGCATTAATTGAAGAAGTAAAAAAAGTTTGAACCAAAATTTTTAAGAATTCAAGAATGGACAGAATTAGAAAAACTACTGAAGAATTTAACGATTGCACCAGTAAAATAATTGGATGTGCTATGCGAGTTCATTCAACCTTGGGTAATGGTTTTCAGGAAGTTATTTATCAAAGATCTTTACAGATAGAAATGCAATTAAAAGATTTGGAATTTCAAAGAGAAATGGAAATGCCCATTTTTTATCGAAATGAACAGATAGGTAAAGACGAGTAGATTTTTTTGTCGAAAATGAAATAATGGTTGAACTCAAAGCTATCATTTTATTGGAAGATGTTCACCTTGCACAAGCAATTAATTATCTTGAAGCCTACAATATGAAAACGGGACTACTTATCAATTTTGGGAGCAAATTCTTAACATTTAAACGACTATTCAATAAAAAACATAAAGCATAATGAGCAACCACAATAAAAATTCAATAAATTCTGAAAATCCTTTAATTCGAGTTCAGACAACTGATTGGAACAAAGAAAGATTGGAAACACTCAAAAAATTATACCCAGATTTGTTTGCCAACGAAGGGAAAGTAGATGTTCGTGAAATTGCCAAATTAATGGACTATGCTAACCTAAACGAAACCGAACGTTACGAATTTAGATGGTTTGGCAAAAGCAATGCCAAGCGTGAAGCTTTTACACCTACTGATGCTACGCTTGTTTATGATGAAACCCGAAGTGTAAACCCTGCCGAAAGTGACAACCTAATAATTGAAGGAGAAAATTTAGCGGTATTGAAATTACTAAGCAACAGCTACCGCGAACAAGTAAAGTGCATTTATATAGACCCACCATACAATACAGGAAAAGACTTTGTGTATTCTGATAAATTTAACCAGAACAAGAAGGAATATTGGGAAGATGCCGAAATAACCGAAAACGGATATAAAATAGACACCAACGCAGAAACAGACGGACGTTTTCATAGCAATTGGTTGAATATGATGTACAGTCGATTGCTGATTGCAAGGCAACTTTTAAAAGAAGATGGGGTTATTTTTATTTCTATTGATGATAATGAAGTACATCATTTAAGAAAGTTATGTGATGAGGTTTTTGGTGAGGAAAATTTTATTACTTCTTTTATGTGGAAACGAAAAAAAGAAATTTCAAGTGATTCAAAAAATGTTTCTATACAAGGAGAATACATTGTATCATATGCAAAATCGGAATCTACAATATTTAAGCTTGAGCCACTATCAGAAAAATACATAAATGAAAGTTATAAGGAACCTAATGATGAATTTCCTTTAGGCAAATGGAGACCTGTTCCAATAACAGTTTCAAAAGGACTTTCAGGTGGTGGCTATCAATATGTGATAACAAATCCCAACGGTCAAAAACACGATAGACTTTGGGCATATCCAGCTGATAGTTATCAAAAACTTGTAGATGATAATATAGTTTATTTTGGAATAGATGGCAATGGAATTCCGCAACGTGTTATATATGCCAATGATAGTGATGGGCAACCAACGACTAATTATTGGGATAATATTGCAACTAATAAGGAAGGAAAAAAAGAGATTCTTGATTTGTTTGAAGATAGTTATTTTGACACTCCTAAACCAACATCTTTAATTAAGAAAATTCTAAATCTTGTAATTGAGAATAACGATATTATTCTCGACTTCTTCGCTGGTTCAGGAACTACAGGACAAGCAGTAACAGAACTCAACCAAAAAGATGATGGAACTAGAAAATACATTTTAGTACAACTACCCGAACAAACAGACGAAAAAAGTGAAGCCTTCAAAGCAGGTTATAAAAAAATAAGCGACATTACCATTGAACGCAACAAGCGAGTACTTGAAAAAATACAGGCTGAACTAAAATTAAAAGAATTAAAGGTTAGACAGGATTTATTTGCGAATGAAAATTCTGGCAATCCTAAAAATTCAGCAAATTCTGGTTTGGGCTTCAAAGTATTCAAACTAAAAAAATCCAATTTCCCAAGAGTGGAATACGCTCCCGACCCTGAAAAATCGGAAGAAGAAAACATTGAGTTGCTCAAAAAATACATTCGCGACAAAGAAGCTCAATTAGTTACTGCATTTAATAGAGATGAATTGATAACCGAAATTTTAATCAAAAACGGTTTCAAACTCAATTATACCCTAACCAAGCAAACAGCATTCAAAAAGAATGAAATTCTACTTGCTACTGATAGCGACAAAGAAACCTTTATTTGTTTAGATGTTACGATGGAAGATGAAACGATAGAATATTTTAAAACTCACACCAACCAGAAATTAATTGTGTTGGAACGTGCTTTGGACACCACCAAAAAATGGAATCTAAAACACGCTATGGGTGATAAGTTCAGCGCATTTTAAATTAACGATATATGAAAAATAAAGTAATTGATCTATTCGGTAACGGAAAAGTCGTACAAAACAAAGACGTAAAATATTCTGAATTATTGGAAAAATTTATGTCCAATTTTCAAAATGATCTTTCGGAAATGGAATTTATCGAAGATATGTTTGATTTTGCCATAAACGCGTGGAACTTTGGTAATCTTAAAGTGATTCTTCCAAAAGATGACTTCAAAAAAACAATCAATTTTATTCCAGAGGGAGATACAAATATTCCCTTATTAAATAAGATGATAGATCATAAGGTGGCTAAGTTTAAGAAATACACCAATTTTATTGTAGATTTTGAATTGAAAGAAACTGGCAAAGACCCTAATTTAACCGTAATTACCCAAGAAGAAGACACCTATTTTGCTTCTATGTTAAACGATATTGAAAACCAGGATACGCCAGACGATTTTGAAGAGAATTACATAAATCGTCATGCCATTGTTATAAAACCACTGCAACCGTTTTTTGATTGGCTCAACGCGCTGTATCCTAACGATACCATTGACACAAGTGATTTTGATGGGCCCAATATATATCTAGTAGATGAAAACATAGATAATCTGGAAGCCTGGCTTAAAAAAAAATATGATAGGTTTTTTACCATGGAATTAAATGAGTGGCATACCAACAAAAAAGAATGGCCTCAAAAACGTAATCATAAAATGTTCAAACAATGGTTTCAAGCTGACATTTCTACCGGAATTTATGATCTGGAAAAAAAGCCTATTTTTAAATTTTAATAACAGATAAAACGGTAGTTTATTAATATGAATATACCAATAAGCGAATTTGAGCAACTCATTGATGAGCGTATCCTTAAAAGAGGACTATCCTACTATAAAAGTGGAGCAATTACAGATTTTTCGGAAATATCAACTGGGGAATATGAAGCCATTGTTTCTGGCACAGAAGAATACACCGTTCAATTAGAAATTAGCAACAATACTATTGTAGAGCACAATTGCGATTGTCCTTATGATATGGGACCTGTATGCAAACACGTAGTTGCAGTAATTTTTTATTTACAACAAGATGAGTTAGAATTAAATAAACCCAATTTTACAATTCCTAAAAAGAAAAAGACAAAATCTGTTTCTCAACAGGTACAAGAATTGTTAAAAGCAATTTCACATAATGAACTAATTGATTTTGTGCAGGAAAATAGCAAAAAAGACAAGAAATTCAGAAGTTACTTTTTAGCTTCCTTTGGCCATTTGAGCCAAAATCAATCCAAAGAATTTTATCAAAAACAAATTCATTTCATATTGCAAACAGCTGCAGGAAGAGACGATTGGATCGGATGGTCAGATATGAAATACGTTGTAAATACTACAGAACCATTTGTAGAAAATGCTGAAAAGTATTTGGCGAGCAATAATTTTGAAAATGTATTTTTCATAAGCACAGCGTTATTGGAAGAAATGACAGAAGCGTTTCAATATGGAGATGATAGTAATGGTGATTTAGGCTATTTTATAGAATCAGCAATGGAATTGCTTTCAAAATTGGCCCAAGAAAAACTTCCCAAGATACTTAAACAAGAAATTTTTGAATATTGTATTTCATCCTTTAAAGAAAAGTTATTTGAAGGGTGGGATTGGCATTTAGGAATACTCCAAATAGCAGCAGAATTAATTGATGATGAAGATGACGTAAATACTATTCTTACTTGTTTGGACAACATCAATGGGAAATATGAGCGTGAATATGCTCAATCTTTTAAATTAGATTTATTGAGAAAATTTAAAGATGAAAAAGAAGTGGAAAAATACACTAATAAACACATTTCAAATTCATCAATTAGAACAAGTGAGATAGAAAAAGCCTTTGAGAGTGAAAATTTTGAGAGGGTATTAGAACTTTCTGAAGACGGAATTAAATGTGATAAACAAGATAAACCCGGTTTAGCGAAAGTTTGGTACAATTGGTTGTTGAAAGTTGCCCAAGCTCAAAAAAACACCGCCAAAATTATAGAGTACTCAAGGTTTTTATTCATTGATAATTTTCATCCCGAACAAGACTATTATCAAATTTTAAAAGAAAATATTGAGGATGAAAATTGGCATCCGTTTTTAGAAGAAATAATTAATGAGATTATACCTAGAAACAGATGGACATATACAGAGTTGATAAGAGAAATATACATAAATGAAGAATGGTGGGATAGACTCTTTCTTATGCTAAAACAAAATCTCTCTATGGAGAACATTCAACAAAATGAACAGTATTTAACAAAAGACTATTCTTCGGAGTTGATTGAACTTTACAGCGAAAGGATTACGAATTATGTTGAAAAATATATTGGGAGAAACCATTATCAAACTGCTTGCAAATATTTACGGAGAATGAAAAAATTAGGTGGGAATGACCAAGTAAATAATTTAATAGAATCATTCAGAAAACAATATCCGCAACGAAAAGCCTTAATGGACGAATTAAACCGAGTGTAAATGATAAAAGCCAACGCAAAAAGTTATACACAATTGCAATTCGCACCAAGTGTTAATACGAAAAAACAATTTTATAAATTTAAAGTCCGTGTTTAACCGAAAATTTGTTGAGTAAAAATCCGCAACTTTTCATGTGTGTGCCAAGAGTAACGAACGGCTGAAGATCGTTACGTAACTGTTTATAAGATGGTGGAACCAACCCACCGGTGTTGACTTTCAGGAGAGAGCACCAAACCACCATAAGGTCCTTGGGTAAATAGCCAAGGTATTGAGCGTTATGGAAAAGGCTTCGCCAAGAGCTTAGTCAGTTATGGATAATAGAGATGAACGCAAATGAACCTCTGATGAAGTGTCGAGAAAGTGCTACATTCTGTCAAAAGTGTTTGGAGTATGACAAACATTACAAGTCCATCGGTCACCTGTTTATTGGCTGGGCGGCAGGCACCATTTAGGAGGCATGACATTTATTGGGGCTTATTTACGGAACTCGGGATCCTGTATAACAATGTTTAAGGGAAATCTACAATAGGATCAACCTACTGGCAGAATACCAATATATTATTCAGGGGCGGATTAACTCGTAGTAGTGATGAAGTTCCTGTAATGGGAATGGAGCGAAGGGTTTAGGTTACACAGTTTCCTTAAATTTACTAACTCGACAAGAGGATGAGTTTACGGAATGAAACAAAAATCCATAGTGATTTGTATAAGAAGAGCCACATGATGGGAGACTATCACGTACGGTTCCCTGCCCGTCCGGCATGCGGGTGTGAGAGGCTCGGTTTGAAATCCCTCTTGCCCACTCGACGCAAAACCTTTAAAGCAACCCGGACGTAGACATTTCAAAATACTAACCACATTGGAGACTTCACCTAGTCTTCATACTTGAAACAATTTTA
>Ga0209414_1000640_pt1 | contig 16947 bp, 10 predicted proteins | sample LakVidmifraction_4_FD_181154 | JGI IMG/M metagenome (GOLD analysis project Ga0209414, IMG submission 181154) | Hypersaline microbial communities from Lake Vida, Antarctica - Brine Hole Two &gt;0.2 micron (SPAdes) (version 2) | ecosystem: Environmental > Aquatic > Non-marine Saline and Alkaline >... | reverse complement strand
TGACACGTGCGTCACTTCGGGTAAGTCAAGACAGTCTTTCTTCTCGAACCGGATAGCTGGCTGTAGCATGTTGTGTATATATTCGGAGGCGTGTGGCTTTGGCGCCCACTTGAATTGCGTTACTTTGTGCATGACGGTCGCACGGAACTCACCAAAATACTTAGGGCAACCCTGCGGGTTAACCAGCTTAGCTAACCCGTAAGCATCTATAGGAGACTGGGCAGCGGGTGTACCCGTCATCATCCAGAGCCGTGGGTCTGTAGCCTGTATAAGCTGTGCCAAAATCTTCCAGCGGTTAGTCTGCACGTTCTTATATGCGTTGGCCTCGTCCACTACGATAAGGTCAAAGCCCCCTGCAATTATCTCGTCCTTGACGATAGCCAGCCCATCGAAGTTGATGATAACGAACTCGGCCCCGCTATTGATAGCGGCATTTCGCTGTCTAGGTGTCCCGTGAGCAACGCTACATGACCGGTGCATTGCGAACTTGAACAAATCCTGCTGCCAAGCGGACTTCATGATCGACAGTGGGCAAAGAACTAGTACTCGCTTAATCTTCCCCACGCTCATAAGATAATCTGCTGCCCAGATTACGCTCGCAGTCTTGCCTGTGCCTTGCTCGTTGAAGCAAAATGCCTGTTGATGCTGGGCAAGAAAGGATGCCGTGGTCTTTTGGTGCTCAAAGGGGTCAAGTTTGCCAGTCCACGTATAATTTTCGGTTATTAATGGTATCGAGCGCAGGTCAGAAATTGCGGTTTCGGGACCCGACGAAGAGGCACCTAACCAACGCAATAGTGGCTTAAAAACCATGTCTATCTGCCTCTGCGATATTCCGCTTGAATTCATCCCAAACCATTACTCAGTTAGCGTGGTTCGATGGCACAAATCCACGAGGAATTCAGAACCAGGCTCGATTGCAGTCACGATCAGTCGATCTCTGGGCCGCGTGCATGCCACATATAGCAAGTGGCGCTCTGACTCGAAGACTGCTTCCATCTCAGCCATATCGCCGATTGCCGCAATGCGCCCGCCATCTGGTATAACGTCATCATCGCAAGCCATCACGGCGACACCCCTGAACTCTAACCCCTTGGCATCGTGCATAGCCGTGATCGTGATGCCGTTAGCCCCCTCATAATCCAATCCAGCAGCATTAGCAGCCGACCGCGCGCGCGAAAATTGTCGCTGCGAACGAACTAGGATCGCGAGGTCGCGAGGTTCCATCCCTTCAGCGAGGCAGGTTCTGAGATAGTTAGCTACAAGTTCGATCTCTTCACCCTCGTCAGCTGCCAAAATTATTTGAGGATCTGGGCCATCAAATACCGAGACAGTTCCACGTCGACTTTCTTCGACACCATCTACGTCAACAATTACCGATGGCAGCAACCTGTCGGCTGTAGAACGGATTTGATGCGAGGTGCGGTAATTAACTTTCAGGCTGTGGCCCCTACCCCGTATATCGATGCCCAAGCTAATCCAACTGAAAGGCAGGTGGAAAATTCGTTGCCCCTGATCGCCAGTGAAGAATATAGCCTCTTTGTCCAGCTTGCCGATCGCAGCCAGGAACCGTGACTGAGCCACAGATAAGTCCTGCGCTTCGTCAACAACAACGTGAGAGAACAAAAGCCGTCCATTCTTTTCGCTCAGCCATTCAGCCAGCCGCGCATAGAGTTGCGACCAGGTGGTGACGTTGCGCTCTGCCAGTCGCTTTTGGACGAATGTAAACACCTGCCAGGCAGATTCGCGTTGCACTGGCCCCAGCCGCGTTCGGCGGCCCAAGCGCGGTATACTGGCATAAGCCGAAGCTTCAGTCACATTCCACGCGTCAACTAGTTCACCCCATTCCTCAAAAAGGAATTGAGGGGTAAAACTGTTACCCAGACTTGCATCTTGGGCAGCCTTAATCGCTGCCCGCACTTGCGACGCGGTGGCCATGGTTGGTTGTCCAAATTGGCGGGTGTAAATTTCGAAAGCAGCCTGGTCCAGTGCTGCCACGGTCACGAGGTCGCGTAATTCCGGTTCTGATTGCGCAAGAATATCCCGCTTCTTCGCCAAGGCAGCGGCCAGGGGCTTGGAAAATGTCGTTAGCAATACGCCAGTTCCTCGTGATTTGGCCAGAAATGCCGCACGATGTAAGGCGACGATGGTTTTGCCTGTGCCAGCACTGCCGCTGATCCGTGCTGGGCCAGACCAGGTTCGCTCTACTAGGGCACGCTGTGCAGGATGCAGAAACACTGCCCATTTCTCAAAGGGCTGGTCCAGAGCCGCCTTCAGTTCCTCAAGATTTTCCACAACACGAAAACGGCGTTGGGCATCAGGATGTGCAAACGGATCTGCACCGGGTTGCAGCCTGGGTGCAATATGGTCTTCCAACCTTCCCCCGGTCAGGAAATCAAGCAATGCTTCCGCTGCCTCGCCTGGGAGATTGTCGAATAGGTCCTCAACATCAGTCTGATAGGCTTGCCGAACCCTATCCAGCCATTCTCGAGGAACGCCTACATCAAGCAATTGATTATCGCTAAGGGGCTTGAATGGATGGGGTTGAGCTGGAATTCGGCCCTGAACATGTGCGCCAATTTCATCATTACCCAGGGGTTCAGACAATCCCCCGGGGATAGGCCAACGGTAAGTAGAGCCGCCGATGATAGCAACCGCAGTCTCCATAGGAATAACGTCGTCAACCTCAGGAACCACAACGAACTGCATGGCACCAGTGCGCTCATGAGGTGCCACTCTCCTCCGTTCAGCCCAGCGATAGGCAGCGTCATGGTGATCGACGTAAGCCAGCAGTGTCGTTTCTGCGTTCTTAAATAGGATGATGCGAATGTCACCGCTGACGCGGATAGACCAAAAGCCGGGTGCCTTTTCGATGCGGTGTAACTGCGATCCGTTGCCGCGTGGGTCCATTTGCAGGTCGAAGGCTGTCAGCTTGGCTTGCTTCTGCTCTTGGCTAGAAAGCTTGGTCAGGGCATCGGTAAACGAGTTGGCAAAATAAAGCATTACAACCTCAATAGCCCCCAGATAAGCGCACCGCCCCTGTCATTCATGTACCCAGCGCATTGCCACATAAATCCCTCGTGTTGGAATGGAGATGCACGTCTTTGGGCCTCATAGAACGGCAGAAAGCGCTTATCGCGTGGACAATCCAGAAACTTAAAAGTGGTCAATGATCCATCGCTTATAACAAGCGCGCGGTCTGCTAGGCGCACGGACAACTTGTCCCATAAATCCGCGAGAGGGGCGTGAGCTTTCCTACGGTTTGCCAAAAACCAAACATTGGATCCGCTCTCGCCCGTTGAATCGTGTCGATGGACAAATGCACCAATCGATCGTTCTTTGCGCTCTACAAGCGCTATCTGCCCGAATCCTCGGCGCCGGACGATAGTCAACTCTGCCTGTCCATTTGTGTAGCGCTGTTCAAAAGTGGAAGGTTCAATATGACGATAGGCTACACGGCTTTCGGTGCCCCGCTGCTCCATTTGCATGTCTCGGGTTTTGCGCTCTGGTGCACATTCTGAAACCAACCTCCAGCCGTTGGGCACTAAAGAATTGCCATCGACCCTGCTGTTATAGTTCAGGTCGTTGCAAACAAAGTGGCTAATATGGGGCGCAAGCAAACTGATAAACGGGGGAACGTCCATCCACGCAGCTGGATAGAAAAAGTCCGTCCCTGCAACAGCCTCTAGCCAGCTCTGCTCGACATAGCAGTCCATTAGACCGCCAGCACCTTCATCACCTCATCGCCCAAGTGGTTTACCACCTTCACAGCTACCCGGCCGCTAGCCGGGCGTTCGAACGGGCGAGATCGCGTGCGCTTCAGGCTTTCCCAGGCGCCTTCGTCGATTTCAGCCTTCAGCGTCGTCTTGAGCGCCTTATAGGGGTCATTTGCACCAGGGAAGTAAGCGTGGCGCACGAAGAAGCTTTCATAGTCATAGTCGGTGTCCAAGAACCACACGGCTATGTCATCGGCATTGGCACTCACAATCTCGCCCGCTTTGTACATGTCAACACCCTGCACCTCGATTGAGATACGACCATCGCCTTCGTCATGCACAATAACATCCGGTTCACCGAATACTGTGAACAGGTTGCCAGCCCCGGTGTTGGCCAAGTCGGGCATGTGCAGGTCGGGGTTCATGCGGGCTTTCAACACGGCGAGTGGTCCCATGCTTTCCATTTCGCTTGCATGGGCATCAAAGTTGAAGGCAGCGGCTATTAACATGTCGAAGCCGGCCTCGGCTGCTTCACGCGCGGCAGCGGTCAAGTCAGGGCGTGATACAGTCCCATATTCAGGACCAATCAAAATTGCTGCGCGCTTCTCTGGGGCAGTGTCGTCATCAGCAGCCTCGTCCGCGCTCTTTTGACGTACCCTGCCTTCGGCACAGATAAATTGGCCAGGCCAGCCCTTCAACGAGGTGAATACCAGCCTATCGGCCTTGTGCGACTGCTGCACGCCAGACTTCTTCAGGTTGTCCAACACCATAACAGTGAAGTCGGCGCTTTCGCCACCATCGCCGAGCTTTAAGCGCTTACCACTGGCTGCTTCCATCTCGTCGAACAGGCTGTCGTCCACGTCCACGGCTGGAACGCGGTGGGGAGAGAGGCTTTCGACGGTGAACGGTCCGGCTACCCTAACGCGTGAATTGTCGGTGTATGGCTGATCATACAGGTATTCGGTGTCCGCCTTGGCGGCGATGGAGGCGTCAATTTCCTTCTGGCGATCGGTACGATTTCGCCACCAATAAGCAAGCCAATTTTCCGGGCCATCATCGGCGGGATAGAACCCGTCGCGCGCCTCGTTCTGCGCAATTTTTTGGTGTTGTTCGTCGGTCAGGACGTGCGGAATTTCCCATTCCTGCCATGTCGTGCGGAGAGCTTCGTTGATCTTTTGGCGCAGATCCTCAAGGCCGGGCTGATACTGCTCCCAGATCGTATCAATTTCGGCATTGTTGGCGATGGATTTGAGGGTGATGTGCGGCACGCGCTTGTAGATAAAGCCTTGCCGCACACGACCAAAAGTCTGAGCGTCGCGGGGTACAGAGCGGGTTACCTCCGCCTCCTTCAACTGCCCCTCGCGGCTGTCGGTCAGCAGATACCAAGAATAGCGCGCGCCCATGATGCGCGAGCGGGCGAGGGCGAGGGCAACACGGCTGGTGTCGATCGTGATCCAGCGGCGACCCCATTGTTCAGCGACGTAAGCTGTGGTGCCGGACCCGCAAGTAGGATCAAGTATGAGGTCTCCGGGATCGGTTGTCATGAGGATGCAGCGTTCAACAATGCGTTCATTCGTTTGAACCACGTAGATCAACCCAGATGATCCCATCAAATCGCCCCACAGGTTAGATAGCGGCACAACGGAAAAATCGTTGAGATACTTCTTGAACCTGATCTTGTTGGCTGTCTTGATAGTTCGTCCCGCTAATGTAACCCGCCTGATGCCCACTTCTGTGGTACTCCAATGGCGGGTCATTGCTGGTTTGAAGGAGGATCCCTCTAGAAAAACCGGAAAGTGAAATTTCTCAGCGTATCCGTTTGACTCCATTGAGACTGATTGGAACGCCCCACCATCATCCTTCAAATTGTAATGAGCAGATGTCCCCGTGTCAGATTTTGAGCTAAACGCTTGTCGATACTTTAGCGCACTGAAATTCTTTGCGAACCAAATTATATAGTCGCTGACAGAACCAAGCGAATTTAGTTTTGCATCAGGACTGCTAACCGAACCAGTTTTTCTCACTGTAATTAGGCTGACAAAGTTTTCATCGCCAAACACCTCATCCATCAGCGCCCGCACCCGATGGACGTTCTCATCACCGATCTGGACAAAAATAGAACCGCTCTCTGTTAGCAGGTCACGCGCCACCGTCAGGCGGTCACGCAGGTAGGTGAGATAGGAATGTATCCCGTCGCGCCAAGTATCGCGGAACGCCTTCACCTGCTCAGGCTCTCGGGTGAGATGGTCTGCCTTGCCATCCTTCACATCGCGGCTGGTAGTGGACCATTGGAAATTAGAGTTAAATTTTATGCCGTAAGGCGGGTCTATATAGATGCACTGCACTTTACCCTTCAGCCCCTCGCGCTCGGCCAGGCTCGCCATCACTTTCAGCCCATCGCCCAGAATCATCCGGTTCGACCAGTGCTGTTCGTGTGCATAGAACTCCGTCTTTGCGTCAGCCGGGATACCATTAAAATTCGCAAACAGGTCCGCCATCGGTTCCGGATCAGCCTTGCGCGCGGTCGCCCGCTTTAGGTCTTCGATGATCGCTTTGGGGTGTATCTTCTCCTGAATGTAAAGCGGCGGTGCCTCCACGACCAGATCAGACCAGTCCGCAACATCTTTGCCTCGCCACACCAGTTGCGGGTCGAGATCAGGGTTGCGACGTTCATAGGCAACCTGGATTGGTCGCTTCATTTCTTTGCTGACAAACGCTTCGAGTTCAGCCGTAGGAGCGTTTTTACGCGTATCCTCATCGTGGGTCAGGGTATCAATAGAGAGCGGTTTCTTGGCCATTACAGGACTGCCTTCAGCAAAATTCGGTAGGGTTGAGTTGCGGTGGGGGTGATACCGCTGGTCATGCGTCGCGCGCTTTCAGTAAGGCATCTAGCCACTGGGTCACTGTGTCGTCCAGTTCGGTCTGCATGGTCCACACGTTGGTGAATTCGGCAAATGCCCAGCGGCCATGGCGGCCTAGATTGTTGACGCCTGGTACCCAGTAGGTTTCCATGGTGTTGGCCTTTTCCTTCGCATCTTCACCGCGATAGCCCTTTACCTCGACTACCAGATTAAGAGTATCATCAGCACCATTCCCGTCGTCCACTTTCACGATGAAATCCGGTCGATAGCGTCGCACTTCACCCATGAAATTATATGGCACTTCAAAGCCCATAGCGTGGTTTTTCACATAGGCCATTACCTTAGGATGCTTCTCCACCACCCGGCAAAATTCACCCTCCCAGTCGCTGTCCAGCGCGCAATAGTTGATGTGGCACTTATCCGGCTGGGTCTCAACACGCGGCTTGGATGTAATGAAGTTGACGTGACGGCTTGACCCTTCGCGGTTGAACGCGTCCAGGATCACTTTGACATTGCCTGTATCGACGTTGGCCCGAACGATGGCCGACATAATCCGCTCGCCTGCCATGTCTGCTATTACTTGATAAAGCACTTGAGCGGGATGGGTCTGGCCTACACATGTCAGGTAATTTTCCATCCACTCCCGCACAATCCGTTTTAACTGCGGGAACAATTGAAGTTGAGGGGGTTGGCCAGCCTCGGTGAAGTACCTCTTGAGGATATGGTCGGTCAGCTTGAACAGGATCGTGGACGTCCGCTCACCAGCCAAATGATCCAACGTCATATCGACCGCTTCACCGACGATGCCGGAGTTTTTCGTTTCCGATGCTCCGACCAGATTTGGATCAAGTTGCAAACGGCTGTTTTCGGTGAACTCGGCCCGCAGGATATCCTGAGGTAGTTCGGTGCGGTAACCTTCAACACGTGGGAACCTTATCTCAAGCGCATCGCGATCAGGGCTAATAGCATGGACATGAACGGTATCCGTGGGCTTGTGTGGCTTCGACGGCACGGCCTGAGCGGTGAAATCGAACGGTATCCCAAAAATGTCAGCATACTCGGCCGCAAAGCGCCCATCGGGTTGCAGAGTATAGCTTTGTCGACGAAGCGCACGGCCAATCACCTGCTCGCACAAGAGTTGCGTGCCGAAGGCCCTGATACCAAGGACATGGGTTACGGTGTTGGCGTCCCACCCTTCGGTCAGCATCGATACGGAAACAACACAACGAACGCCCTCACCCATCCTGCCAGGTTTACCGACGGTGTTCATAACCTCACGCAGCAACTGCTCGTCGCTAATTTTCTGCGCTGCTTGAACATCACCGGTGCGTTGGATCATTTCTGCTCGAAAACGTTCAATTTCCTCGGCGGCAGCTTCGCGAAACTCTTTGCTGATGGCTTCGCCGCTGTCCAACTGTTCGCTGTCGATCAACAACGTGCGCATTCGGGGTTTGGCAACGCCATTGGGGTCGAAGTTGCGGAACAGTTCACAGCGCCCAGCGATCTGCTGAATTGAGCCGTCTGGCCCTTCGATCTCATAACCAGCGACATAGTCGTGAACTAGTTTGGAAGTTGTTGTGTTGTTGCATACCACGATGAAAACCGGATCAACACCGATGCTAGCCTCGCGCCATAGGTCTACAGTTTTCTCATAGTGACCATAGAGCGCATCAATGGCCGTCAACAGTTCAGCAGGCAGCTTCTGCGGGTCCATGGCGCCGGATTGGGAACGACCCTTCTTGGGCAACTTCTTACCTACATGGTCCCATAGGTTTCGAAACATCGGCATATCGCTTTGCGGCACGTTATCAATAATCGGCACGCGCGGTAGCTTCACAATGCCGCACTCAATTGCATCCATCAGGTTGAAGTCGCATACAGACCAGCCAAACAGCGTACCTTCGCGGTAACCGGAACCCTTTAAGAAGAATGGCGTCGCGGACAGGTCATAGACCATCCTAACACCCAATTGCCGTTTCACCGTCTCGATGCCAGAAATCCAAAGGCGAGCGGCTTCGTTGTTCTTCTTCGCCTCTTCTAGGGCATCACCAATTAGCTTTTCTTCTTCGCTTTGCTGACGTTCACGATAGCAATGGTGCGCCTCGTCGTTGATGATGCAGATGTTCTTAATGCCCATCAGGTCGCCAGCAATGCGACGGACCATGGCGCCGTCCGTTTCAGGCTTTTCTTCAGTCTGTAGCGCAGCCTGCTGAACCTTATTCAGCGGCACTTCCGCGCGGCGCTTAAATGCGTGATAGTTAGTGATTATAATTTTGGATTTGCCCAGATCACCCAGCATGTCGTCGGGAACGATCTCGCGGCTCTTATAATAACTATCAGGGTCGTTCGGCTGGAGGACACGCAGGCGGTCCTTGATGGTCAGGCCAGGGGCAATCAGAAGGAAGCCCGTGGTGAAGTTCTTGCTACTAGGGTGCCTAACTGCATTCAGTGTCTGCCATGCGATCAGCATCGCCATGACTGTTGTCTTCCCCGCCCCAGTTGCAAGCTTCAGCGCCATGCGGATCAGTTCGGGATTGGCTTCCTTGTTCGCCCGCTCAAGAAACTCCCAGAAACGCTTGCCCTGGGCGGATGACTTAGGCGCAACCTCGGTCATCCATATGACGGTCTCCACTGCCTCAACCTGGCAAAAGAATGGCCGCTGGTTTTGGAATTCATGATGGCGCCAATGTCGAAGCAAGCGCGCGGTTGTAGGGGAGACTTGCCACTGGTTCTCTGGAAGCTGTCGCCAGCTTTCTACGGCAGATCGGATGCCGTTAATGGATTCTATTGGGTTATAACGCTCGCTATCATCACCATCTGCGAACAAGCTTACTTCACCGCCCCCCTTGCCTTTATTCTTCTTCGACGGGGGAATTGGCGACACTAGGTCGCTGCGCCGCCGCTGGTTGATGATTATGTTGGTCGGTTGCCCAGACTTGCTGAGTTCCCAGTGCTGACCGGGTTGGTCATAAGGTGAGTTGAGAATCGGATCTTCGAAGAACTGCTGGCTCATCAACTATCTGTGGCACAATTTATTACCTGTTCGCAATTTAATACCGGAAGCTAGCATATCGCTCGATACTTAAGCCTTAATGTTCCTCTGCGTTCTTGGTTTTCTGCCCCTCCACCTTGGGCTGCCATCCGCGACTAACCCATATGCGAAGGATAGATCTTCCATACTTCTCAGAAGGATGATGATCTGACGTTCTGCCTCTTGAGCCACCGAGGTGGTTTTTCCGTGACGAAAATTTGGCGCGGCAGGCCCGCAGGGGTAAGAAGCCCGGCGCGGCCCATGCATTCGACAGACGGAAAAGCGCTTGTTATCCCACGATACGCAAGGGTTTAGGCAACGCAAGCCTGAGCGCTTTGAGCGGGCGGAGCACTGGCGTTTCAGGCCCGGTAACGGCACTTCTTCATCCTAGTGTTGCATAGGCCAGCCGCCAACCTCAGACTGCCGGACAGAAATTTACTACATACCCCCATGCAAGTACTCACAGCACTCCATGCTTCTTTGCGAAGTCCATGGCCGCGTCGGCGATGCGCAGGGCGTCACGGCAGATTTGCTCAGACCCAGATGTGCCAATCCTAATCGCACTATACTCGTCCCTGATGGACCTCGCTGTAACCGCCCAAACCTCATCACAGTCGTCGAGAAGCCTAAAGACGGAAGATTTTATCGACGCCACGAATGCATCGATATCCTGCTGCGGGATACCTTCAACATGGAGCGCTTCAATAGCTGGAATAAGGTTGTAGCCAAGTTCTGTCGCGATCACACTTGGTATTTTTTTCAAACGCTCTGCCTTGTCTTCCGTTGTACAGCCCACCAGCGAATAGGGATTGCGGCAACTTGGCTTCGCAGACAGGTAAACTTCAAGCCCAAGCACGACCCGAAGTTCATGCTCAATGTTGCCCCGACTCTCACGGATTTTGTAGGCGCTGATCCGGTCGAATGGATGCTTTTCGTTGCGGTTGCGCCTTACTTCGCGGAATATAGCCCTCGCACCCAGCTCAGAAGGTGGCGGCATACGCCCACCCGATAGGGGGTTAAGGGGTTTTGGGGGTTTAGTTCCGCCCATTTCACTATTGATATTCATACTCTTTCTCCTTTTACTTTCTTAAGAATAAGCCAAAGATAACCCCCAAGACCCCCTAACCCCCTATTGAGGTGGTGTCGGGGATGTCGGTGTAATATGCTCAAGACGCCAAACATTCTGCCCCCCGCGTAAGCTTGTTGAGACAAACTTTTTGCCATCAACCACTCGGTCTTGCCGTTTCGAGAGCCAGTTACCAAGCCGCCTACCGTTGATATTTTGTCCGTCCCCGGCTGTGGCAAGCAAAGCGTCCCGAAATTCTGGGTGCTTAAATTTTTTTACAATGCTGCCAGTGCTTACTTCAACCATTTCTATTGCCAGTGCCGTGAGTTCGCCTGTGGTGACACCCTTTGCGCCGACCACGATATCCCACTGCGTCATCATAAGCTTTATCTGGGCGAGTTCAGGGTCAGCTTTGCGCACCTTATCCATAGTGTCGCAAGGATCGGCACAGCCGAGCCATATCAAAGCACTGCGTACCAAGTTCGACCAGTCAGCAAAGGAACCCAAAGGGGCCACCTGAACCGGACGCCCAGCTACATGGTAGGCACGAAGGATGGTCAAAGCAGCAGCAACGAACTCCCCGCGACTATTTTTAAAAACCTGCACGGGATCGAACGCAAACTTCCTGAGTTCAGGCCGTTCGACGCCGGGATCAAGCTGACAAAGCAAGGCGCGACGCCCCATGTCTCCTATGAAGGTCAAATTGTTTCCCGTGGCCGTAAACAGTGCAGCAGTAGACACCTCTATCATCAGCGACTTACCCAACGGTCGCACCTTTAGGCTGGGTTGGGTCAGCGCCTGACACAGAAATTCTCCGCCAAGCGGCGTTTCGCAGTTATCAATGGCAACGCACCCGTCACCTTCAAGCAGCGTCGAACCGAGCCGCTTCTCGAACTCTTCAGCAGTTTTACCGGGCGCAATAGTAGAAGCTTCCCGACCAGTGCGCAGAACGCTGGCAGTGTCGGCAAGGATACTCTTCCCAGAGCCGGCAGTCGGCGCAGAAAACCCATGCATAGGAGCGCTACTAAGTGCCATCCGACAAACTGAGGTCAGCAGCGCAGATAAGGCAACTGCTTCGTCAGCGTCCGTCATAAACGGAAAGCCACTGAGTGGTCCCCTCAACTTAGTCAACGCTGCCAGCGCATCTGCTTTTGTAGGTGACTGGGGAATTACTGGCAGTGCCGAGTTACCCGGCGAATATAGCAGCCCAGTGCTGGCATCATATCCCACCTTACTCAGAAGGCTTCCGTCGGGCCGCATCGTTGGCATATCGATAACGCCTGTCAGTGGAGGCAACTTCCATTTACCTCCCCTCGCCATGTATGTTTGAGCAACTATCGTCGGGCAGTTAACCTTGGTTTCTCTGTCTTTTTCTAACTTCACCCAGTCGGCTACCGACGTAAAGGCTTCGATCAACTCTGCTTCACCGACATCAAAAATCTGGTCGCGCCCGTTATGCATGTCACAAACCTTGGCACCAGGAATAAAGCCTTTCCGAACGATCCTGCCGCCCGCCTGATAGTAACCAACGTCAGCATCAATTAAAGCCTGCTCAGCTTGGTCTGCCATGTTGGCAAGGTCGCCACCGACAATCTTAATCTTGGGACGATTGCTGGCCAGAATTGTTTTTCCTGCGAATATCGAACCGCCGGGCGGAAGGACATAGCGCTGCCTTGCCCTGCTAATGGCACGCGTGGCGGCACGATTTGGATCAGACTGATCTGCGATATGTGCGCAGCCTGCATTGGCTGGGTTTAAAAGCACGCCCAAGATTTCTTCATCGCTGTAGCCATCGTCTGCCATTTGACATGCAATGCCGTAAACCCAGCTTGAACGGTCGAGTGCACGGAAGTGCTTGTTAGGGTCATCTAACATGGTCGACAACGTATCGGTGCTGCCGCGCCGCAGGTCTGCACTTTCAAGCAGCGTTAAATTGTTTGGCACCGCAATGGCGACCTTGGGAAATGATATGAGTTTAGCGGCGACTTTAGGCCACGCTGCCTCAAGTGCGCCTAGTGTATAAGTGAGGTTGAGGTCTTGGTTCAGCAAACGCGATAGGATTTCAGTACATCCGCGATCAAGCTTCGTTTGATTTGGATAGTTCACGGTACCCGGCAACCGAAGCAGACGCTCGATGTTGTGACAGTTATCTCCGCCCCATTGCGACGCAATTGACCTATTGATTGCTTCAACGCGATCAAAGTCCTGTGAGCCGTCCGTTAAAACCCAGATTGGCTGAATGCCATTACCGCTGTCTTTGATCAGAGTTGGTGGAGTGGCTGAGCTTAACAACGCCCTGACCAAGGCAGCCTTATCGAAAGGCGAGCCATCCTTCGGGGGATCTATATCGGCGTATACAAACCGTGCCGCAGTTATATCGGCCTTTGTTGGCTTGATAGTTACGCCTGAGTGACAAATATTCGCCGTATAGTATACGCCGCGTCCCTTAATGTTTTGAGCTATAGCCCAGCTTGTCGCAGCTTCCACGTCGCTACCGAAGTACTTGCCTGATATAGGCCCGTCGGGTGTTATAGCAGACAAATGAATGTCAGTTTGAAGGGTGTCAGAGAGAAAGTTCTCAATCACGTCTGGATCTGGTTGCAGTTGTTCAAGCGCAATATGCATCACAGGCCTCCGCGAATAGCGGGTGCTGCGTCTACGCGACGCTGAGCTTCAGAAAGAAGTTCGTCGGTCTTAGCAAGAGCACGGCCATTTATGCGCCGCCAAGTAATTGGCCAACGTTCCAGCGTCCTTGGGGACACAGGGAAAAAGTATTGCTGGATTAACGCAGCGCCCCTTTGCCTATCAACCCGGGCAGGAAGCCCATCCAAAATTTCACCACTAAAATCCGACATTGTGCCTAACCCCGCAAGCGTTCACTTGCGTACCTTAGACCACATCATCTCCTCACTAGGTTTGCCCTATTGTGAGGAGTTACTGACGGTTAGTTACCCCTCACCCTGCGCTCTTCAGGTGGCCGTTTATCCCAGCTTTCTAAGAGTTTTGCAGTAATAGGCCGCGGCTTTCCGCCCCGAGTTGTATGAATTGTAAGTTCTAGCTCCTGATAAGCTTTTGCAACTTTTCGTCGAGCCTCGGCTACTGGGTTTTTCTTCCCTTCAGCTCGTTCGTTCCGAGCAACCATGTCAACGAATTTTAGAGCCGTGCGTTTAAATTCGTTAATTGCATCGTCATGTGCTGCGCCTGCAGCACCTTCTTTGTTGGGGGCAAGCCTGCGGTCCATTGTGCCCCACTTTGCCTGACGCAAATGCGTAATTAGATCTTGCAGCAATTCGGAATGCGTCGAAGCCACTACAGTCTCCTCATCCATTTTTTCGTCAGTAAATGCAGCCACGTACTCGGCAAGCGCCTCCAGCACCAAAACGGCTGTATCACGATCCTCCCAGCGCCCAGATGTGGGGTATTCTATGGCGTTTAGCTCTTTCTTGAGTTGCTCATGTGCCGCAAGGATATCAGCTTGCCCGGCGTTGAGGTGGATGGGGATTGCAGCCAAACCTCTCTTGTCACTCATTTTATGCCCCGATTTCGCTGGAGAGGATGTCACCCCATGTTTGCATTGCTTGAACTTGATCGGGCCACCGTTGCGCCCTTTGATAAACACCTAATACGCCACCCCTTGTGGCTGACTGGCGATGGTTCAAGATGGCGTCCAATACTGCCTCATGTACCCCTGCTTCGGCGAGTGCCGTAACAAACGAACGGCGATGATCGTGCAATCGCCAGTCTAGCTTGGCCTTCAATGCCAAGTCGACTGACTTTTTGACCTTACCGAACGTATCAATTGGTTTACCGGACCGAGGTGCCGGGAAGACGAAGCCTGTCTTAGGCCGCCCCATTTCTTCGTGACGCCGGGTAAGAATGTCTATCGCCAACGCATGCAGGTAGAACGTGTGAGGGTCGCCGTTCTTAGTTTGGGTTCCCGACATTGCCCAAGTTGAACCAGCAAGGTCTATGTCTTCCCATTGCATTCGCGTAGCCTCACCCCGCCTGCATGGCACCGCGATGAGGAAATGGAGAAGGTCACGATGAACTTGTTTTAAGCCATCCGCGGTCTGTATTGCGATCCACAATTGTCCCAGCTGTGATAGCTTATGGTGCGTACTCCTTGAATTGGGGGGCCTTGGCCGACGGTTCTTAGTCACTTGGCCACACGGGTTGGTTGCTACGTGCTTCTCCTCTACTGCCCAGTCATAGAAGCGGGAAAGTGCGCCATAGCGGTGCCGAGCTGTTGCAGCCTTACCTATTTGTCCGTCCAGCATGCGCTTGATGTCCTCGCCGTCAACATCACCGGCGGGGCGGTCCAATGTTCCCATGGCCTCAACCGCAGCTCGGGTATGCATTAGCTCTTGTGCCGCTGCCTTGGCAGACAGCAATCCATCCGCTCCACGCATCTTCTTGCGCTTAGGTAGTGACACAGCGTATAAATCCAGCAGGCGTTTCAATGTCCCTGCGCGCTTGCGGGCGTCTTCCGCTAATTTTGCCTTCTGTTTCTCAGCTGGGTCATCACCCCTTTTAGCTCCTCCCTTGTGCTGATTTGCTTGCAGCCGAGCATCATCAACGGACAGCGACGCCGGGTTACCTAGAACTATCGACCGCGAAGCGAACCGTTTACCAGTATGAGCATCGACACCACGAGGCTTGTACTCAAAACGCCAAGCCATCGACTGGGCATTCACAATTAACGCAAGCCCTCTGCATTCTGCGTCCGCTATTATGGTCCGCGTCAACGGCTGGCGCGCGCGCCAAGCAGCTTCAATTGTTGCCTTAAATATTTTTATGGGGCCGAGCCGGACTATCTCTTGCTTGCTCACTGCTTAACCCTCAATATAGGACGGACAATTAACGGACATATAGTGCGTATTTGAGCGTAAACAAGCGTGTAAGAGCGGAAGTTAGAACAAGTCTCTCCTTCTGTCTAACGCAGTATGTGCAGAGATATTCCTACGTTTTGGCTAGTTTTTGCCAATGCTGTCGATAAAACTCCAAGTTTAACCACTTGACTCTTAATCAGCGGGTCGTGGGTTCGAACCCCTCAGCGTCTACCATTTATTTCAATGGTTTATCCCCACTTCCTCGCGGAAGCAGGTAAGATAGGCCGGACATTTGACGGACAGATGATTAGATCCAGTCGCGGCGGGAGCCAACTTCATCACCCCCACCCCATTCAAAACCTAGCCAACCGGGACCCTACCGGGGTGGTACCCCCCTATTCTGGCTGATGGGACCCACAGTTCCTTCTTACATATTATTCTGCGCGTCGCTTTAGCTGGGTTAAGGCTTTAGGTGGTCTGGCAACTTTTCTAAGGGCACAACGTCGCCACCGACGGAGCCTATGCCACTCACCCGAACACAGCCACTCATGATCCCCGCCGGGCCAGCGGCAGACATTGTAACGTTATGAACAATCGAACCAACTCCACCGGCCGGAATTTCGATATCGTTTGAAAAACTCTTACCAAGAGAACCAGAACAATCAATATTTTCACCTATTTCGTAAGAAATAGTTAATCCATTTATCGTTCTGGCTGATTGATTTTGAATTTTTATCGTGATATTTTTATTCCAGCATTGAGTGTATGTGTCATCCCTATTGCATGAAATATTGTATGAAATGACCTTTATTTTTTCAATAATTTCCGATTTTTCTACTTTCTCTCTTGTGGCGGCATTTTCTTTTTCAGCACGGATACTTTGAATTTTTTCTACATCTGCGTCTGATAAAGTTGGCCCAGAAACAGTCACCCATTCATAAAGCTCGCCGTCGTAATACGCATAGGTCCCATCATCCCGACGCTTAGCAGGAAACTCGCGTTCGCAACTGTTGATAAGCACATCTAGGGCGGCAGACGACTTCGCGTCTTTTGCTGCACGCGCTATGCACTCCTCTTGATCCTTTGGCGCACAGCCTGACAGCGTAACAACGACAAAAAGGGCTAACCACCCCACAAGTTTGATCGGTCTCGTCATCTCACCCCTTCTTTTGCTTGTCTCGCCTATCCCACAATTAACACTAACAAATTACCGCTACCGTTATTCTGCCGATACCCAACCCAGCTTTGTCCGAGCAAGACTTATCTGGTGGTACTCGAAAAAGTACTCTTCGGCAGTGTGGACTTGTAACGGTTTTGCGCCGGTCACTGATCTCATTATGCCACCTTTGCTTCGAACGCCAGCGGGCTGATGCCACCCAGATATGAGTGACGGCGGCGGGTGTTGTAGAACCCGTTGATGTACTGGAAGATGGCGGCTTCTGCTTGC
>Ga0209414_1000638_pt1 | contig 16959 bp, 30 predicted proteins | sample LakVidmifraction_4_FD_181154 | JGI IMG/M metagenome (GOLD analysis project Ga0209414, IMG submission 181154) | Hypersaline microbial communities from Lake Vida, Antarctica - Brine Hole Two &gt;0.2 micron (SPAdes) (version 2) | ecosystem: Environmental > Aquatic > Non-marine Saline and Alkaline >... | reverse complement strand
GTGTTTGTTCGTCTTGCCTTATGCTTGTACCTATTGCATGGTAAACTTCTTCCCCATCGTCGCTAACCACCGCTCCACCCACATAAACATTAGGGATTGTAGGGGAATATTCAGGAAGTTCTATTTCAGGTTCAAAAAACAATCTTTCGAATTCCATCTTGTCTATCTTTTCATATTCTAATTCGAGTTTCCCTATATCCCAACTCGATAATTCCTGAATCTTATTATCCGCAATTCTATCCGCCTTGATAATGTCTTCATTCTCATGAGATATTATACAAGGTATTTCATCCATGCCAAGCATCTTTGCAGACCGCAATCTTGCATGTCCTTTTACGACTACCCCGTTTTCGTCAATTACGATAGGAACATTGAACCCGAATTTCTTAATTGCTTCTGAAAGTTCCACGACCGTTTTGTCGTTTCGTCTAGGGTTTCTCCAATAAGGGGTTATGTTGTCAATGTTCCTCATTACAACCTCAAGTTTATTGTCCATATTTTAACAACTCCTTTGTATCAACATAGAATATTTCGTGACAATGTTCGCACTCAACTTCTTTCAATTTTGCACTCTCCGAATTAGTCACAAGATTATGAACCTTGTCCACACTCCTGTCAATATCCTTTTGCTCAATATCTCGTATGCCTATTTTAGTTTCTCGTATTTCAGGGAGTTCAAGTCCAAGCCCTCGCAAGTCAAAACTCATTTCCTTTATTTCGTACATAAGCTTTTCATCGTCATAAACCGCCAATTCTGAAAGTTTATTATCGACAAGTCTTTCCTCTCGAATTTCGTCGTCTGTGCCGTCAATCATAATGCATGGAATCTCGTTCCATCCAAGTTCCAAAAGAGCCTTATATCTCGAGTGTCCTTTGACAATCACAAGGTTCATATCAACCACAATAGGAACATTGAACTTTGCTTGCGGAATCATTTTCACGAGTGCCGATACAGCCCTATCGTTAACCCTTGCGTTGTTCTTGTATGGAGTGATATTCTCCGCCCTGAAATATTGAATATTATCGTAAATCTTAATTGCCATCTTCAAGCCCCTCTTTATACTTTCTTTTCAAGTCGAGTTGATGGGTAGTTTCCCAACTGTGGGAAAAGTCCTTACCCGCATATAGTTTCGAGAATCCTGTGATATGTTTGAGTCTTGAAAGTTCATCTACTTCAAGCCCAATCTCATTACAAACCTCTACGTCACTCTTACCCGCTTTAAGCATATTTAAGACAACGTTTGACATACCCTCTGTAGAATGTTTTCCTCTTGCCCTGTTGTGCCTTACTGTGGAAGCCATCCTTTCAGTTACATCCTTTTGTAATACAACAATCGGAATTTTAGAATTATTCAAGCTTTTTAAATCGTCGTTGTATTGCATGGTACAGTGCCTATGAAAGCCATCAATGATGATGTACTTATCCCGTTCTTTGTCATAAACCGTAACTATAGGTTGCGTGTATCCGTCTGCCTTAATGCTAACATATAATAGCTTCATTTCTTGTAATGCCACCGCATTAGGGTTATAGTTATTCGCTTCCACTTTGTCTAAATCCACCCACATAACATTCTCAATCGGATTATGCTTCTTGCTAGACATTTCAAATGCAATGTCCTTTACTTGCTGAATCGCTAAATCCCTATCGGGTTGCTCTGCTATCCAAACTTTTAATTGTTCTAACATGCTTTAAAGCCCCTTTCTTTTTACAAATATTTTTTAGAGTAAGTATCGTCATTAATTTTGCTAACCAAGTTCATTCTGCTCATTGCGTTTATGTTTTTAGTTCCCGTCCAATCGTTTACAAGGATTTCTTGAACATGTTCTTTAGCCCACTCTCCGCCACTCTGTTTATCAAATCGCTTTTGGAAGTGCTTTTGCAAATCTTCCCGTATGAGATTCTTGAGTAAATAATCCCTGTATTCCATCCAAGTGCTGAACATTGTAGGCAACTCTGAAACAAGAACATTCTCTTGCATCTGTGAGAATGTGCTAATTCCTGACAGTCTGTTGCAGAGTCGATTATAGGTGTTAGGCTCTAATTCTTGGAGCATATATAAGCTTCTGTATGCGGTTTCATGATGCAAGTTAGAAACCCTCATGTTCCTTGGAGCGACACCATAATTAAACATCTTGTCATATATAACATTATAGTTCCACCCAAACCTCTGAATTGCTACCCACACATCCGCAAATTCCCAATCGTATATAGGATAAAATGTAAACCCTTTAGGTTCTTTTTTACCCCAAGTCGCATCTTTATATGTCAATGCTCCCGTCACTCCGCCAAATCTCATAGGCGATTCTTGAGTTCTTATCCCGCCTAAATTTGCGTAGCGTTCTCCCTTGAACATAACTTTTGCCACATGTGAGAATAAGTCCTTGAATCTATCAGTTCCAAAATGATTTTCCTTAATAGAGATTTCGTCCTGTGGATGAATCCAATCTTCCTTTTTATTTATATCCCATGCGTTCAACCAATCCTCTTCAAATGATGAAGCATTGAATATCTTGAATGGTATTTGCAACCAATAAGGGTTTACTTCATCCCTATAAAATACTTCCTTGCAATAGTTTTTTGTTGCTTCCCACTCTGCTTCTTGGTCTATCCATAATACGTTTAAAGGTAGCCTGTTAAGTTTCCTTGCAACAATTAAAGCGAGTTCCAAGATTACTGTAGAATCCTTTCCCCCGCTAAAACTTACCACCACATTGTCGAATTCACTGAATATCCATTCTATCCGTCTTAATGCTTCATCATATACATTTGATTTCTTAAATATCTTAATGACAATCACTTCCTCTCTTTGGTTATATTATAAATTAAAATAAAAAAAAATCAAGCATTATGCTTGACTTCTTTTGCAAACCTGATAATTTCCGTCTTTTCGTGGAACAAAGTCGTAATTTTCTAATTTTGCTCTATTTATAATTGTTGTCTCCATGATTGGAGCACCCATTGTAAAGTAGTAATATTCTCCTGAAATAAAGTACCTGTTCGGAGTGCTCCCGAAAAATGCCGTAAACCCATGTGTCCTAATCGCATGCACCGAATGATAGAATTCCTCTCTGTCATTGCCCTCGAGATATTTTATTGCAACATACTCATGAGGTAGGTTCTTGTAAGATTTTGCTATAATCCAAACATGCTTTTCTATGAACTTTTTAAATCTCTCCATAGTTTTAAATTCCTTTCCTTGTGTTTGTACCACCATGCACTATAAAACGGCTTAAATGTGCCATTTTATCGCTCGCAGTATCATCGCTTTGGCTTTTTACCCGTCACATATAGAATTGCAAGGTTTTTTAGAGTTTTTATAATCTCCCAAAATGCTTTTAATAATTTCAATTCTCTTTGCTCCTTTCCTCGCTCGCTTCACATATAGATTTTTTATTTACAATTCTGTCCTTGATTTCACAATACACCCTGTTCATATCCGAGGGTTGTGACCATTTGCAATTTTCACAATATACAAGTTGAACCCATTGCTTCCCGTTTATAATTTTAGTTTTCACAGTTCCACCTTAATCTTTCCCGCAAGCCGTAAAGTTTCTTCTTCCTGTAGCTTTGCGTAATTACCGTCGTTAAACAGTTCCTGTCGTGTCTTAACCGTTGGACAACGTTTGATAGATTTTAAATATTCTCGAATCTCGTCTTTTTGTTTCCCTCGCTTTATTGTATTAGGCCTGTATAGAATATGATGCAACCGCCAATCTTCCGTCTGCATTTTTCTCCTTGAGTCTTTACAAATTTTCTTTGGACAAACAATGTTATCCCACCGAACAGGTATGAACTCTTCCCCACACACTACACAAGCCTTGCTGTCTAGTATTCCTGTGGGAACAAGAGTGTTGTTGCACTTCTATCCCACTCTGTAATTATTAAAACTTTACCTTTACAGGTTTTATAAGTTGCCACAATTCTATCTTCGGTTTCTCCCGAGATAGCCTTAAGATTTGCTTCAATATCTTCAGGATATTCCATATCTGAAAAATCCGCTTCAAGGTACCTACCCAATATTTTGCCAATCTCGGTTTCAAATTCCACATCCCCAAGCATCGCATCCGATACCCCCGAGGTCATTAATGTTGTTCCAATTTCTCCAAATGATGCTCTCATATCTTTTTCTCCTTAATCCCTAGTCTCAAAGGGTATTCCAATAACTCCAACGATATGTTCTGCCCCACGTTGCGTTATTATAATTGTTGTATGGGGGTTTCCATACTCATACAAATAGTTAATAAATTGTTTTGATAACCTTTCGAATTCTTTCATCTGTTCTTCTCTTATAGTCATTTTTAATTCCTCTCTTTCCTTTTTTCTTTAATAAGGATAATATTTTTCAAGCGTTTTATATTGCATAAAGCATACTCCCATTAATGCCAACCCCACAAGCACCCCCCAATTGTCCATGATTATTCCTGAAATAAAGAAACCTATACCGAAAAATCCATGAAGCAATATAAATATAACAAGATGCACTTCACTAGCAGATTCTGTAAATGTGAGGATATTCAATATTATGTAGAACACCCCCAAGACGATTAGTCCTGTGATAGTATACATTTTAACCCTCCACTATCAAAGGACACCCTGAAAGTTGTGAGCCCCAATCATAAATATCCTCGGGGTCTAAATCTTGTAATACGCAAGCATCGTCAGGTAGACAAAATGGGCAATCCAAACAGTTTTCTCTGTTTTCATCCAATTTAATTAGAGCCTTATATGTTTTCATTTTGTTCCCCCTGTTCTTCCCTTTTGAGTGCATTAATAGCCATTTGCAATGCTTCAATATTATCTTTGAATTTTTTACTTTCAGGATTATGCTTGGCAACAAGTTTCCAATAGGATAAGTTGTTTTTGTTTATTTTTAGTGCTTCCTCATTCGTCATTTCAACCATCGCTTCCTCTCCATATGAAGTCGCATTTATATTCAGAAGTAGACTTTTGTAAACAGTGTTCACTATCGCCTTGAATATATTTACAAATCCCACACCTTGAACTCCCGCTTGCCAACTCCCGCATGTCCATCCTAATCCTCGAGTTCTCTTCTAAAATCAACTCCCTTGCATCGAGATTTCTTTTAGATTCCCCCCGTAGTCTCACAATGTTCGCTTCTAAAGTTTTTATTAGTGCTTCTCTTCCAATCGTATCCGTCATCCTATTTTCCCCCTTTTAAATTTATAGCATTAATTGATTTACAATTAGGACATTTTCTTTCAACACCTTGGATGTTGTAATCGTCGCTTATAACCTTTTCGAGTTTCTTACCACAAGCCCCACACAATATCCACTCCCCCACCTTGACAGCGTCCGTCTCGAAACATCTATCATATTCATATCTATTTAACATTTCTAGTTTCTCCTTTCAGTTGGTTCTCAATGTGTTCCTGTGATTTTTCTTGTATAAAAGTACCCGAGATATAAATGGCAGTCTTGCCAAATGCTTTTTCAATAAAATCTTGCATCTGCTTTTCTGTGAATGTATAACTTAATGCCCGTCCGTATCCACTCCTGTGGGTTGCTGTTGGACATCGCTCATACCAACCGAATCCTATCATTCTGAACATTGCAGGATGCATCAATGGAAACATTATTCTCTTAATATCTAATGGTTGATTTTCAGATTTCACACCTACGATTAAAGTATCCGAGGTCTCCCGATTGCTGTAGGATTGCATTGCGGATAGTCTAACTCTGTACCCGCTTTGTTCTAAGTTAATTACCGTCTCCACAATCTTCATCCCGTTGTTCAATATCTGTTTCGGAGAGTTCCCACATGAAACCGTTGTGTCATAATACAAATCAATTATTTTAGTCTTTATAGGTCTTTGATGTGAATTAAGCATTGAGTTTGGAATTCCCATTATTGCTAACGGAACAATCGGAGTGTATCCCACAACATCATTTTTGAATGTCATCCTCTTGCCGTCAACCTTTTGTTTAGTGCCGTTCATTTTGTTTTTAAGTACTTCGACATTTTCAGCCCAACCGTTTTGTAACAATCCAACGGCTTCTTTCATAGTCTTGCATCCTTGCCATGAGCCGTCGCCATCACGTTGCCCCGAGAAAGTGTCTGAATCAAACCCACCGTTTGGATTAAATTTTCTAGCCTTTGTGATGCTTACCAATTCATTTGCTGAACTGAAAGTTTCAATCATTGTTCTGTGATGCAAGGAATCAATGTTTTTTGTTCTCATATTAACTGTCATTATAACACCTCTGCCATTTCTGTTAGTGCTTTGTAATATGTGTTCATGCTGAAATTATTACTTATAATCATCTTTATGTCATCCCTCTCAAGGTTCTTTATTAAACAAGTCCTCAAGGTTTCTTTCAATCCTATTTGGGATTGCATCTTGGAAATTCTTGTAATCGCTCTGTAAGATGTTATAGTGTTCACTCCCGATTGTTCTGTCGCTTTTCTGAAATCCCTTATGAATCTTACAAGGTCCATATCTCCGTTTGCACAAATCTTTTCAATGTTCTCTGAATAAGTTATTTCGACAGTTGCGAATCTATCAAGCGATGCTCCGTCGAGTTGGTTTCTGCCAACATATTGGTATGAAGCACCATGTCCAAATGTATTCCCAGCGGCGATTATTCTGAAATCGGGATGTGCTTCCACAAATCCTATTGGAGCGGGGAAGTCAAAGTATCTGTTGGCGATTGCGGCATTTAAGATTATTAATACTTCAGGTATTGAACCGTCCATTTCATCTAACATAAATAACCCACCGTCTTTAAATGCTTTGTAGAATTGCGTTGCGTGATAAACACCCATTGCATCTGTAAACCCTACAAGTTTATGTTCTTGTGTAACCGCATTTGTGAAGTAAAAATCAAGTCCTAAAACTTCTGAAATCTGCTTACAAATTACATTTTTTCCGCTTCCCGCAGGTCCCATCAAGAATACAGGTTCTTCCATCTTTACAAACTTTAATACCTCTTCGAATTTCTCATGTATTTGGTCTTCAAGTTCTATTTTTTTATCTTCAATTTCTATTTCAACTTTTCTTTTTATAACACCATATTCAGATTCTATAAAGTTCTTTACAGATGTTTCAACTTTTGCCATAATCCCTTTTGAGATTTCCTCTGCTTTAGTATCCATGAATATTTGTGCCATTGCCTTTTCAAGCACTCCTAAACTTTGTTGTATTTGAGTTGTTGGAATTTGTACTTCTGAATTTTGTGTCGCTGTAAATACCTCTTCATCGTCAGCCACTTCTTTTTTAGGTTTTGATGGAAGTGCATCTAACAAATCGTAAATATCATTTCCGCTAAATCCCTTTATTGCAATTTTTAAATCCTGTATTGAGTATCCCTCAACCCCTATTAAACGTTCTAATCTGTTGTTCAATCCCTCTGTATTGAATCTGTATCTTGATTGCTTCTGTGAATTGAAATAAGATATTACAAATTTTAATTCATTTTCTGTAACGGTGTTCATTGACATCTTGTTACCTAACCCTCTCTATTTATAAGCGATATTTATTCGAGATATTTTCTGCCGTTCCCTTATCTCTAATTACATTGTATCAGTGTTCCCTATGCTTGTCAATACTTTTTTTTATCTTTTTTTATTTTATTTTATATTTGTTTATTCTAGTGTAGGAAGTGTATGGTTAGTGTACCTGTTTTAACTTATCTTACACTTTTCAAAATGCTTTATGGGAACTTTGTTATTATATATACACTTACCCTACACCCTACACTAAAATATATATATATAATTAACTCCCAGCCTTATAATTCTGAAAACTACCAAATCCCAAATGCTTGTGAACTTTGCCAATTTCCGTAATCTTGCAATTCTTATAATATACTCCATCCGACATCCTAACTTTTTCAGGGAATCGTTTCACAAATTCCTTTGAGAACTTTGTAGATGATAATTTGAATTCATTATTTTCATCGCACCAGTGGGAATAACTATCATATATTTCGGATGCTTTTTCTTTTGTGAGATAATTAGTTTCAACACAATCATTTAAGAAAACGCTCAATATATCCATTTCAGCCTTATATTCCTCTGTGGTTATTCTTACACTATCAGGTAGTTCTAACCCCTCTGATTGCCACATTTTGCACCCCTCAACAGCCCATTTGAATATTAAGGGTAGTTCCGTCCTTAACTTACTTTTTAAGTTCTTATCCACTTTTTCAGGTGGTATCATAATCGTAAATGGAATCATTCTTATGCGTCGCCAAATCCCCAAATCCGTACCACGAATAATAGGTTTATGGTTCGTTGCCATCCACAGCTTGAATTCGGGAGTAAACTCAAATTCTCTGCCGTACAAATGCCTAGCCGTAACTTTATCTCCGCCCGTCAATTGCTTGAGTAAACCCTCGTTTATTCTAACACTTTCATTGGGTTCTACTGTGGTCACGAATCTCGCTCCTTTTAGTCTTGCAATATCCGTATTTGCTCCGCTATTTTGCATCGCATTTTTTACCATTACAGTTTCGGGTTGGACGTTGCAAGAATATGAACCCGCTAAATCGGTAATGATATCGAGGAATGTAGATTTCCCGTTGTTACCACTTCCCCACAAAAAGAAAACGCATTGTTCTTTGACACTTCCCGTCAAGGAATACCCAATTGACTTCTGTAGGAATCTTTGTAATTCCTTATCTCCGCCTGTAACATCGTCAAGGAATTTCATCCATAATACAGGTTCTCCGCCTTTGGGATTATATTCGGAAGTACTTATCTTTGAGAGCATATAATTTGAATTATGTTCTATAAGTTCCCCGTTGCGTAAGTTGACAATTCCACTATAGCAATTCAGTAAGTCCAAGTGAGAATCGAATTCTCCTGTCATCACAGGAATACCGTCAATATGTTGTGATTCACTTATCATTGAAGTTTTACCTTTTGAACTTGCCGTCTTGCTAGCCCATTTGAGCATTTCCGTTTGCTCTTCCTCTTCTTTTCCAAATGCTTGTTTACGCATATCTGCGATTATTCCGTCTGCAAGTTTTTTGACTTCGCCTGTTAAATCTTCTTTCCAAACTTTGCCATCCCAATAAAACCACATCTTATTTTGATATGAGAATTTTATTTCTCCCCGGTGTTTGTCTGCGAATCGGTTAGCGTTGCCTGTGTCAGTTCTATCGTAATCTTTACCTCGAGGTTTTTGAATCTTCCCGAACACTCCCACAACCAAGTCTTGCTCTTTGCCTTGTAATTGTGGGGAATATACATCCGTACAACTTGATATAGAGTTGTTAATTGTCTTCTCCCCGTAAGTTGCTCCTGACCGTTTTTCATCCCACTTGCTCCGCATCAATCCGCTACTTCTAAATATTCTGTCTATTTGAGTAAAGTCACGTTGACACCAAAAAGCAAGTCCATTACAAAAAGCCAAATCGGCTTCTGATTGTGAAGTATATCCACCTCGCCAATCTCCCCTGTAAAGTGCCCCAAAGTATGAGCCGTTTGAAGCGTGCATAGCTTTATCAAGTATATCTTCATCTGAAAGTTCAAGTCTTGTAACCTCAACATTTTGATGCTTAACGATAGGTCTTGAATTCAAATACTTATCATGGAGAACTTTTACTGAATTTGTGCAATCTTTAATTTCCCGTTCTTTGCCGTAAATGTTCCCCGTCATAATAAAGTATCTCCCGCTTTGATACATTTCGACGTTGCCTTTTCGCCTTTGCCCGCTCGGGAGTTCTCCCTTGCAGATTATGTGAACACCCTTTGCGGATTTTGAGTACTCTATATAGCTGTCTAGTGTATCTGCGAATTCATCCACGAAGTCTAAATCAGTTATACATTTGTCTAAATCCACTCCGAAATACCCGTTTGCAAACATGAATCCTATGCCGTCAAAGTTATGAGTTTTCATCCCGTCTATTGCTTGTCCGTAAGTTCCCCAAGTTTTGGGATTATTGCTTTGAGCGTTTCCGCCTGTCATCGGGTTCTTTGGAAGTTTCTCTTCCCCCCAACATACCCATTGTTTTAGTTCTCTTAATTCACTAGGTATCTTGTCGAAGTTTGTTTCCATAATCCACGTCTCCCCCTGTTTCTACATATTGCTTCACGTCGCACTGTCTAAATCTTAATAATCTTCCAACACGAATGCTTGGTAGTCTTCCGTCTTGAACCATCTTGCTCAATGATTGTTTGCTAATTCTTAAAGCCTTTGCAACTTCATCGGTAGTCATAAGATAATCACTCATTTTAAGTCTCCTCTCTCTTTTTCTGGATTTTAATATTGATGTAGTACTATTGTATACTCTTTGGTTATATCCTGTCAATCAAAAGTTAAATAAAAAAGCAGAAATTTTAAGTTTTCTGCTCTTCATCAATTACCAAGTTGCCGTTCTTTTTGTAAATAGTCTTGCGGAGTTTCCATTGATTCTGATGTATCCCTGTGGCGTCCACGAAGTCATACACGAGTGGAAGTACTTTTCCCTTATATTGCCGTTCAACTCTTCCTACACTCTGTACAATCGTTATTCTGTCTTTATGTGGGGTAGTCAGGAATAACCTATCCAAGTTGGGAATGTCTAAACCCTCTTTTGCGAGTTGGTAAGTTGCAAATATATATCTAACTTCTCCATCCCTCATGAGTTGGAGTGCATCCACCCGTTCTTTTCGTTTCTCTTTTGAAACCATTTTACCGTCAATTACTATGCCTTGCCCAAGTTGTTTTTGTAGTTCCCTTAAATGCCATACCCTGTCGCTTAATACTAAATTGAAGTGGTCTTTGCATCCGCTCAATTCTTTTAAAATTACATAGTTCCTATCGTCGTTGTAAACCATGGAATTTATCATTTGAACATAGTCCAAAGTTCCATCCCCTTTTGTGCAATCGTCATCTAGTTCGAATTTTGTATTAATTTTTACAATGCTCGCCTTTGTTGTCTTAACCACAGATTTATCAATTTCACATATCACAGGTCCTATTAATCCAAACATAGCTTTTTCAGTTCCTTTTGCACTCCGCTCGGGTGTCGCCGTTAAACCTATCTTGTGTCTTGCTGATAGTTTATCTATAACTTTGTAAAACATACCCGCACTTGACGGAGTTCCGCAAACCCTGTGACACTCGTCAATTATAATAACTCCCCAAGTGTCTTTATATTGGGTTAAATCAATTCTGTTCAAAGATTGTACGGTTGCAAAAGTTATGTGAGTTCCAATATTAATCTTGCCGTTTGTGATAGTTCCCACACCCATGCCCTTAATATTGTCCTTTGCTCTGTTCATGGATTGCTTTAATAAATCGACGGTATGTGTAATCCATAATGTTTTCATTCCTAGTTGGCAAATCACTTCTAAAGCCGTTTGAGTTTTACCACTTCCAGCAGGCATTACGAGTATACCGTTTTTAGCCTTTAAAACATCCCTTAGAGCGATTTTTTGATAATCGTATAGGATTATGCCACTTTGGTATTCTACAGCCGTCATAGTCGTGAAATCGTTCTCGTAGTCGTCTTTAAATGGATGTAGCTTCCAAATCTCTCTAAAATATCCAAATGGAACAATTACATCTAACCCATCCGTAATATAGAATGTCAAAAGTCTAGGAACATTATAGTTTTTATAACCAAGTCTTTCATTCTGAATATATACAGGATTGTCAATTACCAAGTCTGCCCATATCTGCTTCATCATACTTTGGTTAGGATTTTTTATTCTAATGTTATTCCCAACTTTAATAATCATAATTACACCAAAAATACTTTTCTCCCATGTCAACCAAGTGCAAGCTTTTCTTACCCTGATTTTCAAGTTCTATGATTTTGCCCTGTGGAATCATGTAAACCTTATTTTCCCACAACATTGCAAAATAATAAGTATCGCATCCATTTCCTGTCCTTGCCCATTTGATATAAGCCAATTTCTGATTTTCCTCTACTCGAGTAAACGGGAATCTCCCGCTCTTATTTCCCACAACTTTACAATCAACAAGCATCGCATGTCCATCCCTAACCGCAATAATGTCTGCGGGTTGTGAACCGTCCGCTCCTGTGGGAATTCTCAATGCCCAATATCCCATGCGTTTCAAGTCGTTCTGAAACCATTTTTCAAACCTTGCTCCGCTTAATATTTTACTCATAATATAAGTCTACCCCCTCGAGAATTCCCGCCATGTTCCATCGTTGTTATAATAACATCCAATACTTTTATAGTGTCGGAGTGTCCTCTCAATTCGGAATCACTCATATAAACGTTTGACGCTTGTTTTTGAAAATGAGTATTCCTTGCTTTATCTCTTATATCTTTGATAGTTCTAATCGCTTCTTTGAGTCCTTGATTATATCCTTTTTCATATTCATGTTGTAAGTCTTGCATCTCAATTCTCCTTTACATTGAATTAAGCGGTGTTAAACATATCTATATCTAACACCGCCTGTTTGTGGTTCTTTAAAACGGGATGTCATCATCCGCAGGTTCGAACCCCTCGGGTGTTTCAGATTTCTTTGCTCTTGGAGTTTTCTCGCTAGGTTCAACCCACTTTGGAAGTGCATCTTGTTTCTTGCGATTTAAGAAATATCCTACTTTTGATAAATCCCCCTCGTCATGCTTAACAGTACAAGCCCCTACTTTGCCTATCCAATCGGCACAATTGAAGTTACCCTCTTCTATACCAAATGAATCAAAGAATTGCGTGAGCATCCTGTTAGTCATTTCTATGTTGTTAGGCATGAATGTTATATAGTTCCATAAGTTTGCCTTTTTCCCACTCACTTCTAATGTTATTTTTACCATGTCATTTCCCTTTGAAGAAACCGTAATTTCAGCATCCTCAATTCTACATCGGTACATTCCGTCAGGAATATCAAATGCATCTTCTCTTTCGTATTTCCAATCCTTAATAGCCATCCTAATTACCTCTTGCCTTTCGTTATTCTTAAAGTTTTAAATTTTGTTTTTTTCAGGAATTTGTCACAAATCACTGGGTATTCCACTTTCATGGATTTTGTGTCAATGCTCTCTCTTATACTCTCTGAATAGTTTACGTTATAAACCCCGCATGCTGTCGGATGATTCAGCGTAACCGCATCTTTTATTGCATCCTCAAGTTCATCAATTTGCTTCTTGATATATGCTTCCATTTCTTTGAGTGATTCTCGCTCTTCCAGTTTTTCTACTAAATCTTTTTCTGTCATTATGTTACCTCTCCTGTCAGTAAATTAGTTATTGAACAAAATTTACGTTTGTATATTTGGTCTTTTGCATATTGCATTTTAGTTCCCTCAAGTCTGAAAAAACGTTCATCTTTTCCCATTTCAATTCTCGCCACCATGTTACACAACCCGCTCACTACGTCTACAGATTTTCCGCTTAATCTCGGAACTTGCATAGTGTATTTCGTACCGTCGGGAGATATGATTTCCTTAACATCTTCCCAAGCCGTAAATAATATATCGGGTTTCATCTGCCTGAATCTTCTTACATAATCGACAATTTTAAATTGCGTTTTATTGTAATGTCCAAGTTCAGGTGCTCCATCATTTTTTCCAAGTCGTCCGTATTCTGTGAGCATTTGGTGTTCGAGTTCAGTCAAGTTATCCACACATATTAATGCATAGTCCTCGTCTGCTCCATCCTCGAGCCACTCAACACACTCAACCCATTTACGCATATCAAGCCCAATCTTGATTATGTCAATTCCCGTTATTCCCCGCAGAACCGCAGAAGAATTATCAATATCAATTATCAATGTCTTTCCGCCGTCTTTTGGGATGATGTTACTTAATGCCGTAGTCTTACCCGCCCCAGGTTGTCCATAAATCAACCCCGTAACTTTTGCAATCGGCAAATCTTGACTCTTTATTACTTCCATTTTACATCAACTCCTATTCTCCTTTTGTTCTCAACCTTTTCAAAATTAATTAAATCGTCGCCTTTTTGATAAGTCAAACAAATGCTCTCATATGGACAAGTCATAAACCCGTTGCAATTATATGGGTTTTTAAAATACACATCACAATTTTCAATCTCGAATATCATGTCTTTCAAATCATCCTCGAATTGTGCAAGTTCCTCAAGTGTCCGCTTTATCTTAAACATTGAAATCTTTTCGTCAGTTTCCACCTCGTACCACTCGGAGCATCTTTCAAGAAAATCGCTATCTGTTTCGGATTGCTTTTGCCTGATTGTGGGTTTCTTTATCACAGTGTAAACCATAGTGTCCACACCAAGTGCCATCATATACATGAGAATTTGTTCATCCCATTCCAATTTTTTGAAGTATGTTTCATCAATCTTGAATGATGTAGTTTTGTGTTCTACTGGAATTCCGTTTTCGTCCATTGCGTCAACATATCCTATAACTTCATAATCGGTATCTGCAAGGTTTCGCTTTACAAACTTTTCAGAATCCACAAGTTCTAACTTCGGGAGAATATGCCTTTCAAATGCAAGAGCCATTGCCGTTGTTTTAGTGTCATCGTCGTAATAACTTTCCCCTTTAAACATAAGTTCAAGTTTCTCATGATATTTGCCACCAATGAAAAGTGCTTCTCCCTGTGCATACTCTTTAGGTTTTATACCCTCAACATACTCGAGATAATATTTTCTTCGACAAGTTTTATAGCATCTAATTTCACTATGCGAAACCTGTTTCATTTTAGCACTCTTTTCCTGAATTGCTCTTTAAATCTTTTAACATTTTGTCAGTTCTGTCTTTCATGGCTTCTAATGATTTACTCCCGTTGCCCCCGAATGTTTTTATTATGTTGATTGCTTCTTTTTTCCCGAACTTTTTAGCAATAGGGGAATCATCTGACATCAACCCAATGATTGAATCTAGCATAGAAATAATGTCCTCTGCTTCCTCGCTAATTTCTGTAGGGTTAACAATGGCTTCAACATCCCTTACAACCTTTTTCATAATCTCAACTTGTGCCACAAGTTCGGAATTTGTTTGATTGGAAGATGCATTAATTGATTCCAACCCCTTTAGGATTTTGTCAATCTTTAAAGTTCTTTCCTCTTCTTTTTCAAGTATCGAATCGTAAGCCGTTTCTCCTTTGGATTCCGAATATAGGAACATTTTCTTATTATCCATACTTATAGTTTCAGTTAGGATTTTGAAGAATTTCTCCCCCGCTTTTGCATCGTTGTCATAAACTTTTGATACAATTTCAGAAATCATATACGAAATATCCGCACATAGTGTTGGGATATCTCCCGAAACCTCTATACTAGCACTTCCGAAATTGTCGTCGCCGTTTGATTTAATATTTGCTTTTAACATTGTAGTTCCTCTTTTCTTTCCTTAAATTTCAATATATTGAATAACCTAAATGTTATCAATAAACTCTTTTGCTTCTGAATATTCATATCCAAGATAGTTCAGAATCTTTCCAATAGTTCTTTGTGTTGGAACATATCCCTTTTCAATCTTTCCTAAAACAGGCGAAGTCACTCCCGTCGCTTTTGAGAAATCCGAAATTGTAAATTCCCGCTTAACTCTTTCATTCACTACGAATTCTTTCAGTGTCATAATTGCCACCCCCTTTCATTTTTATCTTTCTTCAAGTATTATAATGTCCTGATAATAACTTCCAAGTTTTAACGCTTGCTTATGAGTTTTCACAAGGACATCAACCCTGTATTGAGATTTATCACTTCCAAAAGAATCTTCCGCCAAATATCCAATTCCATTGATTATGATTGCTGTTCCAAGTGGAATCATCGAATTATCCACCGCTACTGTTCTTCCCACTGTCGGTCTAGTTCCAAGTGCCGTATTATTCCAATCTCCATTGTTACATATATGAGCATAGGGTTCTTTGCAATAATGTGTAATTTTTGCATGAACTACTTTTTGCGTATAGTTTGGGATTGTGGGTATTGCTTCTTGCTTGGGTTTTTGAATTACGGGTTGCGGTGGTTGAGTGGAAGTGTAAGTTTTTGCTTCTTGCCCGATTGTGGAAAATGCCCAAATACCTATTGAAAACCCTATCAATATGCCAACCGTCATTGCGAATTTAAACTTATTTGCGATTCTAATTTTCTTCATCGTCCACCACCCCTAATAATTCAACATCTATAAAGCGTATAATCGTTTGTATCTTTTCATGAAGTTCTCGATATTCGGGGATAGTGGGGTGCGGAATGTCCATACCCCACACAATATCCCTTAATTCTATAATCTTATCCGTCATTATTCTAACCCCTTTTTATTTCTGTCAACATAGAGTGCAAAGTCGTCTTTATCAGTTAGACAATAGTTTTTAGATTCTCTGCGAACTTGATGGTCAAATAATTTTCTCGCATCTGCCAAAGTCTTATGTAATATTTCTTCGATTTCGGAAGTGCTAAAAATATATCCTAAAAACTGGTCAAGTTCGACAAATGTTCGCTCGCCCGCTTCCGAATAATCGAGAGCCGTTTCATAACTTGCGTGTTTCTCTAAACATTCATCACAGTATCCCTCGTGGAGTTCATCTTCTCCAAAGTCTCCATCGCACTCTTTACACTGGAATGCGTCCACTAATTCTGTTCCACAATGAATACAATTGTAAGTTTGGGTTTCGTCGCATCCTGTAAATGCTTCATGACAATCTTCGCAATATAAAGTTTTCATTATTTTTCCACCTTTGCCTTTCCGATTTCAAGTTGAAGCATGTAGTTCTTTTCTTTTTCGTCTATAAGCATGTTTACAAGCCTGTTCTCTCTATCTGAATTCGCCTCAGCAGTGACGGATGTTTCAAACTTCTTGATTTCAGCATTTTTTTGAAGCGTTTTAACGTCTGCCCTCAAGTCATTTATTATGTCTACTAACATCGCTTTGTCAGTTTCTGTTTCCTTTAGCTTTTCTGATAGTATCTGAATTTGTTCTTTCATAGTTAATGTCATCTTGTAATCCTAACCCTTTCATTTTTGCTATTCGGTAGCATCCCGTTTCGTTTGTTTCTTTGGTATAACCATATTGTATCAGTCATGGAATACCTTGTCAATACTTTTTTTTATCTTTTTT
>Ga0209414_1000636_pt1 | contig 16984 bp, 30 predicted proteins | sample LakVidmifraction_4_FD_181154 | JGI IMG/M metagenome (GOLD analysis project Ga0209414, IMG submission 181154) | Hypersaline microbial communities from Lake Vida, Antarctica - Brine Hole Two &gt;0.2 micron (SPAdes) (version 2) | ecosystem: Environmental > Aquatic > Non-marine Saline and Alkaline >... | reverse complement strand
CATGAAAAATATAAGAAGCGTTACAAATATAGTTTAATTAGTTGGGTTTGCCATTGCTTTTTTTAAGAATAATAATATTTACCGAACAAAAATCCTGATATTATTACAATAATTATTACAATTATTACAATAATTGTTACGTCTCTGACTAATTTATTAAACATCTTTTTTAGTTTTTGGGTTATATTCTTTTGCACTAGATAGAAAATCTTCAAGCCCTTCGTGCTTTTGAGGATTGTAAGAAAATACATCTCCTTTATCGTTTGTTAATTCAACTAATAAATGGTGTACTCGATTTATTTTAAGTTGTATTGTTTTCATAATTTTAGTTTTTGGGTTCATCTTTTATTCTTGAAATTTTTATAAGGTAAAATATTGAAAGACCTACAAAGATCCACGCAATAATTGGATTTTCGCTCGTGTTGGCCATTATTAGACATCCATAAAAACTTATCATTGATAATATTTTGTTTTCTGATTTCATAGTTTTAGTTTTTAAATTAAAATTTTCCCTCGCAAAATCCTATAGCTCTTTGAGTTGTGCCACTACTCCAATGATCATAGTTGGCGAAATCTCTAAGTTCCTTTTCTCCGCCTCTAATCCACAATTGACGCCACAGCCATGCGCTTGTATGCTCTTTAATTTGCCTGTAGGTTTTAAGCTCATAATGATTCATTAATTTAAAGCTCTTTACCTTTATGCTAACTCCATTTGCATCTTTTATTTCAGCCAATTGAAGGTCGATTTCTTTGGCTGGATCTGCTTCTGGATACTTAAATCCGCAAAAAGGACATAAACTAACCGAGGCCATTATTAATCTTTTGCATCCTTTTTTAACTTCGCCAGAACCCGTTATAGGTTTTCCTTTATTAGTTAGACTACATTCTTTTAAGGGTGGCACACCTCCTCCGCCTTTTTTCTCTTCATGCCAAAGACCCCATTCTTTATTTGACTCATAAGTTCCTAATCTTTGAGCGTTTCCTCCGAAATCAAATAAAGTAAAATTTAATTTATCCTTAAAAGTACGCGATCCACGACCTATCATTTGCAAATATAAAGTCATTGATTTAGTAGCTCTATTTAATGCGATTACTTCAATAGTTGGTTCATCAAATCCCTTTGTTAGCATATCAACGTTTACCAGAATAGCGGATGGAGTTTCTTTGAACCACTTCAAAACAGATTTACGACCTCCGCTAAATTGCTCATAGTTTTCCTTATAAAATAAATATGCTTTTACGCTTTCTTTATATTTCTGAATTTTACCTTCCGTGCATCCTATTTCTGGTTCTTTTGGCTTCGCTCTGCTGCTACTTACAAATTTAACGGGATAACCTTTTTTAGCCAATTCAATAGCTGTTTTTATGGCGTGATCTACATTACAGCAAAAAACTAACATCTTTTGACCTGGAGTATATTTTTCGTAATTTTTAACCAATCCAGCGTATAAATTTGGCTTATCAAATTGTTTTGCCATAGATGTGTAATTATAATCATTGGTTTGCGAATTGACGCTAACCTCATCAAGACTCGGAGATCCACAATCGTAAGTATCACAATTAACCAAAAAGCCTTTAGATACTAATTCTTTTACTTGCGGACCACGAACCATACGTTCATAGTCTAATCCTAGTTGTCTCATTTTACCGCTTCTTGAAGGTGTAGCCGTAAATCCCAAAACCATTTTATTATCTAACAAACCACTTTCAAAGATGTAGTTAAATTCTTGAATATGAGCTTCATCTATTATTACAATATCGATTTCATCTAAAATCCATTTTTGCCAATCTGGTTTATCAATCCGCTTTCTGAGTGTCTGTGACATTGCGATAAAACAGCTCTTTCGATGATCTATTATTTTAGCTCCAGCTTTTATAAAATAGGGATTAATATTAAAATCTGAAAGAGTTCCTCCAGCCTGTTTTAAAAGCTCATCCCTATCGGTTAATATTAAAACCTTTTTGCCTTTAGGGATGGCATTTTGAGCTATAAACGAAAAGATTATTGTCTTACCTCCACCAGTTGGAAGCTGTACCATTAAATGATCGAAACCATCTTTTAATCTTTGTCTAGTTTCGTTCACAACTGTTGACTGGTAATCTCTTAATATTATTTTGCTCATATTACAAGCTCTTTGTAATATTCCTAGTCAAAGAAAGTTTGAAGTCTAATGCCGCTCTTTTTAACTCTCCGCTTTCGGTGCAACCATAGACGGCACTTGAATCTTGTAAAAGCTTTTTTTCGTAAGCATTTAGCCTTTTGTCAAATCTTTTTAATTCTTCTCTTAATTCGTTTAGTCTTTTATTGTTCATAATTTTGCTTTTTATTTATTGATTAATAATTACATTGGTTTTTTCACTTGATCAAAATCAAACCAAAATTTAACCTCGTGTTCGCATGGGTTTACATCATCCCAATCGTGATTTTCCCATTTTTTTGATTCAGTATTATAGTAAGCATCAAACTGACCTTCCGCTTCATGTATAGTTTCAGGATTTAAAATTCCGTAAACTTGATAGATTTGATCTGCTTTTGGTAACTTTTTAATTGGTTTCGTCCACATAATTTTGCTTTTTATTTATTGATTATTATTTTTTATAAGCTTCTATGCCTTTACAATGACAAATCACACAAAAACTTTTCGTATGTTCTATTACAATTCCACAGGCTATGCAGTTATTAGCTGTCTTTTGGGTTTCAAAATGACTTACTAACGTATCAATGGCTATGCCTAAATCTCTAGGAGCCGCCATACTAGGATATGATTCTATTGAAGCATCACTTGTTCCGTCAAACCTTCTCCATGTATTGTGGTCTTTTAGTATTTGTATCGCTTCTTTTAGTTTCATAACTTTTCGCTTTCCCCAAAAAATACATCTCCATTCTCAATTAACAATTCGCCATCTACTAGAGAAGTTTTATCAAAATCGCCAGTCCAAGAAACAAACAACCAAAGATTTAATTCAACGCTCATTCTGTTAAGCAAAGTCCTGGTTTTATTATCGATAGGCACCTTGTCAATCCATAAATAAGGCATAGACTTTCCTTTTTGCTTCAACAAGTAGTTTTGTATCAACAAACAAATTAAAGGTTTTTGGGTGTCGCTGTATGAGCTTAATTTTCTTAACTCCTTTTCTGGATTGTGGAAATAATCGGTATCATAAGATCCGTTATACATAAGAAATATGTTTTCGCTTTCGGCATTTTCTAATGAGATATGCAAACCATCAACACCGGTATCAATTCCAGTTAATTTCTTGTAATAATCATTTTTAAGATCCTTAACATTCTGATCCGCTTCTCTCCAATCGTGGAATGAATTAATTGCTTTAGCCTCCTTATTCCAACCGTAATTTGAATTTAACTCATCTTTTAAGTAAGCAATTTTATCCTCTTGCTTTTGAGTATCTGGGATAATATCCTCTTGTTTTGCTTTTTTAGAGTATTGGGATTTTGAAAAAATGTAAGCTTTTAAAAGTTGGCTAATTTCTTCATCTTTGAAATCTTCTGGCTGTGATGTACATTGACCTTTTTCGTTAAATTCTAATTGAGTTAAGAAATTATTTTCTGGCTGCTTCTCCAAAGGTAATCCATAATGAATAAGCTTTAAAACTTCATCAATATTATTGGACTCTAAACTTTCTAAAATACTCAATATATTGTCCAGATTTTTAGATTTTTCATATTGATCTGTATCGTAATCATCTAAAGTCTTTTGAATTACAGCGTTTTCACCAGTAATCTTATCCCTAAAATCTTTAAGCTTTCCGTTAATCTCTAATCCTTTAGTTTTAAGCTCGTTTAATGCGCTTTCGTGAACTTGCTTTGCGTTTCTATGTAAATAGTCTACATCGCTTTGGGCTGAGCTAATTTGCTGCTCCAGTGTAATAACATCCTTTGTTTCTCTTACACTTTCGTAATCGACTCCTTTTGCCCTTAAATCTTCGGCTATTCCGCCAACTTCCTTACGCTTCATGTCGGCATAATTACGGTCGTTTTTAGCTACTTCTATTTTGTGAATTATGCTTTCGGTAAATTTAGGATGGTTTTTATCAAAAATAACGCCCTTTTTTTCTAATTCCGAAGCGTAAAGCTCCAATAATATTTTTCTCTGGACTATTGGGTTTTCGCTTGTTAACTCATCTAATCTCCAAGTTAAAGAGGTTTGTAAGCTTTTTAAATAATTAGCTGGTGTTAATTTCTGACCATCAATTACAACGTCTTTTAGTTTGTTTCCATGCTCATCTATCGTGTAGATGCTATGAGTTAACTTTCCGCTCTGATCAGTTTTGCAGTTTACGAAAACTTTGTAATCGCCATCCAATAATTGAGCGGTTAAATCAACCTCTCCGTAAAGGTTGTTATCTTCTAAAGTTTTAGATCCTTTAGTCGTCAAAGATAAGGCTCTGTTTAGCGTAGTTTTTCCGCTTCCAACTTCGCCTTTTACTACTGTTAATCTGTTTTCCTCGTTAAATGTTAGCTCAGTAGCTTTTAATCCGCCAAAACTTTTATTGACGCTTAGTCCAATTATTTTCACTTCTTTTTTAGTCTGATTTTTCATGGCTTCTTTTTATAATTGTTAATATTTTTTGTTTTCTTTTTTTCTATGTAATCGCTTATTGACATATAAATGATTTTTCCAACTAACAAAGTAAATCCTAGTAAAAGAGCGGCAATAAATAAGAGCGTTAAGCCCTCCATGATTTCTGAAAATCCTATTTCTTGGGTATTCATTTTTTTATGGTTTTTATGGTGATTAATTCCTTTCTGTAATTATCAAAAATCCAGTTTCTAAATAAGCTCCAGTTATTTTGAACTTGTATGCAGTTACTGAAAAATGGTGAAAAATCTCCTTTGTATTTTGATGAGTTATTTCTTAGCATTTTAATATCGTTTTCTTTGCCAAATTCTATAATCAAATTATTTAAGTGAATTTCTTGTTGCCTATGGCTTTTGGTTTTAGGCTCACCAATATCAATTTTACTTTCGTTATGGTTTAAAAAACTTATAACTCCGTTTCCTGCTCTTATTGCTTCGTAGACTCCCATTAATTTATGGTTTTTATGGTTGCGTTATCGATAGTGATTTCAACTATACCGGCTAAAACTAGAATTTCCCTAAGCTCTTTTAAATTAATTGATCCAGGATCTACTTTAAGAGCTAATTCATAACTCATGCTTTTATCGTCTATGTTGGGTTTAAGATTTAAAAGCAATACATCTGCGATTTGATTGATAAAATCTTTTTGTGGTGTTTTTGATAATTTGGTGCTTTCTTGTTTCATGATTTATTTATTAAAGGGGCGGTTAAACCCCGTTTGGTTATTTATTTAATTGCTTTCTTGAAGATAATTTTGATAAGCTATATATTGCTCAATTAATTCTTCTATTGAGTCATAAATAGCATTTATAGCCTGCTCTTTTGTTCCCTCTCCATTAAGAAACTGATGTTGAGTTATTCCTATTGCGTGGGCCAAAGTATCATCTTGCAAGTGTGAATAGTAAGAAAGACCTCTTTCTAGTTCTAGTATTTCTTTAATTTGCTTCTTTGTTATCTTAATGCTTTCTTTTTGAGAAGTGATAATTGTTTTCATAGTTTCTAAGTTTTTTAAGCTTCATTGCTTATACAAATATATAATATTTATAAGCTTCAAAAACTATAGTTAACAAAACTTTAAGAATTAAACTTCTTAACTATATCCTCTCTTTTGCATTTAAGCGCCAAGCAAACTTTTTTAGTAAGATCCTTATTTTCATTTATAGGATTAAATCCCATCCTTTCATATCCATAAATCTTATTATAAATAGAATCTTCACTAAAACCTTTCATTGATATTGATTCGGCTAATTCATTGCGGTTTTTAATTACCGAACCGTATGCGCTTTGTAGATCATAAATTAACCTTTCTTCATTTCTTTTAAAATGTTTGATTTCATTTTTCACAAGATCAATAATTATAGAATCGTTTTCATTAACATCTAAAATGTCTTGTATTTTTTGTTTTAAACTCATTGTTTCTATGGTTTTTTTATGGTTGTATATTATTTGGGAAAGTGATAACTCCAAGTAGTCCCTGTTTCACCACTAACTTTATGCCCTGTCTTTTTGGAGTGTGCGTAGGCTTGTTTTTGAGCCTTACTATTTCTATAGTCTTCCCAATTCTGTTTACACTCAAGGCAATAAGCTATTTGATGTACTATTTTAGCCATTGTAATTTTTCTAAAATTTTATAGTCTTTTTATTGCCATTATTGGCTAATTTTTCTCTTACATCTTCGGTTGTTAGTCCTTTGTAAAATCCATTAATACAATATATAGCATCATCTATATTATCACATAATCTCCAAGTTCCACCGTTTTTCTCAAAGATCTCTCCCCATTCGACTTGCTGCTCAACTGTTTCTACATTATGTCTGCTTTCTGGCGTTTTTAGCTCAATTGCCAAAGTTTTTATTCTATAAAGCGGACCTAATTCAAAGTATATTAAATCCGCAACTCCTGGAAATATACCCTTGCCTCTGGCTTGCATAGCTTGTAAGGCGTGATTCCTTTCGTTTGGAACGTGAAAAAGCTGCCCCCTTTTCTCGGGGTACAGCTCTGAAAACTTTCTAACTATTGATGATTGTAATTGATCTTCTGACTGCTTTACGGAGCCCTCTGATTGCTTTACGGGGCCATCTGATTGATTTTTTTCCATTTTAAAAAGGTAAATCGTCCTCGTCAGCATCTACAATGTTATCCGATGCCATTTGACTGTTATTTGCTTTTGCACCACCTCCAGAAAAATCTTTAATATTTCCTAGGATCGGAGTTAATTTCTTAGTCTCTTCATTATTGTAATCTTTAAAGGCTTCTTGCTTGGCCGAACTGGCTGCCTTGTAAGTTTTTGATCCAATTGCTTTAGTGATAAAACCATCCTGCCCTTTTGCGTCTGATGAGTCTTTTACAATTACTCTAATTGGTAATTGAATTTCATTAACAGTCCCGCCTTGGGTTTCATAAGAAACTTCCTCTAGTTTATTAAGTTCTAAAGGAATAAAAATACCTTTAATTGGTTGTCCAGCTTTGTTTTTTTTCGTCATTATTACCGAAATCAATCGATCTAATGCAATAGTTCCGTTTAGTGTTCTTTGTGACATTTGATTATTGTTTTTGAGCTTTTTTGCTCGGTTATTAAAGTGATTCTAGTTTAAGTAAATCCATTTTAGCTAAAGTATTTACATTATTTAAGTTAGGTATTCCACAGTTATCAAATATTAATAAAATCCTTGCCGCCTTATCCATTTTAATCCCAGTTAAGTATATAAAATCAGTTATCTCTTCAACTGTATATGGTGTTAATGTAGAAATTCTAAAAATAGGATCTTGTAAAAATTCTAGATGATTAATGTATTTTTCTAAATCTAAATAATATCGAGGTATAAGATCTCTTCTAATGCTCCAGAAATAATCTTTTTTGTTTGGTCTTTTCATGATTTATTTTTTAACAAATATAATATTAATATAATTTTTACATATTACAATTAACAAAGTTTTAATCTTTAAGTATTTCCTCGTAATTTTTACGAATTACGGTGTTAAGCTTATTCCAGCACTCGTCGAAATGGTGCATTTCATAAACTTGCTTTTGTGAATTACACATAATTTCCAATTCTTTAATTAATTTTAGAGCTGTTTTGCCGTTAGCTCCAACCTGTACTAAGGATTTAATTGCTAATAATCCTAGCATCAATAAATTATCGGAAACTTTCTCCTCAATTAATGAAGATACTTTTTGGAAGTATGTCGTCCTAGCTAGCTGCGGTACTTCGCTGTAGAGGTCGTTAATTACTTCCTCGCATATAGAACTCACTTCTTTATATTCGTCCGTATAGTCAAGTAGTAATGATAGTAATATGCCTATTTTATGCTGATTAACTTGCTGCTTTTTTTTCATTATAGTTGAGGTTTTATATTTCGCCTAAATTCAAATACTCCGTTTTTTTCCATGTAGTCAATACTACCTTTATAGCCTATCTTTTTACAAATTTCGTTTGCCTTTTTAAAGCGGCAGTGTTGAACCTTTTCAGATGTAGCCACTCTTAATAAACGCTCATAGGTAATACCTAATTCATTACAAACCTCCTTATTAGTATACCTACCAATTCCATGAAAAGCTTTAATAAATCTTGGTGAGTATTTTAATAAATTTTGAATATTATGCTTTTTATAAATATAATAAACGTCATCGGTTTTTATATTATTTTTAAATGCCAAAGCACTCGCACTTTTAATTTTAGACAACCTAATAAGTTCTGGTTTATCTATTTTGCTCAATCTGCTCATGAAATATTTCGTTTAGGTCGCCTCCATCCTGGATCCATTTTGAACAGGTAGATTCAACTATTTTTATTCTTTTTAATAATGCGGTTTGGTGAAATTTGAAAGCGTCTACAATTTGAAAATTAACGCCACATTCTTTTTTAAAATCCTCAAATACTTTCTCATCTTTTAAATATGGCCATATTGAGTGCGGTGGCTCGGCTATTAAATAATAACATTTATCAACATCCCAAACTAACATCTCGGTTTGTACTTGCCAAAAGTCGATGCTTTTTTCGTCTAATAAATTAAATACCCTCTCGTAATGGGTCTCCCAATTGTTGCAGGCTTTTATTTCAATTACAAATTCACGATCCTCTGTGATTCCGTCGCTTGAAGCTCCTAACGTTTTAACTTCTGGATGAGTTATAAAATCGACTTCTTTAATTTTTTGACCAATTAAACCTTCTCCAATTTCGCAAATAAAGGGCTCCACCTTTGTTCCATATTGCATTTCTTTTGATGAAGCGGTTTCTATATACCTTTGAGTTTTTCGCTCCATAGCACGGCTGTAAACGTACTTTATAGCTCCTTTTGAAAACTCGTAAACTTTAGCATCGTCTGACCATGACATTCTAGCACCTTTCGGGCTGCAAGCCATTATATTCTTAATTTTACTTCCTGTCCAATTACCTAGCCTTTTTTTATGCCAATCATCGGTTCTCTGTAGAGATTCTTTTTTAGGCTCTGTCTCAGATAAGTTTAAAACTATACTGCTTTTTTTAGGCTGTTTTAGCTGTAGCATCGTTTCTTTGGTTTAGGTTTTTGTCTTTGGTTGTTTGCTCCGTAGTTTGCTTTGGAGGGTCTGTTTTCTTTGCCTTACTGTAGCTAAAATCATTAGCGAAATCCCTGTTTAAGTTCCTTCCAAAGATGTTTGAAAAGTCCGTTAAAGCCTCGCTTTTAGCTGCGTTTTTTGCTGATCTTGCTCCGTACTCTAAAGAGTTACCAGCTTTTGTCATAACCCTTGCCGCTACTCCAGAAATTGTCCTATGTTCAGCGTAAGGGTAATCTGGCAAAACATTAATTTTAACCTGAGCCAATATCTGATTTCCATTAACTTCGATTTGCGTGTCTAAAATATCAAATTCCCTAAAAAATAAATCAGCCAAAGCCTCCTGTATTCCAATTGGAATGTAGGAGCTGGATTTACTACCGGACAAATCTCTGGTTTTTATCCATTTTGGGCTTGGAGCTTCTTGCATTGCCTCTTTCCATTCTTTATGGTTGGCGAATCTGTATTCCGCTGTTGTTTCTTTGCTCATTTTATTTGTATTAAAGGTTATTTTTTAACAAATATAATATATAGGCATACTTCTTAAATAAGTATTAACAAAGTTTTAGTAAAATAATTATAAATTTAATTTTGATATTACTCCAGCCAAAACAGCTACAACAATACTGTTTCCAGCTTGTTTATATGCTTGGCTATTGCTTACTGGCCATGTGAAAGTATCTGGAAAGTCCATCAATCTAAAACACTCTCTAGGGGTTAAACGTCTGATTGTTTGATTTCTAATTACTCTTTTATCTCCACCATCAGCGATAGTTCTAATAGTTCCGCAAAGACCATCTTTAAAAAACCTTAAACCTTCATCATTTCTTTGCTCACAAACAACCACATTATCTTTTTGAACGGTGGTTAAGGCGTTACTTGTACCTTTTAAGTTTAGTTCAAGTCTTTGCTCTGTTGGTAATCCTACTTCTCGGCTTAATGGGTTTTCTGGGTTTCGCCCTCTAATGGCTCCTATTGCAATAAAAGGTTGTCTATTACCTCCCTGCATTGTGTTTAAAGTTGGTGAAATACCTGCATAAGAGTAGATTCTATCATTTGAATGATTTGGATTATTTAATTGTATAATTCCTTTTTCATTTTCAGATCTTACCTTAATACCTTCTCCTTTATTTGTAGAAAGTGTAGGGCTTATGCCCTCAGCATCAAATACATTTCCATTCATTCCATTACCAGAAGGATTTGTATTCCCAATTTTTATTATATTATCACTAATGTCTAATGAAGATGAAGATTTTGTAACACATGAAGCTGTGTCATTTTCGTACTTATAATTTACTTTGCCATTGTTAAAATTATTGCTTCTTTGATTTAGATAATCAATCATCTTATCACTCAAATAATATTTCTCATCAACATCATTTTCCAAAACATCTTTTAAACGTTTAGTTAAATGTTGTTTTTTAGGCCATGTAAAAGTATTATCAGAATCATCACGTATACCAACTATAAAAACACGCTCTCTATTCTGTGGTACACCGTAATTTTTAGCATTTAAAACCTTGTGGTAAATGTGGTAAGGAGTTGCATCTTCTAAAGGAAATATGACTGGGTTTCCGTTTACAGATTTGCCTCCTAGATAATCTAACCAACGATTAAAAGTTTTACCAGAATCGTCGCTTAATAATCCCTTTACGTTTTCAAAAATAAAATATCTAGGTTTATTTTTTACAATAAATTCGTGACTATTATAAAATAAAACACCTCTTTTATCCTTTTCGCCTTTTCGCTTACCGGATAAAGAAAACGCCTGGCAAGGAGGCGTGGTTATGAAAATATCTAAGGACTTTGATGGTATTTCGCGATCATAAACATCGCTTGGGTAGTAATCTGGCTCTCCGTAATTATGAATATATGTTTGCCTTGCATACTTATCCCAATCACAAGCAAATACAGTTTTATAAACTATATTTAAACGGTCTAAAGCTTGATTAAAAGCACCTACGCCACTAAAATCACTACCTACATTTATCATAATAAGTTAGTTTTCATTATTTTATCTTCAATATCACAAACCAAAACTTGCTCATGCATTAACAATAAACGAAAAGAATCTTTATCCATATCCTCTTTTATGCAGTAATTTTTCTCCTCAATAATTCCTTTAGAGTTAATACACCAAAACGGATGTCCAACTTTCATTTTAAAAACTCTACTTTTTTTATCAGCCTTAAAATGACTAAATTCAATAAAGTCTTTAGAGGTTGCCACTTTTAGTTTTAATTTAATAACGTGCTCCATAATCACCGGCGATTTTAAAAAGACTTCCAAGTCCTGTTTTGTTCATTTTTCTACAACTGTCATATTTTTTATCACAGTTTTTTGATTCATAATCTGGATGGTATTTACTAATATTATGAAAATAACCTCTTCCATTTTCTCCAAATTCACCTTGTAAGGCTCCAGCTATTTTTATCCAATCTTCGTAATTAGATGTAATATCAATAGAAAATTTATTTATTTCGTCAATAAGCTCTTCAACTTTCTCGCTTTCACTTGTTATTGTGTAATTGCTGTAAGTTTTATCCCCTGCTGCTTTTTTTAGTCTAAACGATTTGGCTTTTGGGTTGTGATATGCTTCTGAATCAAAGCTAAAAAATCTTAACCTAGCATAATCCTTACAGCTTTTATCAATGTTAATCCCTATTTTTTTTAATGCGCCCTCAAAGTATTCAAAATATTTATCCAACTTTTCTGGGTCGCTTATTTTCATTATAGCATAAACTCCATCAATAGAAGTGCTGTAGCCTGTATAATAGCAGCAGGGGTGATTTATAAACAGTTCTTTTACTAACAACATAGAAATACACTGATTTGTCTTTCTGTCGATGTCAAGACAAATAAACGGCATCTTTTCGACTATGTTTTTTTCCTCTCTCCATTTTGTAAACCTAGCAGAAACTGTAATACACGGTAAAGCTTTCTTATCCTCTTTGCTAAACGTGTTTCTGTAATTATCTATTGATTTCTTTAGTCTACCTTTTGGATTTATGGTATGCCTTAACCAATCATCTAAATCGTAATCATGAGGAACGTTGCTTCTTACGTTTTCAAAAATTGAGATTTTATACATTTTTTGTGGATTGCTTGCTTATTTCTTTTTTCCTATTTTCCTAAATTCCAGTTGAACACCAGAACCCATAGAATAATTTAAAGCATATTTCATACCATCACTCATTCCATAGTCAATATAAAAAACGTGTATATCAGCAAACTCTTTCCAAGCCAATCCAGCGTTAATGCCTTGCATTCTTTCGGCTTTTATACCATCATCTAAAACTCCATCTTGAGTGTATAATAAATGACTAACTAGCGGAGCTTCGCCACGGCTTAAACTATCTTTTAAGCACGCCCTTGCATATTTTATATTTCGATGAATATCGCCAGCGTATGGACTTTCAATTATTACTTTTTTCATGGTTAAAACATTATTAGTTGTTAATTTGCTTACTAACATAAACTGGTGTAAAAATTATATCCGATTTAACTATTACTTTTGGCCATAGGGTTTGTTGTGTATTCATGATCTATTTTTTTAAAATAATGATAATTCGTTTTTTTCAATTAAAGTTTTAGAAAAACCAAATTCCTCAATATCTTTATTTGATTGTATGACTTCTTCCTCCCATGCTTTAGCTTCCTTATAAAAATCTTTTTTAATCTCAAAACCAAATCCCTTTCTTTTTTTGTTGCTGCAAGCTACCAATGTACTTCCAGAACCGCAGCAGGGATCAATCACAACATCGCCAGGGTCGGTAAATATTTCAATTAGTTTTTCAATAAGCTTTACAGGCTTTTGTGTAGGGTGAATTTTTCTATACAAAGGACTGCTTATATCATCCCTTATCCAGTCAATACAATTCATTATCATTTTACCATTATTGTTAAATTTTGGAAGCTTATCTCTATAAAAAAGTAGACCATATTCACAATTTCCTACTACTTTCATATTCGCCTTTAAAACCTGAGCTGAGAAGTTTTTTCTAAATACTAAATTAATGTATTTATTTAATCCGTATTTTTTAGCTAATTCTATTAGATCAAATTGTTGGTCAAAAGCACAAAACATTATCATACAAGGTGCTTGACCTTTTTCTTTGGGTTCTTTTTTAAGCATTTTAGAGCAAAAGTGCATAAATTCGGAGGGTCTAAAATCTTTATCAGTATCAAAAAATTCTTTTCTAGCAAGTTTGCTCTCTCCTTTTTTATTGTCTCCATCCTTATACCAAGCTGGATTTGATGCAAAAGCATTTATACCAATATTATAAGGTATTTCGGCTATTATTAATTGAGCTTTGTGTAGCCCATATTGCTTAAAGTTTTGAAAATGGTTATTGTAAATCATGGTTTATTCAAATTCATTAATTAACTCTATAAGATCCTCTTTTGTCAAATCTCCTTCGTATTCAGAAGTATAGTCCTCAAAATCGTTTATTCCTGTATTGCCATTTATAATTTGACCATAATTAAAATTAATATTTTGAACATAATGAACTTCACATTCTACATTTTCACCATTGACAACTATTTCACATTCGTTTTCTCTATTTTCTAATGCAAACAATGAGTTATCAATGTCAACCATGTCAATATCAACATCTATAGAAAGTACTACATAGCCATCCTTACCATGAAAACCATTCATAGCCTCAGCATGATTTTCAGAAAATATATCACAAAGTGTCCAAGAGTTACCTAAGTTGTTTGTGTTTATTTCTTCTCCTTCGTTCAGTAATATACTTCTGAATAGTTTCATAATATGTTTTTTTTAATTATACTCAAAGATAATATAAACAACAACCTTAAAAACCATAGTTAACAAAGTTTTAAGAGTATGTTTTAAAAAGGCAAATCGTCATTCTCATTTTCGCTTTTAAATACATCGCTTTGGCCGCTTTCACCGCTATTATTATCACTAGAATTAACAACCGTTTTTAAATAATATTTAGTAACACCGCCAGATCTTTTTTTCATATCTGTATTTTTTCCCAATATCCTACCAATGGATCTAGAATTATATTTTGCTGCTTGACTCTTATTTTGCGCGCTTAAAAAATCAATCACATCAGAACTGCTTAACCACTCGCCAGCAACGCCACCTCCTGAAGTTTTCTCATCTTCTGGAAATTTAAAGAATCGAATAATTAATTCCTCTTCATAACTTTGATCCCTAAACTGTTCGTTTCTCTCGTTAATTTTTGCAATATCTTCCAAGTTAAACCAGCTCCTATATCCGCTTAAATATAATGAATATGCCTGGGCCCAGATCTGGTCCATGTCTAAATCGTGCATGTGGTTAATTTCTAAAGCTCTAAATACTAACCACCTTCTATTCCCAGTCATATCCGTTAAAAAAGTGGTATCATTTACAGATCCAATAAAGCTAGCACGCCTTAAATAATCCTCGGTAAAATGTCCGTATGATCTCCTAAAGTTTATTCTTTGTCTAGTCACAAAACTTTTAAGCGAGTTAACGCTGTTTTTATTCATAACCTCCAGCTCCTCTAAGTTTATAAACCAACATTTGCTTAGATATTCCACATGGTCGTTTTTACCTGTATCAATAGGCCCTTCGTAATAATATTCACGCATAAATTGGTTAGGTAATAGCTTACGCATCCATCTGGATTTGCCCACACCTTGCGCTCCTTGCATTATTAAACAAATGTCGTTTACAGCGTCCTCATTTAGTAAACATTCAACAGAAGCGACTAAAAAGCGTTTTAAGACAACATTAAATAAATCGTCATTATCTGTTTTGCAGGTTTTTGCTAAATCGCTTATGTGGTCGATTTCTCCTCCCCAATCATTTAAATCATTAAAATAGTTCTGAAGTGGATTGTATCTTAAACAAGTATCTTTAGAGTCAATATAAGTCCGCAAATCCTTTTCAACCAACGGTAGATCTTCGCTAATTAATTTTAATCTAATCGTGTTAACGTCACTATCCGTCAAAATTTGCCACTCGCTTTTAGATACTGTTTTCTTTTTATTGTCGTGATAACTGTCCCTAAACTCTTTCCGACTTAATACTATATTGTGCCGAAAATCGTATTTTAAGGCTAGATATGTGAATTGTTCTTTTAATTTTCCAGTCTGCTGTTCTCTATCAAATGAGCTATCAAACTCATCAAACATTTCTTTATCAGTTTTGGTTTTATATTTCATTTAGGTTGATTTGTTTTTTAAAGGGTTACAAACTTAATCATTTTCTAACTTATCGAATAAATCCTTTTGGAGTTTTTTAGTAGCAGAAAAGATAAGTTGATTTTTTATAAAGACCCTATTCAAATAAAAGATTATTCCTCCATTTTCCATACAAGCATTCACAGTTGTTAATCCATGAGTTTTTCTTAAATACCTCCTAGCTTCACTTTTATTATTAAATAGCTTTGAAAATCCATCATTATCTATGAGTTGGTAATGCATCTCAACGGAATTAAAGGGATTAATTTATATATTTAGCTAAAAGATTTTGATTTTCTGTAAATAAAACAGGCATTAAAAGCATCTGAACTACTCCGATTTGAAAAGTAATTGGTTTATTTGGTGATGTTTGATTTATTAATTCAATTTTACTAACCTCTAATAAGCCTGCAACATTTATTAATTCCTCAATAATACAAGTTGTAAATCTAGTATTATTAAAATCAATAAAATAACCTTCTGCTTTTATTTTTCTTCCAGTTTTTAACTTATTAGATTCAGTAATTACACCATCACCATCACATTCAGGACAATCCATTTCTTTCATGTGACTTTGATACTCCCACTCAACTGTCCCATCACCATCACATTCTTTACATTTTCCTTCTGTATCTGAATTTCCACATTCATCAACTAAAGGTATTTTAGCAAGATCATGTTTTAACAACTCAACATCTATAGTCAATAAATTTTTTTGCTTAAAATCAAATAAATTAATTATTATATTTGATGATTCTTCTTTTTGGCAATAATCAAAAACAGAAACTAATTCTTTATTTACCTTAATCATACAATAACAATCAGTGGAATAAACGTTGTTTCCTATCGTAAAAGGTTTTTCCATCCAGGAACTATATTCATTGGATTTAATTATACTTTTTAATGCTTTTTCAATTTTTTTCATTTTGCTTGCTTTTTTTAGTTGTTTCGCTTCTACAAACATAATATACAACATCTTTATATATAGATTAATTAACAAAGTTTTAAGAATAATAAATAAAAAAGCAGCAAATGAGGGGAGATATTTATTTGTTTGAATAATAAGTGCATCAACATTCTGATGCACAGGTTGATGCACACCCTTTAAATACGTGATTATCAACGTTTTATGAGTAAAAAGTGCAACATTCTTTAAATATCACCCTAACTTTTATATTATTCTATAATAGTTATAGGGGTTTTTTACCCTATGTTGCACTATCTAAAACCTAAACATCACGTATTCAATACATTATCTTAATTATAGGGGTGGGCATCAAAGGTGTGCATCAAGATTATTTAGTTGTTTTGATGCACTTTTTTACTATAATGTTTCACTATTTTTTTATTTATATAAACTTAATCTATAATAATTAGTTTTAACTATAGATAAATCTTATTGTAAAAGAAGCAAATGATAGGATAATTGATTGATTAGCTAATTGAGTTGTTAATTCATTCTTTAATAAAGCAAATCAATAAAATAAATAGTTGTTTCAAAGACTTCTAAGCTACTGTATTGGTTAATTACTTATATGTGTGTTCGTGGTTTGTTTAAATGCCTTAGGCGTTAAGTGTGGTATGTTATACGCTAAATTTTTTAGGTACTTTGACCGATTACCACATAGAATGCAATACTTTAAACAC
>Ga0209414_1000633_pt1 | contig 16995 bp, 13 predicted proteins | sample LakVidmifraction_4_FD_181154 | JGI IMG/M metagenome (GOLD analysis project Ga0209414, IMG submission 181154) | Hypersaline microbial communities from Lake Vida, Antarctica - Brine Hole Two &gt;0.2 micron (SPAdes) (version 2) | ecosystem: Environmental > Aquatic > Non-marine Saline and Alkaline >... | reverse complement strand
ATTTGGCTTCCATGAAGGATACGCACCCACATACTCTACTTCTGATCCCCCGCTCTTCATCGCCTCACCCATCCGGTGAGCGATGTCATCACGCGATGACAGGATTGACGAGCGGTGGCTGCTGGTAACAGAGAATACACCCTCAGAAAACTTCAGGATTGCCAAGTTGGAGGATGTCTCTACGATTCCCTTGATGGTCATGCTCATGGCATCGACCCCATGGGGAGCGATATAGAGGCTTCTGATGAAAGCCTCACTTTGCTTGGCAGCGGCGGCTTTTTTGGGAAGTTCAGCTTTGACAAGTTCAAGGACGATGTCAGGATCACTCTTGGAATATTCTTCTTGCAGCTCTATCTCACACTTCTTGACTGTAGCCTCAATGGCTCTCCTAGCAGAAGAAGGAGCGGCGAAACTTATGGAACAAAGCGAGGGGATGACATTACGCTTGCTTCCACCAGAGGCGGCATAGAGCATCTTTGTCTCTACAGCAGAAAGCGCCCTTGCCACGCTTTTTATGGCATTGGCTCGCTGCTTGTGGATCTCCCCACCGCTATGTCCGCCAAGCAGGCCTTTTGCAGTAAGGGTAAAGCCCTCATAGTCAGCAGGAATAGTTTGCATATCAGCTTTGAGCTTTGCATCGACTTCAAGACCCCCTGCACACCCTATGTAGAGCACACCTTCCTCTTCACTGTCCAAGTTGATCAACAGCCTGCTCTGGATGAGATCCTTCTCGATATTGAAGGCACCGGTGAGACCGGTCTCTTCACTCACCGTAAAGATAGCTTCCAAAGGTCCATGCTTGGCTTTGGGGTCTGCCAGTATGTCCATGGCCATAGCCACGGCGATGCCATTGTCGCCACCGAGGGTGGTGTCCTTGGCACGAAGAACGTCACCTTCCCTCACTAGTTTGATGGGGTCGGTGGCGAAGTCGTGGTTGCTCCCTTCGGTCTTTACGCAGACCATATCCATATGCCCCTGTAAAGCTACCGAAGAGCGGCCCTCATAGCCTGGATAGGCTTTCTTCCGAAGAATGACATTTCCTATGGTATCGACAACGGCTTCCAGGCTGTGTTGTTTTGCGAACTTCAGGAGGAACTGGCGTACTCCTTCCTCATTGCCCGACTCCCTAGGGATCTGGGAGAGTTCATAAAAATAGTTCCATAGGTTCTGGTCTTTCAAGCCTTCAAATAGTGGTTGCATGCGTATAGCTCCTTGGGTTATGCGAAACGGTCGCGGATGAGTTCTCCATCGATGAACAGGCCTTTCATCTGCAGGTTCTCGTCAAGGATGACAATGTCAGCCTTGTATCCAGGAACCAACATTCCCTGTTTGGTAAAAGAGTAGATTCTAGCGGGGTTTGTGGAGGACATCTGTGATGCCTGTTGGATGGGAATCTCCCATTCGACGACATTTCTGAATCCCTGCAGCATGGTGAGTGCTGATCCCAGGAACAGGGTAGGGTCCTCTATGCTGACAAACGATCCCTCAGGGCCAATGAAACAGGGAATCCCATTAGCAGTCTTGTCTCCGGATCGTTGTTTGGTTGGTCTGAGTGAGTCGGTTATCATGACGATGTTGTCCAAGGGTTTCTCCCTGAGAAGCATCTTCACCAACTCCTGGTGCACATGTATGCCATCACAGATGATCTCGCACTGCATGTCCCTCTGGATCAGGATGGCACCTACTGTTCCAGGGTTGCGGTGGTGCAGCCTACTCATTGCATTGAAGAAGTGGGTGGAGTGGAAGATGCCGCACTGCATGCCTTCCATGATGTTTTCATAGGTTGCATCAGTGTGTCCGGCAAGCAGGACTATGTTCTTTTCACGGGCAAGCAGGGCAAGTTCGCGCATATGCTTGAGTTCGGGGGCTACTGTCATGCACAGGACCTTGCCGTCCCCTGCATCAATGAGCTGCTTGAAAACATCTAGGTTAACAGGCTGGACCCCCTTGGGGTTCTGAGCTCCGATACGGGCAAAGGAGATGAAGGGGCCTTCTATGTTTATCCCCATGATCTTCGCACCCTTTTCCTTGCCCATTGCCTTGGCAATTGCCTTTGTACTGGCGATCATGACATCCAGCTCGTCGGTATAGACAGTGGGCATGAAGGCGGAGACGCCAAAATCAGCAAGGCGCTCACTCATTGCAAGAATGGATTTGGGGTCACAATCCTCAGTGCCATAGCCACCTATCCCATGGAGGTGGGAGTCAATGAATCCCGGCATGACGTAAGCGCCCCCCATATCGATCATGAGGGTGTCAGGGGGGAATTTCTTCTCCTCAAAGCGTCGCATGTTGAAGATATCACCAATAAGTCCATCTTCGTTGATATACAAAGCGCAATTCTTGAGTTTTGCATATCCCGTAACAACTGTGCCATTAGTGAGAACTGTTCGAATACCCATTCTCTGACCTCTCTTTCCCTAAATATACGTTCATATGGTCATTAGGTCAATGAAACAGTTGTCAGGTCTGTAATCCACTTGCCGCGCAGCACCCGCACCATGGCGATCACCAGTTTGGTCAGTTCCTCCATACCCAACAGCAGGTAGACCTGCCAGATGTTCAGGTTCAAGACCAGGACACCAAAAAAGGCCAGTGGAACCCCTACAGCCCAGACACCGAACATCTCTGCAAACATCGAGAATCGGGTATCACCACCGGCTCTGAGGATGCCGACAATGACTGTCATGTTGATGCTCTTGAAGGGGAGCAGGATAGAATTAACCAGAAGGCAGTAGACTGCCATTTTCCTTACCTCATCGGAGATATTGAACAGGTTGGCAAACCAGGGGGCCATGAGGGCTTGCAGCAACCCCGCCCCTATTCCGGCAACAAGGGCGATGATGGTAAACCTCTTGGCATAGAGCTTGGCCAAGTCGGTCCTTCCCTCACCAATCTTTATCCCGATCATGATGAGCGTCGCATTGCTGACGCCCATCATCGCTACAAAGAAAAGGTTTGCGATGGCTTCGTTGACATTTACCGCAGCAAGGGCGCTGATGCCGATCCTGCTGAAGGCAATCTTATAGGTTGTCATCCCCAAGGCCCAGAATAACTCGTTGATGATCACAGGCAGGCTGGTAGGTATGACAAGACGCAGGAAAGCCTTGTCCCATTGGAAGGAGCTTTTTTCCCGGATCGCCAAGACCGGGTGTTTCTTATAGGTGATGTACAAGAGGAGTGCAACCTCTGCCAATCGACTGATGGCTGTGGCAATGGCGGCCCCGGCCACTCCAAGTTCTGGGAAGGGGCCGACACCGAAGATGAGGAGATAGTTTCCCACTGCATTCATCGAGAGGGATAAGAGAGCCACACCCAGTGGGATCCTCGCATGCCCTATCACGCGCAGTGCTGTTGAGAGGACTTGGCTTATCGCAGTGAATACGTAGCTTATCGCAACAATCTTGAGATAGGTGACGCCATAGCTGACAACAATATCTTCATAGGTGAAGATGTGCATCAATTGGGTCGGAATGAAAAATGAGGCAGCCGCGAAGAACGAGGCGCCGATAAAAGCTACAGTTACCGAAAGGCCTATGACGCGTTTGATGTTCTTATCGTTTCCTGCACCCCAGAACTGTGACAGGAAGATAGAAGAGGCGCTGGAGATTCCAAAAAAGAGCAGACTGATGAGAAAGAACATCTGGTTTGCCAGCCCGACCGCTGCAATGGCCTCTTCTCCGAGCTGCCCTATCATCAGGGTATCGACAAATGAGAGCGAGTTAGTCAGAAGCCCTTGAAATACTACAGGAAGTGCTATGGAAAACATCCGCCTGTAAAAATCCTTACGATTATCTAATTGAGGTTTCACCTTGTTTACCGTCTTGCCAAAAGCACCCTTGACAATTCCTTTCTGTTCGCTTTTTCTAAGGCTTCGATAACCATTGTGCGGTTTTCAGCCTTGTTATACTGCAGAAGTGCTCTCTGCAAGTGACGTTCCCGACCTTTGGGAATGTAGATGGGAGCATAGTTTTTTTGTGGCCTAGGGTCTAGCCCCGTGTAGTACATGCAGGTGGAGACAGTACCTGGCGTGGGGTAGAACTCCTGGACCTGGTCAGGGACAAAGCCTGTCTTATGCATATAGAGGGCCAGTTCAATGGCACTGTCCAGTGTGCTGCCAGGGTGGGCCGCGATAAAGTAGGGGATGAGGAACTGGCGTTTGCCAAGCTCTTCGTTGGTTTGCCTATAGAGTTCGCTGAACCTGTCATACAGCTCTGCCTTAGGTTTTCCCATTGCATCGAGGACTTGGGGATCGACATGTTCGGGGGCTACCTTAAGCTGGCCGCTTACATTGTTGAGCACCAGGTGGTTCATGAACCTCTGCTTGGTCTTTTCGCTTGCAACCTCCAGGAGATAGTCATAGCGGATACCCGATCGGATAAAGACCTTCTTCACTCCAGGGACCGCCTCAAGGGCTTCGAGGATATCGAGGTAGTGTTCATGCGAGTCCTTGAGATTAGCACAGGGGTCGGGCCAGAGGCACTCCTTGGTAGGACAGGGCCCATACGTCTCCTGTCTGTCACATGCCCTGCCCTGGAAGTTTGCAGTCGGCCCCCCAAGGTCATGGATATACCCCTTGAAGGAGGGGTGTTTGACCATCCTCTGTGCTTCGGCAACAAGGGACTCTTTGCTGCGTATCTGTATCATCCTGCCTTGGTGGCTGGTTATCGCACAGAAGGAACAGGAGCCATAGCATCCCCGGTTGCTGGTGATGGAGAAGCGTACCTCCTCCAAGGCTGGAATGCCTCCCATCTTCTGGTAGTCAGGATGGGCGTTCAGGGTAAAGGGAAAGGAGTAGAGCTCATCAAACTGCTCATTGGTAAGAGGGTGGGCAGGTGGGTTCTGCACCACGACCCTGTTCATACACTTCTGCAGGATTCTCTCCCCCAGGATCGGGTTCTCATGGGTCATCTGTAGGTTGAAGGCTTTTGCATAGGCCATCTTTCCCTCTTCGGATGGGGTGTTCGAAACTTTATCCCGGTCGCTTGCCTCTTCAAAGGAGGGCAGGGTAATCGTGCTATACGAAGAGTCCAACTCTCCGATGGTCTTTTCTGAAAGGGCAAACACTGTACCGCGGATATTTTGCATATCCTTGACCATCTCACCTTTTTCCAGACGTGAGAGAATCTCAAGGGTCTGCAACTCACCCATACCATATATGAGCAGGTCTGCCTTTGCGTCGAGAAGGATGGGCTTGCGCACCTTGTCAGTCCAATAGTCATAGTGGCTCAAGCGCCTCAAGGAGGCCTCAAGGCCTCCTATTATAATAGGGATGTCTTTCCCATATGCTTGGCGTGCCCTATTCGTGTAGGAGAGCGTCGCCCTGTCAGGGCGGAACCCTGCTTTTCCTCCGGGGCTGTACTCGTCCTCGCTTCTGGGTTTGGCATTTGCCGTGTAGTGGGAGACCATACTGTCGATATTTCCCCCACTTATCATGCAGGCCAGACGAGGTTTTCCCATTTTTAGGAAATCTTCGGTTGAATCCCACCGTGGTTGTGCAATAATACCTACACGGTATCCCTTGCTTTCCAGCAGCCTTGCCAAGAGGGCTGTGCCGAATGATGGGTGGTCGACGTAGGCGTCAGCTGAGATGAATGCTATGTCCAGTTGGTCCCATGACCTTTGTTGCATATCAGCTTTGGTTGTAGGAAGAAACGCGATTCTTGGTGGTTGTTGTTGATGATTCACATCGCACATAATAGGCTATTGCTTAGAGGGTGTAAATAGGATACGTATTGTACGGTGAAAGGAGCTCTAAATGTCTGATAAGAAACTCTTTATATTGCTGAACCCCCATGCAGCCAAAGGAAAGGGAATAGCTCGCAAGAAAGAGATCTTGAACCTCTTCAGCGAAGGTGGCTTCGAAGCGACCGTAGTCATGACTGAAAAGGGTATCGGGGCTTCTTCTCTCGCCTATCAGGCGACTATCGAAGGATGGAGTACCATCATCGCAGCCGGTGGGGATGGTACGGTCAACGAAGTGGTTGACGGGATCTTGCGCGCAGTTACCGAAAAAAAGATACCCACTCCCAATTTGGGCGTCCTTCCTGTAGGGCGGGGTAATGATTTTGCCTGGGGTATGGGTATCCCCCGAGACCTGAAGAAAGCGAGTGAACTCATTATTGCGGGAAAGACCCGCACCATTGATGCAGGCATCACCTATGGGGGGAACTATCCGCAGGGAAGGTACTTTGTAAATGGTCAGGGTATGGGCTTTGAACCTCTGATTAATTTTATCGCCAGCGATTTCAAGCATGTCTCAGGAACTTTGAGCTATGTCCTGGCCTTGATAAAAATTCTCGTCAATCATCCTGAGCCTTTCCATGTGCAACTGACCCTCGATGGTGAGAAGCAGCAATTGGTGACCCAACAGCTGAGCATCTGTAACGGACGGCGCATGGGTGGTGCCTTCATCATGGGTCCCGATGCGATTTTTGACGATGGCTTTTTTGATGTGGTATTTGCTAATCGGCCGATAAAAAACTCTCGCATGCTGCTCATCGCCTTGAGAATGTTCAAGGGTAGCCAGGTGAAGCTTCCAGTTTTTTCGGTTGTCAGGGCAAAGAACATCAAGATTGTTTCAGAAAACAACCCGATGCCGGTACATGTCGATGGCGAGGAGATTTCCAAGGGATGTGCACAGTTTTCTACAGAGTTGTTGCCTTCCATCTTGCCTGTTTTCGTCTGATAAAACAAAACCATGTCTAGTGGGTACTGATAAAGAACTGTAAATGCCGTTATTGTTGAGGTTTTATTGTAAAATAATCCTTTCCTTTTTGGCTACAATTGACTATTATATATATGATTACCATTTGATTGTGGTATGACGTTTTCTTGATTTTATATATTTATCCGCTTTGACTGTGATCGACCAAATCCGGTTGACTTCGAAGAAAAGAGAGTATATTCTAAAAAATGCGCGTCTTTTGTAGTTTTACCAGTAATGGCACATATAGTAAGGAGTCCCCAGTTGATAAAGGATTTGGTACCGTTCGTACATTTTTATGATCAGGATTTTGTCGACATGTATGACAGGTCTTGGGTATGGATTGACGAACTTTGGAAGCAAGGAACAGAAGACAACGGGTTTTCAGGGTCCTATCTTTCCTATCCCGACCAGACCACATTCAATCAGTACTTGTCCTGTTTTTCCGCTCTTTTTCTTGTATACAGCAACCAGAACAACTCACCGTTCCCGTTGATGGATTTTTTTTATTCGAAACAAGAAGAAAACGGAGCAATTCGAGGTGATTACTCCATCGAGAATGGTTCCCCGGTTTTTACCGCCGCGAACCCCGAAGGAATTTCTCCTCCGTTATTTGCGTACATTGAATACGGATTTTACCATAAGGTAGGAAATAAGAAGAGGCTGAAAGAGATTGTACCCATCCTGGAGAAGTATTTCTCCTGGATCCAGGCTACCTTCCAGAAACCCAACGGACTGTACTCAGTCCCTATTTCTTCATGCGAAAGCGGAAACACCCCTCGTGACAGGGTCTACTATCCCCTTGACTTCAACGCACAGCTTGCAGTGAATGCCCTGTACATGTCGTCAATAGGTGATATTCTCAACGACAAGGAGTTGAGCTTTCGGTATAAGAGGCTGTACTTCTCCCTGAAGACTAGAATCAACTCACTGATGTGGGATCCTGATAAGAATTTCTATTTTGATCTCGACATCAAGGAGAACAGGGTCAAGAACAAGTTCATCGGAGCCTATTGGGCGATGCTTGCCGAGATTCCCAATGACGAGCGTGCTGCCTACATGATAGCAGACTTGCACGACCCGAAGGAATTCGGCACGGACAACCCCTTCCCCGGAGTTCCCGTCTCCTCTTCCGCTTTCAGCGAAAAAGGAAATGGTCATTGTGGTGGTGTGCTTCCGGTAAACACGTTTATAGTCATTAAGGCACTGGAAAAGTTCAATCAGTTTGTCTTTGCCCGGGAGTGTGCCATCAGGCACATGTACTATCTGCTTGATACCCTCCATCCTGATGCTGAGACCATTGGTGATGTCTGGGAGGCCTATCTTCCCAATAAGGAAGGGTATTCCACAACCAAGGAGATCCCCGGCTTCCCCCGCAGGCGCCTGATGCCTTTTGCAGGTTTGGTGACCATCACCTTGATGATAGAAAATATCATTGGGCTCGATATCTCCCTGCCCCGCAAGACGGTTAACTGGGTCATGCCCTCCCTTGAGGCGATGGGTATCGAGAACCTCTCACTGAAACGTAACATGATTACAATTCTCAGCAATAAGACCGAACGTGGTTGGGAAATTCGCCTTGAGTCTGAAAAGCTCTACTATTTCACCATTGAGATTCTCGGCGAGAACAAGAAGAAAACTCTTCCTATTCCTTCCGGCAAATGCTCCATGCTGATCGATAAGTTGTAAATAATATGGCGTGGATGGGAAAACTCTTTGGAGGAACCCTAGGGTTCATGTTTGGTGGACCTCTGGGAATGATTGCTGGAATTGCCTTCGGGCATATGTTTGATAAAGCTGGATCTCTCGTACCTACAGATCAGTACCATGCTTCCCAAGATCAGTCACAGATGATGTTCTTTGTGGGAGCATTTTCTATGCTTGCCCGCATTGCCTCTATCGATGGCACGGTTACAGCAAATGAACGACAAAAGGTGCAGGAGTTCATACGAACAGACCTTCGTTTGGGGGCTCGTGAAGAGGAAGCTGCATGGAAGGTATTCAATGCAGCTCTGGTAGGAGAAGGGACGTTCGAACAGTTCGCCTCCCAGTTCTATCAGAATTTTGCCCATGCTCCGAACATCCTCCAACTTATGGTGGATATTTTCTACCGGGTTGCTGCTGCTGATGGAGGTGTCATTTCTAGCGAAGAGGCCCTCATACGTAGGGCAGCCCTTATCTTCCGTCTGCCTGCCTCCTTTGTTGATGCCTTGAGCCGCAACTATGGTGGCTTTGCCTCTGCAGGGGAGCGCTCCTATGCAATCCTAGGCCTTACAAAAACTGCCACCAACGAAGAGGTGAAGCGTGCCTACAGGAAGATGAGCATAGAGTTTCACCCTGATACCCTTGCAGCCAAGGGGATGGGGGAGGAGTTCCTCACCCATGCCACTGCCAAGTTCAGGGAGATCCAGAGTGCCTATGATTCCATCAAGCAAGAAAGGGGCATGAACTAGGGATTACATTCTCAGCTAGTCTTACAAGCCTGCATACCTATAAGCACTAAGGTAAGGGTTGTTGGAACATAAAAGCAGCCTTCAAGATTATATTCTTGAAGGCTGTTTAATTTACCATGGAAGGGATTTACTATACTTGAAATGAAATTCGGAGGTTTTCTGAACTATCATCTAGTCTAGAATCTTGTAATCTGGTTCAGTTTTTCCCTGGCCAATCTTGGATGCAATACTCCTGAGCTCAGCTTTGCCCTCTTCCATTTGACTGCTTATCTGTGCAATGCCAATACAGAGTATTCCAAGCATCAGGCTTCCTATACCGAGCACTGAAAACCCAGTAAAATAAGTCCCATTAATGATGTAGTTATAGGCATCTCCGCCAACATAAGCATTCTGTTTTTCTACACTACTACGCTCAGAGTTTTCATAATTCGAATACTTGTCATAGGCTTGGTAAAAAAAGAAAGGCGATGCCAAGATGGCAAATATTCCGATCAAGACCAAAATTGTTCTCATTACTTTTTCCTCCAAATCCTAGTGTATCATAGGGCCATGGGAAAGGAACAAAAATTGTTATGACCTATAAAAAGGGGATCAGTTCAGATGAATTGATCCCTTCCTTTTCTCTTGGACTTTTGTCCCAATAGAGCTTATCACACCAGTAATAAATCCTAGAACACCACCCGCCCTCGCAATGACCTTGCAAGGGTAATACGGTCGGCATACTCCAGGTCACCTCCGATAGGCAGACCACTTGCCAGGCGTGTGATGGCGAGCTCAGGCTTGCCCTTGAGGATATGACGGATATAGAGGGCAGTGGTATCACCCTCTTCTGTCGGGTTCGTTGCGATGATGAGTTCGGTGAAGGCTCCCTGTTCAATGCGCTTGAGCATCTTGGCGAAAGAGAGATGCTCAGGTCCCACTCCATCCAAAGGACTGATCGCGCCCCCTAGGACATGGTAGAGCCCGTTGTAGGCACCGCTGGACTGTAAGGTTACAATATCCTGTGGATGTTCAACGATACACAAGAGGCTGCGGTCTCGTGAAGCATCACTGCATATGGGGCAGGGCTCAACCTCGGTAAAGCTGCCACATATTGAGCAGGGAAAGATGCGTTCCTGGATGGTCGCAATGGTATCACCCAGCAATCGGTTGTAGGATGGGTCGGTCTTGATTAGGTGGTAGGTGATTCTCGAAGCGCTCTTAGGACCAATGCCAGGGAGCCTTGAGAGGGTTTGTACGAGTTGTTCCAGTGCTGTCATGCTCAACCCTGTGGCATGAGAGAACCAAGGGGCCCGGCATACTTGAGGCCTTCGCTCTTGATCTTCTCCTGTATCTTGTTCGATGCGTCATTGAAGGCAGAGGCGATGAGGACCTGAAGGGTACCGACATCCTCAGGATCGACCATCTCCTTTGCAATCTTCACCTCAGTGACAACAAATTTCCCGTTGATGGTAATATCGACCATCCCCGCCCCAGCACTTCCTGTTGCGGTTATCTTGTGAAGGTTCTCCTGCATCTTCTGCATATTCTCTTGGAGGCCCTTCATATTCTTCATCAGTTCAAACGGATTCATATCCATGCATTACTCCTGTATGTACTATAAGGTTGGTTAGTTTTGTACTTCACCGCGAAACAGAGAAGCGATGGAATTGAGGATGGGATCCTCAACCCCTTTATGCATCGGCTGTTCTGCTTCAGCGCAAAGGACTGTTATCTTCCCAGTAAAACCGGAAATATCTTTGATCAGAGAACCAAGCAATTCAAGGTTCTCTTGAGCCGTGTCCCTACAAAATCCTGTAGAGAACGTGAGTTTTAGGCTATTATTCTCTTGTTCGACCTCTTTTATGGAGAGGGCCACCTGGCTGAGAATAGGGGTTTTGGAAAGCTTGCCCACCAAGGAGGGCACATCACTCTTGGTGAAAGGCCTTGCTACGGGAGCCGGCTTTACCGAGGGTTGTTCCTGTACTGAGGTTGGCTGGACAACATGTTGAACTGGTTCAGCAACTCTCTGGATAGGAGCTTGTTGAATCTTTTCTTGTTGCTGTGGTTCTGCAACCTTTTGGACAGGTATTGCTGCTGGCTCTGGCACTCTTTGCTGTGGAGGTTCTGCAACCCTTTGTACAGGTGTTGGCTCTGCTACTCGTTGTTGGGGTTGTGCAACTGCCAAAGCCGGACGAGTTGCTGGGCCCACATTCTGACTTACCTTACCACTTAGTAAATCTTCCTTGAGGGATGCAAGCTTACGTACCAGTTCAGTGGCTGAGGCAAGATAGGGTAGGGAGGCGAGGCGGCTTATCGCCAGTTCAAGTTCGAAGCGTGGATTCAGCGAAAAACGAATATCCCGATAGAGCTTGAGGAACATCTCAAGGGCTGCCTCCAGCTGTTCCTTGGTGTAGGCTCCCCGCACAACCAGAGGTATGCGGTCGGTCTGGATCCCGAGTATTGCCTCTTCGGTTATGCCTTCCTTCATGAGAAGCAGGCTTCTGAAGAACTGGGTGAAGTCCTTAATGCACTGCTCTATGGAGATGCCGTTGTCAAGCAGGTTCTGCACAGACGTGAGGGCCTTATTGTTCGCACCTGAAAGAAGGAATTCCACGATCTCAGTGATCTGGTCGATGCCGACCAGACCCAGCTTGTCGCTGATCTGAGAGAGGGTTATGTGGTCGTTGGAAAAGGAGAGTACCTGGTCAAACAGGGTATAGGCATCACGCATCGAGCCTGTCGATTCCTTTGCTATCCAGAAGAGGGCATCATCATCAGCCTTAACATCCATCTCCTGGGCCGCTTCCACCAGGCAGGCCTTGATGGTGTGCAGGTCGATGAGCTGGAAGTGGAACTGTTGGCACCTAGATCTGATGGTTGCGGGGACCTTCTGCGGTTCGGTGGTTGCAAAGATGAATATGATATAGGCAGGAGGTTCCTCAATAGTCTTCAGCAGTGCATTGAACGCACTGGTGGAGAGCATGTGGACCTCATCTATGATATATATCTTGTAGCGGCTTGTCTGGGGAGGAAAAAGGACCTCATCCTTAATCTGGCGGATGTCATTGACGCTGGTGTTGCTAGCTCCGTCGATCTCAATGACGTCGACACTGTTGCCTCGTGTAATCTCCTTACAGTTGGGACAGACCCCACAAGGCACAGGGGTAGGCCCTGTCTCACAGTTCAGAGCACGTGCAAGTATTCGGGCCGAGGATGTCTTGCCGACTCCACGGGGACCGCTAAAGAGATATGCGTGTGCAATTCGCTTTTGCTCGATCGCATTCTTGATGGTTGAGACTACAAATTCCTGACCCACAAGGTTGTCAAACAGTTGGGGCCTTTTCCTTGTAGCCGTTACTTCATATGCCATGTGCTCTCCCTTGAAAATGTACTGAATAAGTATAACACAAATCACCATGAACGGGTACCAATAGAAAGGGTGGGCAGACAGAGCAAAACAAAGAAGGAAATCAGGAAACGGATAAGTGTCCACAGATTTCGTCTCGGTCCTATCTCTCTTGGTGTAGTGATGCAATACATGCAAAGTGTGATCATCAATTATCTCTAAAAGCTATATATATTCATTGCTTCACAAACCTCTTTGAGTTATAATTATGTCAAGTGTGACGTATTACTAGCATTTTCTACCCATATTCAACGTTAGCTTATTATTATAAGGAAAAACTTTGGGTTTTTCTTCATTTTCTCATATAAAAAAGAGAGGATACTGTTTTGGGACAGGAGCAAAAGCTAGAGATTAATTTCAAGAACCTTGTCGCTCATCTTGCCGATGGGGTCTATTTTGCCAATTCCCTAGGCATAGTTATGTATGCGAATCCGAGTTTGACCCAACTCTTGGGATATGAAAGTCCTTCATCTGTTGTAGGTAGATCTCTCTATGAATTTATCGGTGCTGTAAATGGAGATAAGATCAATAATTTTTCTAGCGATACTAACTTTGAGGAATTGGGAACAAGTAGATTTGAGGTACAACTCTTACGTTGTGACGGCTCGCTGGTCTGGGCAGAAGTACGCCCCACCCTCAAGATACCGAAGACCTGTCCAAATGGCACTTTCGGAGTGGTCAGGGATATCACTGAGTTCAAGCGATTGGAAGAGCGATTGCATAACCTTGCCATCACCGACGACCTTACCGGGTTGTACAACAGAAGAGGCTTTCGCCTCATGGCAGAGCAGGAACTCAGACATGCCAAGCGTATCAAGGCAGAGACAATCCTCTTGAGCATAGATGTGGATGATTTCAAAAGCATCAACGATACCTTCGGCCATGATGAAGGTGATAAGGTATTGAAGCTTGTAGCAACTACCCTTAACGAATCTTTTAGGGGAACAGACATTATCACCAGATGGGGAGGGGATGAGTTTATTGTACTCGCTCTCGATGCTCCATTAGGATTTGTGCTCTTGCTCTCTGATCGGTTTCAGCAGAACCTTACTAAAAACGCACAGAAAAAGCTGCTTTCGCACTCTTTGAGTGTGACCATCGGGATGGAGAGTACTGATATTTTTGAGGATTCTACCCTCAACAGCTTGATCATGGGTGCTGACCGCCATATGTACCAGCTGAAAAAAGAGAAGCGGAGCCAATAAATAAAAAACCCAGCCAACAAATCGCCTGCGTCTCATGCATAGTTCACTTACCGCTGCTACCTTCCGGTCCTGACGGGGTTGGGTGAACACACATAGCACAGAATCTGTCGGCTGGGAAAATTAACGGAGAAGGGGGGATTCGAACCCCCGGTGCCTTCCAGCACACACGCTTTCCAAGCGTGCACCATCGACCACTCGGACACCTCTCCAAACGAACGAACTGATGAACAGTCAAGCACCATAAAATAATCCAAGCTATCGGAGAGAGAGGGATTCGAACCCTCGGTACCGTAAACGGTACAACGGATTTCGAGTCCGTCTCCTTCGACCACTCGGACATCTCTCCCGGTGTGATAATGACCGTAAAAAAAACAATGAGACCAAAAGGATTTGAACCTTCGACCCTCAGTTCCGCAAACTGATGCTCTATCCAGCTGAGCTATGGTCTCAAAACACTGTAAAAAAACAGATTCGGAGAAGGGGGGATTCGAACCCCCGGACCCGTTACCAGGTCAACTCCTTAGCAGGGAGCCCGATTCGACCGCTCTCGCACCTCTCCAGAGTAAAACATACATTAAAAATAACCTATCAGGAACTAGTAATGAGCGGAGAGAGAGGGATTCGAACCCCCGGGGACTTGCGCCCCAACAGTTTTCAAGACTGCCTCCTTCGACCGCTCGGACATCTCTCCTAATAACAGCCATGGTTAGAGGCAAGAAATTCTTAGGTTGCCTAGTTACCAATCGGTTTTTTACTATATTGAGTGGCTCACTCTTTGTCAAGCCACTATCGCGAGCAATCCATGTTTCTTGACAGTGCTCTGCTATCTCGGCATCATGAATCTACCATGAGAATCCCCATTTTTCGGAAAAGAAAGAAAATAGCACCACCTCTGGTGTCAGAAGAAAGCAAGCAGAAAAGACCGAAGCTTGATACCCTAAAGGCCGGCAGGCTTGCTCAATTGGCACTTGAGCTCACTTCCTCTCTCATTGACCAGTTTGGACCAAGAGTAGCTGGGACAGAACAGAGCAGGAAGAGTGCAGCAGTTCTCGAAGAACATTTGCAAAAATATTGTACTACCACTAAATATCAGGAATTTACTCTGCATAGCCGAGCCTATACCCTTTGGCTGAAATTCATGGTAGTCGCTTATCCTGTAGTTTTGGTCTTTCTCTGGTTTGGGCTGCCTCTTTTAGGAACGCTCTCCTATGTCGCTTTTTGTTTCTATATATTCCGGGAGTTTTTGGTTTTCAAGCCAATGGGTGAAAAATATACCCCTTCCTCCCTAGGTGCAAACTGCCATGGCTGCATCGAGCCTGAGCTGGAGGTCTTGCACACTGTCGTTTTCAGTGGGCATCACGACAGTGCCCGTCTCTACCGGTACAACAAGCTCGACAGGAAAACGTATTACAAGAAAGTCCTGACACCCTTTTTTCTCTTTGCCCTGTTGGGGTTCTCCTCAGTGGTGCAACTCATAACTGAAATAGTGAGTATGCGCCTGTTCGTGGTGAACCTTCCCCCCTTGGCCAACTTCATTCTCAACTTCCTGCTTGCCCTTGGCATCCCCCTGCTTTTTCCCCTGCAGAACTTTGTGCTAGAAGAGGGCTCTCCTGGGGCTGGGGACAACCTCATCTCCTCAAGCATGGGGGTACAGCTGGCAAGGTTCTTTGACTGGAAGAAAAAGTGCGGGCAGCCTTTGGTACATACCCGTCTGGTATTTTGTTCATTCGATGGGGAGGAGGTCGGTCTCAGAGGTTCGCGCCACTGGTTCGACCAGAACCTAGAAACGCTTGAGGATCCTATCCACCTGAACTTTGACTCACCTTATTATGAAGACGAACTGACCTTTCTCGAGCGGGATGTGAACGGGTTGCAACCCCTCTCCTCCACGTTGGCCAGACGCTGTGTCCAGATCGCCCGAGACATGGGGTACAAGGCGCAGAGTATGGCTATCCCCATCTTTGCTGGTGGGACTGATGCAGCATCATCCGCGAGGTGTGGCATTGATGCCACCACCCTCACTGCAGTCGCCTGGGATGACCGCAGCAAACCAGCTGTCTACCACACCCCCGATGACATCGTCTCGGCAATAGAGCCTAAAGCGATAGAGCATGCCATCTCCATAGCCATACGCCTTGTGGAGCTTGTCGATAAGGATGAGCTGTATGCAGATTCTGATACACTGGTAAGAGAAGATAAGACTGTGGATGCGGATGGACCCGACCTGAAGTTCAGCAAATTCTCTAGTCGGTAAAGACCACGTGGTCACGACCGTTGGAGATTTCTGTTATTCCACGTGCTACTGTTTCTTTTTCTATCGTGGCAAGCGTCCCTTCGATATGCACATCTGTAGCAAACTGTTCATCAACAATTGCCGCATCATAGTCCATGAGTAGTTTCTTTATGGGTTCGTACAGGTTATAGGATGTTGTTATGGAGAAAGAGCACTTCTCGATGAGCTCTTCAGTCTTGAGGATCTCCAGCACATTTCTGGCGCTGTCTCCATAGGCTTTTACCAGGCCCCCTGTTCCTAGCAAGGTTCCTCCAAAGTAGCGGACTATGAAGATCGCCACGTTGGTGATGCCACTGCCTTTGAGTATCTCAAGGGCGGGTCGTCCTGCCGTGTTCCTGGGCTCGCGGTCATCGCTGTAGCTGAACTCATCTCCTCTCTCTCCGATCACAGCAGCATGCACCACATGGTTCGCACCCGGGTGTTCGGCTTTCAATGTGCCGACCATCCGCTTTGCATCGAGGAGGGATGTGCAGGGAATGGCAAAGGCGAGGAATTTGGACTTCCGAACCTCTAGCTCAATGTGAGCGTTCTCCAAAGGAATTCTCATGCTACCACCTGTGTCCGAACAGATTATCCTGTTCTGGGGGGATTGTCGCAGCAAGATGGGCGGCTGCCCTATCTAATGCTTCAATTTCATCCCCACTAAGTTTGATCGATCGGGCTGTGAGGTTCTCTTCCAGCTGGATTTTGTTCCTGGCACCCAAGAGCAATACAGCAAAGTCCTGGCTCATCGACCACGAGAGGGCGATCTGGGCCATAGTGCTCTGATGCTTCTCACTCACCTCTGCAAGTATAGCATAGAGCTCCTTGTAGATGGGGTAGGCACTTTCATTGAAGACGTAGAGGCCCCCCCTGCTGTCACTAGGTGCCTTGAGATGGTCGCCATTGAGAAGACCCAAGCCTAGGGGGCTGTAGCCCACCAGCTTGATAGCATGTTCTCTGCAGTAGTG
>Ga0209414_1000632_pt1 | contig 17015 bp, 17 predicted proteins | sample LakVidmifraction_4_FD_181154 | JGI IMG/M metagenome (GOLD analysis project Ga0209414, IMG submission 181154) | Hypersaline microbial communities from Lake Vida, Antarctica - Brine Hole Two &gt;0.2 micron (SPAdes) (version 2) | ecosystem: Environmental > Aquatic > Non-marine Saline and Alkaline >... | reverse complement strand
TATTTATAAATTTTTCAAAGGTATCATTTTTTACGTTTATAAAGGCTATTCTGCAACAAGACGTATTGCTCCATTTGGATCTTTATAATATAATTTATTATCACCGCCTATGTATAATGAGCCATTTGGGGCGTCCGCACTACTTCCGAATTGAACTATTTTGCCTGTTATTGTCCCATCAACTTCTAAATTTCCAACAACTTCTAAATTTTGCGACACTTTCACGTCACCCACAAAATAACCTCCATAATTCGCAAAAGTTCCCCCAGTTGCTTTACCATATACACCATATGCAGATATTCCTCCCTGAGCTTCACCATATATGCCATATGCTGATCCAAGGACTGTTGATTTTCCTAGAAAGCGACCTGCTCCAACTCCTGAGAATGGAAATGCGCTCGGCCCGATGTTTACAATACTATTTCCATCGCTTGAAGTAATTTTCATATTGCCCGACAATTCAGCCCCCGCCGCTGTCATTTTACCATTATTCAGCGTCATCACCTCTACATTATTCGCATCATAGAATCTAAGTGAACCATCATCACCGTTGATAAAGATGCGTTGCCCACTCGTTGCAGTTTTCAAATATTTTACTCCCAAATTTTCAATATAAGCTAATTCTGCAAAAAGCAAATCAGTCGCCACACTGCTGAATGTCGCGCCGAACAGTGTCCAATACGACTCATACGGATTAGCTGGATGGTGTCCTGAGAAACTGCCTACGTCCGTACGTGCCCTATAATAAGTACCTGCAGATTTTACGACGTCAATTCTGGTTGTATTGCCGAAATAGGTTTTTGAGCCGTCATATTCCCCTTGATACATCGGAGTAGGCCCAACCGCCAGCGCTGCTGCATCAGCCTTTGTAGTTGCATCAATAGCAGCATCAGCAGCCACATCTTCAGGCGATGGTGACCATCCTGTTGCTTTATTGCCACCTTCAAGTTTTAGTGTTGGCAACTCTGATTCAACTCCTGAAAATCGCATATAGGCACACCCCGAAGGAACTGATAACAGAGCTCTATTTGTTCCACCTTGTGCAGAATATCCTATTACAAAAACTTTATTTATATCATAAAAACAGGTTGCTGGAGAAGATGCTAAGTTTAAATATCCACCCACTATTATTTGATTATAATTTCTTACATCTATATAATCAGTATAAAACCAAGCAGGATTGGATACAAGCTCACCAAGATTGTTTAGAAAATAATCATGATTTAAATCCTTTTGAATGATTAAATTTACCCCACCAATCTTAATAGCATCAGCCTTCTCTGTTGAATCAATAGCAGCGGCGGTAATAGCAGCTAACTCTGCCGCATCAGCCTGAACGATTCTGCCTCTTATTGTCAAAGTGTCTGGAGTGGTCACATCCCAATCCAACCCGGCTAAATCTGTACCTACATTAAATTTGCCATTTTCAACATCAAAATAATTTTGCTTAGTGACGTCTTGTAGCTTGCCAGAAGTGATCGTATCCCCAACTATTTGCGTTTTCCCATTAACAAAATCAAAATCCCTGTACCCGTCTAAAACAGGATACATAATGCCAACCCAAAAATAATAATAATCGGTTTGATCGGCCATTTGCTGCGCAGTAGTTAAAACCCATTCGCCATTCAATGCAGTCTTAGAACATTTAGCGTATAAATAATATGATGACGCCGGAGTTAATCCAGATATGGTAATTGGTGGTGCAATGTTCCAGATATTACCAACTTCATCAATCGCAATTTCGCGATGGATTAAAGTTGCAGCCGTTGAATGAAAGGTGTTGGCATCGCCTCCCGCCTTTACATCGAATACAGCACCGTTAAGCATAAAATTTGAAGACCTCACCCCGATTGAAATGATAGACGTTTGAATCCGGAGCGGTTTAATATAGTCACCGTCCGAGTAACCGTCAGGATCGAATAGGAGCGATTCGAGTTGAGTTTGCCTTAATGTATTTCGTCTTGCAAGTTCATTATTTGTGACATTTACAACTTCAATCTGAGTTTCGTTTTTAGCCGTTTCAATTATCTGCCTTTCTGCCCTTGAGAATGGAATATAATTTGAAACATTCGCTTTTATCTTGTATTTTGAAACGATAGGAAATTCAATATCAGTTATTCTTATTTCCGAATTTATGCCTAAATCAGTATCATTAATGGTAACTGTATCGCCTTTGTTAAAAGTTTGTAAATCAGTTTTAAGCTTTCGCCAGTCGAAATTTAATCCGTAAAGCACCCTCGGAATTGATAGTTTCAAAGTTTCTGCTGTTGTGGCTGCCAACAGTTCATTTTCAGCAGCCAGTATATATGAAGGCGGCATCTTTATATCAACCAGTGTATAAGTATCGCCAAGTTGAATTAAATTAGTATCATTGGGCAATGTGTAACCGTCATCTTCGACAAAAGGAATGAGCAAGACACTTTTTGCCGTGTCATCATATTGAGTAATGTCAAATTCATAACCAGCCAAATTCCCAGTTTTAAAAACTACCTTTGCCGTTTCGCCTTCAATTAATTGTGCGTTAATATCGAACAAAGTAGCATCAGCAAATTTGTTGATATTGTCAACGTCAATTCCTGAAACCGTGCCTGTTCGATTCGGATAAATATCTTCAAAAATTACCTCACCTTCTTTAATTCCGTAAAGTGAAATGTTATTATCAATATAACCGGGCGTGAATTTTAACCGCTTTTGTCCGTATGTGTAATCAATGTTACGTTCTGAACCAACTCCGTAAAGCCTGGTTACTACATTGCCGGAATCGAAGTTTTTGCGGGTAATTGAATACAATCCGTTTCCTTGACCGTAAGAAAATGATAGGCCGGTTGATGAGCCAACTGCTACAATTAGACTAATCGCCTTTGAATTAATCGAATATTCAAGTTTTAATTCGGCGGCCAGTTTTGTCAATGCAGTCCGGCAAGTATCACCCGAATAAGTCATTAATAGTTTTTCAGTTCCAAATACAGTCCCAGCCGTCCACCCTGTCAAAATTCTGTTTGCATTCGATACTATCAAAGCTATTTGAGCCGCAGCCGTTCCATAATAGGTAAAATCTGATACGCCTTCATGACGTAACATCGGATCGTTAAGGTCGTAAATCTCACCCTCAAATTCAACCGAATAAGTAAATTCAGAATTACCGGTTTTAATAATTTCAGGCAACCGATTGATCGTGTACCGGCGTGTTTCATATTCAATATAATCGCCTAAATATAAATTTATAATCGAAGCATATTTGAATTTTGACACAATCTTATCTTCGCCGGCTAAAGATTGCCGCAAAACGGTTTGCTCGTCCACGTCAATATCGTAAACCTGAGTTGCTGATCTTAGTATTATCATATTAATCTAAATTTTATTTCAATTAATCCTTTTCCTGACTTAATCCACTCAAATGAACACCCATCTTTTACATAGCAATTTCGAGCTTTGTCAAATTTAAGATGCAAAATACGCTCTCCAGAACTTGCCAAAAGCGCGTATAAATTCGGGATTTTTGTCAAGTCATTACAGTAACCACGGACAATCAAATCTTTCGTTTCAAATTTAGTTAAAGTAAATGATGCTAATTCGTATTGCACCTGGTCAAATCCTTTCATATTTGGCAAATTGTAACTGCCTAAAAAATCAGTTATCTGAATTTCAAAATCAGTTAGGAAATCAAAGGTATCAATACCGTAGTTTGTAACGCCCGATCCTATTCCCGCAGTCCCGGTAAAGCTAACTACCGGCTCACGGAATACTATGTTTAAATCCGTAAAGTTGCCACCTTTATATTTATTACCAACTCCATTTTTTAAATATACCTGGTAAGTTCCGTAAGGCGTTACTAATGCAACCAGCCCTGTAAATGCTGCAATAGCGGCATAAAATGCATCAATAGTTGAAACTAAATTAGCGTGAGTATCTTCAAAGTAACCAGTCAGGATTAAATCCCTGCCATCAAATTTAATATCATCGGCATCGGTGAACGCTTCGATGCCGTCCGAATCGGGCCAACTATGTTCGGTGTCACCCATTCGTTTAGGCATGTCCAGCCAGCCTTCGAATTTTCTAACTACTACATTGTAGTACTTTAAGTCTATGCCGTTTAAACTATACACCTAAGTCCCTCCCATCTTGATTAGTACTACTAGCTAACGCCTCGCATGCAACGGCAGTCCTAAGCGTATTTTCTGAGATGGTTGAAAGATAACTATTTGATTCAGTCATTATTGAAGTGTGATTGATTGTTTCATCCAAATGTCGTCGCCAGATACCCGCGAGCAAGCTACCAGTATCCTCTGTTAAGCTCGCCCGAATTGCGCCGGATAAGCCGGTTTGGGTTTGGTCTTGGTCGGAGGGTTGAAAAAGATCCATCCCATATTCGGCTGCTTCTGCCTGAGCATCTTCAATGCCTTGATTATACCGTTCCACTCCTGCGCCATAACTATCAAAAAACCTTCCTATGTCATCGGCAAAACTTCCGTCTGCGATACTGGGATCAATTGGCACGTCTGGAACATTCCCATCTGGATCAAGCCCGACACTGGCAAACATATCTTCTGTAAGCTTATCCAAATATGGGCCCATTGTAGCAGCAAAAATTAATTGACTAATATAATTTTCCAGAACATCATTTAGCACTTCGCCCATAGCAATGGCGGCATCTGTACCATCCTCAAAGGCAGTTACAAGTGCGTTATTTAGATCATTCCCTATGCCTCCAACAATATCTTCGACGACCCCCACTATTTGCTCCCTTGCTTTTTCTGCCGCTTCTGACCATTTGATCATTTCTTGAAGCGCAGCATCGGTCTCAGCTGTAACTAAGCCAGTCCCAACCAATGTCTTTGCTAAGGATGCATTGAATTGTCCGTTTGCTTTTATTAAGTCTGGATATTTTGCTAAAAGTGGTTCAACAACATCTTCCTTCTTTTTTGTAAACCATCCAGCGATTGTGCCTCCTATTGCGCCTATAATCCCCCCTATTAAAGTTCCTATCACAGGCACAACACTTCCTATTGCAGCGCCTAATGCAGCACCTGACGCAGCACCTGCTAAAACATTTCCGACCGCTACAACATTATCTTTCCCAACAACTGCTTCATTAGTTAGAAAATCCCTCATCCCTTCATTCAGCTCATTATTAGCATCTATAAAGGCTTTTGCGCCTGTATCTAATTGACTCTGGTAATCAGTATAAAGCTCCGGGCCAATTTTATCACCCATCAAAATCTGATCGTTCAGAAGTAAATTATAATCAGATTGCTGTTTTATGATCGAAGCGTAATACTCTTCCATCACCTTCTTGTTTTCAGCGGACTGACTTACCATCATACCGATCAACTTCGTAGCACCTTCTATTCCCATGCTAAGAGCATCCATGTTCGACATTCCCTCTTCGCTGAACGCACCTAAATCATTCAACCTTCCAATAGACGAAGACAGGTCTGCAACACCTGAGAGCATCCCAGCTATTTCGCTATTTGAATCTTTAAGTGATTGAGATAAAAAATAAGCTGAATCTGAAATGTCGAAAAATAAACGTGTAAGGGCTTCCTTTTTTTCTGCCGCTTTTCCTAAATCAAGCGCGTCTTGTAATTCTTTCCCTTTCTTTGCACCCTCTTTTATCTTTTTATTTAGCTTGTCGAATTCTGAATTGGCTGCTTTTATTTCTTCTACGTCTATACCTCCCTTGACGTCGGCGGTGCTGGTAATCGGTTGTATCTTAACGGGCACAACAACGTTTCTTTGATCTAAAAACTTTTTTTCAATCTCATCCTTAAAATCTTCAATCTCACGCTCTTTAACTTTTATCTTTACAAATATTTCTAAATAAGATTCCTCTGTTGTGGCCTTATCTAAGGCAGCTTTTAGGTCTTTTAATTCTTTATCTAATTTTTCTGTGATTCCAAGCGTATTTTTTCCACCACCTCCACCCCCCAGCTGAGTTTCTGCATTTTTATCCAGTTCAATTCCAAGCAGTTTGGCAAGTTTAATTCTTTTTTCGTCAATTGATGTAGCCAAGTTGGCTGCATTATTTTGTTCAGTAAATAATACATTAAAATCGCTAACAAGATCAAAAAACTCCCTGTTTAATCCAATCTCTTTAAGGGTTAATCCATTACGAGTTGCAATCCCCTTTACTGCAATATTCTGAAAAGTCGCAAAATCTTGTTCGGTTTGTACCTGCTGTAGCCCCGCCTGGTTCAAAAATAATGCAGTTTTTTCTCCAAACTTGCTTTGCACCTCGCTAAATTCAGTACCTTTTTTAATAGATCCGTCCAATATAGCTTTTACCAGATCTCCATCTTCTTGATTTTTCTTTGCAATTATAGTAAATGCCTCAATTCTTTTTCTTTGTATCTCAACTAGCTTTTCTTGCGCTTCAACACCTTTTTTTGTGGCAATATCTCCCTGCTCTCTTATTTTTTGTAATTCAATTTCAAGTGCAATTTCATTTAATTTTTGAGTATTAAACTCGACTAATTTATCAGCGGCTATCTTATACTCATCGCCCTCTTTTTTTATATTTTTAGCAATATCTGGTGAAATCTTTTCAATTTCTTCAAGTATTTTAAGACGATCCGATTCGGCAATAGTAGAATCATTTAATGTGAATATGAGTTCTCTTAATCGCTTCCTTTGATTGTCAATTGCTTTTGCCTGACCGGATAACGCGTCATTTGATACGGATTCATTAAACGCCTTCATCGCCGGCAATATTGAATCCTTAATTAAATTACCAAATCCAGTGAAGGCAACGGTTACATTATTTTTAAGTATTTTATATTGGGAATCAAAAGTGTCGTTCATTATCACGAGCGCAGCCTCTGTTGTACCAGCAGATTTAGTTAGACCATCCAGTGATTCAGCATACGCTTCAGTATTTTTACCTGTCATTTTCAAAACAAAATTGACGGCTTCAACGCTACCGAAATACTTTTGCAATCCCTCACCCGATTCATCCGCTTTTTGACGTGCAAGGACCATAGCATCGCCAAAGCTCATCGTCTTGAAAATATTTTCTCCTAGGCTTTTCGTTACTGCAATAATAGCAGCTTTCATCTGCGTCATCGCCTCAGCCGTGGGAGTACCTAATTTCGTTAATGCTGCCGTGGCGGCCAACGATTCATTCAATCCTACACCATAAGATGCTGCCATTGATGCGACTTGTGAGAAGCTTGCACCAATTTCATTCAGTGTAGTTTTACCCATCTCTACCGTCTTGAAAAGCATGTCCGATGCTTTCATCGCCTCGTCAGCAGACATCCCATACGAATTCATGATAGTTGTCAGGGTATCCGCTGCAACAGCGGTTGTACTACTGCCTGCAACAGCGGCTTTAGCTGAAATTTCTAACACATTCATTGCGTCTGCACCAGCATAACCTGCCGATACAATTTGATATAACGCTTTTGTCGATTCAATTGCCCCAACCGGAATTTTGGTTGTCATCTCAAGTATTGATTCTTTCATCGCATCAGCACTATTCCTTGCTTCTTCGGAAATAGTTTGAACTTCTGCGAATGCCGTTTCAAAATCCCGTGAGAAACTTAAAGCGTCACTGCCCACCTTCAATAATGCTGCCCCTAATGCCGCTGCACCTAATATCGAAGGCTTAAGTAACCCTGATAATGCGCCTTGTGCACTTTTCGAATCTCTTTTTAGTCCTGTCGTATCAATTCCAGTTTTCCAAAAAAGGCTACCAATGTTAACTCCAGATCCCATAATATATTTTTATCAAAGTTACAAAAAAAAGGAATATGTTTGAAACATAGTTCTCATCCCATAAACTGCGCTAAATCCCTACCACTACCTTTCATTACCTTTTCTCTCTTGTCAGGGCGTTCACTCATAACGTTATAATCCATTAACATGCACATGAAAGTAAAATAAGGTAATTCAATAATTTGCGCGGGCGTGAAACCAAACGCCTTATTTCCAACAACTAACAGATTTATTGGGTTGAATAATTCTGTTCGGCGCGGGCTATTATCTCCCTGCTGTTTCGGCTTATCTTCTTCATGAAGATAATAGATGTTTGAAAAGACTTCGTATCCATTTGATGAATTATAAATACTAAAATATTAACAATGTCAACCGGCAACAATTTATCAATATCATAATCAATTAACTCGTCAAAAATAGACTTAATCGGCTTCATATATTCCGAAATTTTTGGAACTATTTTATCAAAGAAGTCGCCCGGGGACTCTATTTCATCATCAATTATTATCTCATTCAAATACGGGCTGATTGCAATAATCTGCCCTACTGTTAGTGACTTTATTTCGATCTTATCTTTACCGACATTGTAATATTCTGATTTACCGCGGATTATGGATGCTTGCTCGGACAATGTTTGTATTAAGTTCATGATTTGGTTTTTGTTTTAAAAAAAAAGGAGGCTGTAAACCTCCTTTTTTTTACTGTCATTAATTACTATGCAGAAATTGTCTCTCCTTCAACGAAGTAAGGTGTCGTAGGATCCCCGGAAGCATCCATCGGCTGAGTAATACTGAACGTCAATTGAAGTCCAATCAAATCAGTTTTCGAGACGGATTGACTCTGGTGTCCAGAGACCTTGCACTGCACGTAACTGTAAGCAACTGCATTGCCGATCGAATCTTTCGATATAATCTGAACGGATTGTAAGATATTAGGAATAACGCTCGGAGCCTCCCATTTATCTTTTGTGCCAACAGCTCCAGCAGTAAAAGTACCGCCCAAGAATTTTGGTAACTGGGACAATTTAAGCCCAAACAATTCAAAGGAAAAACTCTTTGCGGATCCTGATAAGATCGTTGCATAAGGGAAGTCGGACTCATAAATATTGACGTCAGTAGAGGTCGGTGCTGCGATGTCGAATGTCATCGTACCTCCCTTAATCCCTGTGTATTGAGTAGCCATTGTTCCCATTGTGCCCTCTGCGCCTACGTCGTCCATCATGAACGAGACGATACCGGACAATTCAAATTTAAAATTATCTGCCATAACATTAAGTATAAGTCGCTTCTACGCGAATGTTTATAAAATTTTCTTTTTCTTCATTAAAAACGGTCATAGGTCTGGCATCCAAATATGAATAACCTACCCGTGTTGTGGTTCCATTATAATTTTCAAACGCATTCTGAATTAATATTTCAATTTCTTCAATCCTTGCAGAATCTGTTCTCCCAGCTGAATCTTTCGGGACATAGAAATTGACATTCACCAAATCATTATTAATTTTCGTTGTACCAGCACGAACCTGAGTATTCGGAATTGAATTTAACACTATTCTTTCTGTTCCAACAGTCTCAACCGGAGAACCATATTTGAAAATGGTTAATCCAACGGGAACTAATACGTCACGAATCAAATTGATTAAATCACTCGTATTACTCATAACAATAGATCTTTAAACGAATTTAAAATCTCTGTTCTCGAAGGTCTCGATCCGGTCAGGACATCATAGCCTTTTGCTTCTACATACAACGCGTATTCCATTCCTGCAAAAACAATTAAATAGATTCCTTCTTGCGGGCCCTCTACAACTTTCGATTTAAGAAAATCCGCGGCTGATGCTTTGCCCTCTGCCGAATCACCATCAATTTGAAAAGATACTGTTCTTCCATCCTTCACGACTGAATAGCCAATTGATGAACGAAGATTCCCAGATTGATCTTGATAAGTTCTAATAGAACGCGCTGCATTAACAAAATCATCACCGATATAAGCCATTGCCTCAATGAACTTGCCTTCTTGTTCTCTCGCGAATTTCTCTAAATCCCCAACAATAGTAGCATTTGAAAATTGCGGTTCTAAACCCATATCTCGTAATTTAAATTGTAATTATGCGCTTGTAAAACAGTGTACTCGACACTACCGTTACGAACTTTCCCGCCTTTCACAACACCAGTATTAATATTTGTAAAAATCGAATACGTTACCGGAATATTATCTCCGGTATCTCCTGCAACGAATCGACCGGATGAAGTTTGAACATCACATTTAAATGGAGTCCATACCTTTGTGGGTGCAATTGGATTACCATTTGCATCTTCACCTCCGCCGGAAGTCGTTAAATATTCCAAGGTGTATCCGTATCTCTTTACCATCTCGCTGATCCTACTGTTGCTGGTCCATTACTCAAATAAATACCATTTGCATTCAAAATCTGCTCCGCATTTCTTAAAAGCTGCGTCCTTGCACCCGCCGAAAGACTTTCGGAAGTGCGCCCCTGCGAATAATTCGCAGAGGTAACACTTTCAATCATTCCGTAAGCTCCAGAAACAGCATTCTCATCCGATAATGTCGAGTCGATATTTTTTGATGTTAAAACAAAAGTTGCCCGATCCGCATTAGGGTAATAAATCTGAAATGCTTCTGAATTGGTCATATTCCTATGATGTTACGTCAGTTTTCATTATTGCAATTGAATTGGCTTTATTCAACACCGGGAATGCGCTAAGTTCACCTTCTGTAAACTCATTACCATCCATATCCGAATATTTAGACAACAGCACATTCATCGAAGTAGCATAAGTCTTCACCTTATTAGGTCTTCTCTGCTCATTCGCGTAAGTGCGTAATAAATCACCGTAGTTGTTATCTACAGAAAACGAAACCCTATTGTCTGCGAAAGGTCGGATAGTTGTGTAAGTTCCGTCTTTTGCTTCAATCGTTACAGGGGCGTTGATGATCTCAATCATTGGGAGATCAACCGATTCTAAGAATAGATTAATATCGTTTACACCCAAGAATTGATTAGAATTAACGGTAACTGTTTTAGCTGCTTTTTTGACTTCAATACCATAAGCGGCCTTGAATTCAGCGGTAGCAACCATTAAGTTGAACGTTGCACGGCTCATCTTTATGATGTTAAACTGAACACCTTTGCCAATCCACTTGTCAACAACAGCTTTAATATCCACAAGTGGAGTGGCGGTAGCAGCAGTTGCCCAAACAGTAGATACTGTGTTTTGCTCGATGCCCCAGTCTAATGAATTATTCCAGATAACGCCTTTCGGGTTATTGGAAGCAGTAGAAGTCATAACACCAGTAGAAATTGCTTCAAGAAACAATCTGTCAATAGTTTTATGAGGGCCCAAAGTTGCACGCTTCATGTCAGGCACTAAGAAGTTGATTAACTCCGTTGCAGAGATCCCAAGTTTCCCTACATTGTCCTGTAGCTCCAATAAGTCGCGAACTTCGCGCTTGCTCATTTGATATTTATTACCCATCGTGGGTATCTCACCGTTCATTTTTGAAGCAGTAGGACGAACCGCTAACGGTTTTCCTGAACTGAAATCAATCACGGAAGCAGCGGGGCTGTTTTCCATAGCGCCCAGAACAGCTCTCCAATCTAATGACAATGTAAATTTGTCATTCAGATAATTTTGCCATATTGGTTGCTCAAATGTTTCAGCAATCGGATCTATTAAAAGTTGAAATTCTCTTGAATCTTCCAGAAGTCCAACCAAAGTTGTTTGATAACTCATTTTTTCTAAATTTTATTTGGTTAAACGAATTGAAAATATTTACCGTTTGAATTCAAAGCAGTCTTGACAGCAGCAGGAATTGGAGCCGGTAAATTGGCTTCGATAATTTCCTGAGCAGAAATAACAGCGGTTACGGTTGCCGAACCGGTTATTTTCGTGTTGTCACTTAATAACGCATTCGCTTCAAACAAGTAAGCAGCATCACCAGTGCCGGCAGCGGCAGCCTTAAACAAAACGGTATCAGCGGCAAATGCGCCTCCGTTAGTTCCGTGAGTAAGAATGTCGTAATCAGCATTGGTAGTTTTATCGATAGCTGTAATCTCTACTCCATTCCCAGCAATTGCGTTCGCGATAACATCACCAACGATAAAGAGCCCACCTTTTTTAACTCTGGTTGCAGTTGTTGTCGAACCAGCCACGACAGCAGCGGTTTTCGCTACTTCAGCGACTCTTGTAGTGTAGTTCACATTTAGCGGGAGACCTTTAAAGATCCACCCAGTTACCCCCGATGCGGGCGTATTAGGTGCCAGCGTAAAACCGCCCTGAGCGCGCTTCGCATCAATTTCATCCCATAAAATTTTATTTACAGGATCTTTCACTCCAATATTTAAATCCATTTTTAATTATTTTTTAATTTTCTTTTGCTTGTCTCGCCACTCTTCAGCGAGTTTCTTCACATTTGAATTATTCCCCCTGTTGCCGCCGCCCGGTGTGCCAAACTCTTTAATCCCCAAATCAGAAAGCTCTTCTTTATAAGCTTTAAATTCGGCTTTAATTTCGGCTTCAGTGGCATTATCTTTCAACCCCTTAAACACACGTGAAATGTGCTTCTCGTTTAAACCGTCGGCTTTTCCTAATTCAGTCACTTTTTTTGTGAAGGATTCAGTTTCATTCTTTGCAAGAAGCTTCTCGTTCTGCTCTCGAATTGTTTTTGCCCACTCCGGTTCTTCGTTATCGGGTTTTGGAGGTATTGGGACAGGCGCTTTTGCAGGTGCTTTTGCCCTAACCGAATCAATGTAGCCCTGAAGTCCTTTTGCGCCCTTAAATTGCGGGTCTTTCGCCATTTCCTCCAGTTCTTCCTTCGTGTAATCCTCCAATTTTTTAACAGGTTCTGGTAGTCCCGATTTGTAATTATCGACCCAGGAGGCTAAATCCTCATCTGTTTCAAATGTTAAACCGTTACTTAAACTTTCAGTGATACCCTCTGCTTTGAGTTTATCCGTAATAGCTATCTGTTCTAATGCCATAGTAAAAATAATTTAAATTTATATACAAAGGTAATTATTTTTTCCATTTTTTGCAATACGCAAGTGAATTGATTGATTTTAGCCGCCCTCTGCGTGAATAATTTCCTCATGAACTTCGCCAGGAAGTATTCGGTTATCCGTCATCGTAGCTTCAATCCAAAATTTCCAACCGCCTAAGACTCCTAAATATTCTCCGACGGGCATATCGTAAAAAACTTTTTTCGCCATAACTTTTTCACTTTTACCAAAATTACACTATTTATCACAAATTACAAAACTGACTTAGCAGCCGATTTTAATATATTATTTTTCGGCTTGTAGTCCCTTGGGTCTATTGAAATTTTATAAGGCTCGATATTTTTAGATGGGCCACCCACCTTTTTTAGGGGGATACCTTTTTCTGTAAAATTATCTGTCTGCCAATCGAAATAGTTTTTATTCTTTACGGTTTTTTGATACCTCTGAGCGCTATCTGGTATTTTTGTTACTGCATTTTTAGAATTTACAACACCTTTATTGAATTCTTTCTTTGTCTTTTTGATTGAAGTTACGTAACAATAACAGTGGGGATGCCAGCCACTAAACTGAAAATCCTTTGGATATTTTCCCTTATTGAAGTCGCAAACATCCGTAAAATCATGACTCGCAGACAAATGGACTTCATAACCTACAATGAAATCAAGTTGCCTGTATCTTTTTTGATCACTTAGCCGATAAGCGGCATTGGTCTCCGTTCTAACCAGTCTCATTAAGTTTTTACGCGAACTTTTATAAATGCCCCTCCCGGCTGCGTCAGGTTGAAGTAACGGACTAATCTTTTTCAACTTAATAGGATTCCCTTCCTTGTCAAATACCTTAACATTGTAGGGATCAGTATTAATCATATCCAAGTCACGCGCAATTGAAGCAGACGAGCGCCCCTGCGTAATCCCGGTTCCGATATAATCATTGTAAAGTTGCTTATTGACATTTGTCAGATTGTGAACGCGGTCAGATAATTGCTTGCCCCCCTGGAACCGTTTCTGAAATTCTTTTAAAGCATCGAGATTTAAATTTGTGTAACGCTGATCAACCTTCCCGGTTATATACGAATTTACAAGGATGTTATTTTTTTTATTCGCCAAAGCCCACTGATCAGCGGTCTGCTTATTGATTCCGGTCAATAGGTCTTTTTCTAATTTATCAAAATTGGCTTGAATTTGACTTTGTAATCGCTTATTTCGTTTTAATTGCGCCCCGTATTTTGAAGGATCTTGTAATTGCTTCGATTGCAATACGCTGATTTTTTCCGCTATTTGCTCAGCATTAACTTTAAGCATCCGAGATAAGCTGTTCATCCCGGACTGCATATTTTTTAAATGTTTAGCCTCGTAATCTCTTTCAAGTGACATGATACATCCTTCTTTACAATGTTAAGCCGTCCCGGCATCCAACCCACGCTCCATATTGATTTGCGCTAATACATTCGGATTGCCAAAATTAATCGAACTGTGAGCAACTGCATTTTCTTGTGATGTGATGCCGCTTTGAACAGCGGTTGCAAGCGTATCGGTCATCTCTGCTACGTTTTCAGGCAGTATTGAATTGAACTCAACCGAGACATTAAGCTGATTAAAGACGTCTGAACCTCTACTAACCGCCAGCATTCTCTTCATAACAGAAACGCGCCTAGAAAAATCCTCGAATACTTCTTTTTTATTGCCAATCTTCACGAAAGAATCCGTAAACATTAGCTTTATTGCAGTACCTGAAAGCGCTCCGGTTTTAATTGAATCACGCAGAAATGAAAGGTCAGGCCATGTCAGCTTGTACATATCCTGTTTGTCCTGTTCAATTTCCTTATCTATAGCTTCATGCGCTCCCTCTAATTGCAGGTATTTAACATCTGATTGAATTGACTTGCCTTCGGCGTCAGTAGTTGGTTTTGCCGTGAATACCTTGACATCCTGCTCCACATCCGGCATGTCAACCAGTTCGCCCTGAACCACGACATTGGGGTTACCTACTCTTTTATTGACATCAGAATTCCTTGACCTTACAGTTTCTTGTTTTGAAATTAAATCGGTGACAATATCCCATTCCGGCGTTTCCTGATCGTAATAAACGATCGGATTTTTATCGTATGGGTTTTTCTTCTCTTCAAAGAAACCTTCTCCAATGGCTTCATAGATTGCTTTTGATGTCCATATTTGAGTTACCTGGACATCTTCCGGCTCACCTTCAATTAAATCCCTCCTTGTGAATACGCGGGTCAAAGCATCCATTCTCCCATCATCGTCAAAGTGCGCCCAAATATCATCGCCATTTTTTTTGCTGAATAATTTGACTTTAATATCTTTTTCCAAATCGTTCGGGTCAATGAAAAGTACCTCAGCGCATTTTGATTCGACAAATAATGCCCGGCTCATTGTCTTATTAAATGAATCCAACCTTGTTTTATTCCTCCACTGATCGACTAAAACCGCAAATGCTTCTTCGTGCCCGGGTTCATTAGATGAATTAAGAATTAAAGTAACCGGCGAACCAACACACATCCCGACTGCGGTATCAACAATTTGCTTTTGATAGTGCAGAATTAACCGTGTACGTTTGATTTGTTCTGATTCGCCGCGAACTTTTGCCCCGGTCTGTGGATTGATTTTTGGTTGTCCTGTCTGCTCGTCAATTGCCCATTTTTCAATCGAATAATCAGCGCGCGAAGGGTCGGTCAATATCGGATGCTGGCCATTATAATAGCTGAGGTTGTCTTGAACGTTCCTCTCGACTGTATCCACCTGTAATTCAGCCAGCCATTTGTCTTCCGATAAACTTAATATTTGCTCTATATTCATAAATATTTTTTTTTCCAAATATACAAAAAAACAAAATACCCTGCTCGATTAAGAACAGGGTATTAGTGAAACGAACAGGATTGTAGTACCTGCAACCGATTAGAACCGCCCATTACTGCTCCGTACATTTAACGTTTCAAAGTGACTGAGCCGTATAACCACTCCACGCTAAATTGCGTTATCATTCCGCCATCGTTTCGGATTTCAAAGATAACACATCCAATCCACACTACGAAACAAAACAATTAGTGAAAAAACATGCTATACAACACATTACCCGACTTCCAAAAACTTGTGACATTCACCTACAGCCCAGTCGAGGAGGTAGCATTGCGGTTCGTCGTTTGTTGTGCTAAAATTGATACCTCTGTCTTCAAACAAGTACCCGACAAAATGTAAACATTCATGCGCTATGATTTTCGGCGTGGTATCATTTAGAAACGCCATTATATACCGAGAATACCCATCTGAATCGTTGTTTCGAAAACAGCACCCCTCAAATCCGTGCATAGACATCGTATCGTATTTATTAAACGGAGCGTAAAACTCACTCATCGCTTTTGCTTATATTACATCCTTAAAAGTATATTTTGTAGTTTAATTATTTTATTGTATATTTGTAGTATGAAAAATGAAAAAAACATACAAAGAGTTCGTAAATGGCAAGAAGCACAGAAATCTAAAGGGTTGTGTATTGAATGTTCTAATATAGCAAGTGGGTTAAGGTGTGAGGATTGTAATAGACGTAGAGCGACACTTAGAAAAGATAATTACAATAAATGGAAGGATGAAAATAAATGTTGCCAATGTGGAAAAGATGTTTTGGAGAACAAAAACTACTGTGAAAAACATTATTTAATGAAAATATCTCATTCTCGATTAGGCACATCTAAATATTGGAAAGACTTAAAGGTTTTATTAGAGCAACAAAAATTCAAATGTGCTTTAACTGGTGATGACATTTCATTTAAGTTAAATATAGAGCTTGACCATATTATACCAACATTTAGGGGTGGGGTAAATGAATTAAAAAATGTCCAATGGACAACAAAAAAAGCAAACTCATTTAAGCGTACTTGTACACAAGAAGAATTAAAGGAGATATGTATAAAAATAGCAAACACGATTTAAAAAATCAGACTATTTACTAATAGATGAAAACAATATTTCGGACATATCAATTTGAATTAATGCCTACTCAAGAACAAAAAGTCTTGTTGGATAAGCATTTTGGATGTATCCGCTATGTTTACAATCATTTTTTAAATGAACGCAAGGAACAATATCAAGTAGATAAGAAATCAGATAACTACTACGCACAAGCGGCAACTCTTACTGTATTAAAGAAAAAAGAAGAAACAATTTGGCTTAAAGAAGTGAACAGTCAATCGTTACAGTTTGCTTTAAGATGTTTAGATACCGCTTATGTAAACTTTTTTAGAGGTAATGCTAAGTTTCCAAGATTT
>Ga0209414_1000631_pt1 | contig 17019 bp, 19 predicted proteins | sample LakVidmifraction_4_FD_181154 | JGI IMG/M metagenome (GOLD analysis project Ga0209414, IMG submission 181154) | Hypersaline microbial communities from Lake Vida, Antarctica - Brine Hole Two &gt;0.2 micron (SPAdes) (version 2) | ecosystem: Environmental > Aquatic > Non-marine Saline and Alkaline >... | reverse complement strand
TGACCTTTACTTAAGTAAAGGTCATAATTTAATAATAAATATTGCTATATCTCTAATTTCCGGACTTTAATCGGACTTTGCGGACTTTGATCGGACATTTAGACTTTGAGCGGACTTTCGGACTTTGATCGGACTTTTGGATTTAAGCGGACTTTGGACTTTGATCGGACTTTGATCGGACTTTGATCGGACTTTGATCGGACTTCGGACTTTTGGGGTAGAGAGGGTAGAGAGAAAAGTAAATTGAAGTTAAAAAAAATAGAGAGAGAAGATTCATTTTCTGATTCGACCGCCGAGGGGATGACTCTCTACCCTCTCTACCCAGAAAGTACCAAAAGGGTTTAAAGTTTATAATTTGAGCGGGCTTTTGACTTTGAGCGGATCTTCGGACTTTGATCGGACTTTGATCGGACTTCGGACTTTTGGGGTAGAGAGGGTAGAGAGAAAAGTAAATTGAAGTTAAAAAAATAGAGAGAGAAGTTTCGTTTTCTGATTCGACCGCCGAGGGGATGACTCTCTACCCTCTCTACCCAGAAAGTACCAAGCCAAATAACATAAAAATTAATAAATAAAAAGTAAATTTATTAAAAATATAATACAATGAAAACTGAACAATATATTAACATCCAATGTAAAACTGAGTCTGTTTTCTTTGTCTTTTACTTCTGCGGGGCTGAGCAGATAAATCATGATACAAGTTCCCATACGGATGATGACTCTCAGGTACAGACAATAACTCCCCTAGGAAAGGCAAGTCGTCAAATAAACGGCATATTTGCTTGTAGTCATATTTGATAGGTTGTGGATATACAACATCACGTTCAGGTTCAGGATCTCTGTGTTCAAAACAACCATCGCCAAATAACCTCCAGTGATATGCACAGTACATACAATCTTTTACACCATGTGGAACTTCATATATGAAATCCTGGCGCTGTCCAACATGAGCAGTCCAATGGACAAACATAAATCCGATTTGAGGCAATATAGGTTTGAGGGTAAAACATGTATGATCTGAAGAAGAAGAAGTTAATTTTTGCAATGTGAATTGAGTAAAGTTTGAATCAAAATAACAATGAGAAATTTTAGACATGATAGACTCAAATTGAAAAATAATTAATTAATGATTTGTATTTTTTTCAATTATTGAGACAACGATTATTTGAACGTTATATAACATTCAAAATTAAAATAAATAAGTATAAAATACAAGATTACGCACCCTCATTCGGATCTAGTGCGCCCCTTCATTCGGATCTAGTGCGCACTCTTATAAAATATAAAACGCGTCTTCTCTTATTGACTCTTTTCCAAAATCATATTTAATATGAAGTCTGATTCCGAATACGAAGAAAGGAGTATCAGAGAGACCAAAAGAAGGAGGGTATTACACAACAAAGAGACGCACCCTAGGACATACAAAGAAGTTTATAATGTTCAAAAGCTTCTTTATTTATTGCTGAAAAAAACAGATCTTTTTCATGATGTTTCAGAGTATCGCTCTATGATAAAGGATTTAGACTGTACTGATCGGAGTTGGCCCTATGGATCGCAAAAAGTTTCTTATGCAAGGGGTAAATTGAATTTTGGGCGTATGATTCCTCAACAGTTTGGATACACCCGCATGAGTCGTGTAGCTCGACAGACTATTTCAGACATGATGTACGTAGACGTGGATTTTGTAAATTGTCATGTGTATATTCTTAAATATCTCTGTATTCGTTATGACATTCCAGCGTTCAAGTATGAATCCATAGATGTATATCTTCATAATCGAGAGGTTATTATATCTGACGTTTTAGCTCAGAATTCAATGACCAGGGATGAAGCGAAGTGTTGGTTTTTGTCTGTAATGAATGGAATGGATGGAATTAATCCACACTACAACCTTACTGCTTTCATGCTTTGTTTTGCTTCAGATTGTCAAGAAATCAAGAAGCTTCTTATTGTTCAAATAGAGAAAGAGTCTAAGTATGCTGTCTGTCGTTCCTTTATTTTGTCTAGAGATGGGGCCAGTGTTCAAAATATAGAAAGCAAAATTATAAGCTTAGTATTGTTGGACTATGAAGACAAACTTAGAGACCGTTTATCAGTATACATTGATAGTAAGGGATACGACTGGAGTGTAAACTGTTACGATGGTGGCATGTCGTATACAAAGAAGAATACACGTGATATGATGAGTTGTCTTGATCTGGTATCTGCTGCCCAGGTTATAAAGCAGGATACAGGTATACAATGTGCGTTGGCGTTCAAAAGCATGACTGACCAAGTAGTCGACATTAGTGAGCCTGAGTTGGCTACAGTGACTCTGGAAGACTTTAGATTGCTTACTTTAGAAGATTCACAAACCTACGAAGCAGTCAAATATCGTTTTGAGAAATATAATTTTTTTTCTGCCCGTGATGTGCTTTATTATACAGAGAATCCTAGCAGTATTCAATGTCACTCTGACCATGAATTTCAAAACAAATATAAGCATGTTTCATACATGGCTGTAGATAAGAAGGGCAACGAGGTGGAAAAGATGTTTGTTCCTGACTGGATGAAGGACAAGGCTAAACGCCAGTATCAGATTGTTGGGTTTTTTCCGCCTGGTTTTGATGACTATGAAACCAACATCCATAAGGCGCCTAACTGGCTATACAGTACATGGAAAGGATTTGCAGCCCAGCGTATCAAACCTGATGGAAAGGATCACAGCGCTGGTGTACAACTGATGCGCAATCATATTTTATATCTATGCAATGAAGATAATACTTATCGCCAGTATATTGAAAGATATATGAAGCATGTGTTAGAATATCCTGGGCGAAAGACAGACGTGGTGTTGGCATTCAAGGCTGTACAGGGTGGCGAAGGAAAGAATACATTTTTTGAGATTATGAAGAGCGTAATTGGTTCCGAGTATTGTGTTACGACTGGTAATCATGAAAGAGACTGGTTTGGTGATTTTAATGAGGTAATTCATAATAAGATATGGGTTCATATGGAAGAAATGAGCAAGGAAGTTTTACGCAAGCACCAGAAGCAGTTTTTAGCATACGTTACATCGAAGACAGATACGATCAATTTGAAAGGTGGTAAAAAAATTAGAGGCGCTCCTTCGTTTTGTAATTATTTTATTACCTTCAATTCGCAAGGTGTTGAATATTTCCCCGGGTTGAAGAGACGTTTATGGGTACACGAGCTAACTAACCAGGTGAAGAATACAGAGTACTACAACAACTTATACAAAGCTATGAATGATCCTCAATGTATTCGAGCTCTATATGACTATCTACTTACTTACGTGGATATTTCTTTATTCAAAGCTTCTGGAGAAGACATTCCTATGACACCTTATATGACTAAACTATGGGGTAAAGAAGATGCACCAAAGGATCGATTTGATACGTTTATTCACAACTGTTTTCTTGAATGGTTCCAGGACAAGATCACTCCACCTACATTTAGAATATCGCTTACGGAGTGGTTTGAGTTATACAACCAGAAATGCAAGAACGATGGAGTATCTACAAACTTTATTGGAGTCATTCAAAATTTTAGCAAACGCTTAGATATCTTATTTCCTGAGCACAACGATGTATTAATTCGTAGCATGTCTAAAGGAAGAAACTGGTTCAAGATGGATATTGATACAGTGATAAAATACCTAATTGAAGATAAGAAGTGGTTGGAGTGGACAGATCTGGGTTGGGAAGACGAGTACGAAACTGCCACATACAGAGTAATCGTTCCGTGTTTGAAGAAGTGCCAATGTCGTTCTGATAAACAGCATGCTATGTTTGCAATGTTTGACCCTGCTCGTGCTGTACTCTTCATTGGACGTTCTCATGAATCATCCATCCAATATAAATGCCCATGTGGCGGTCAATACAGTGTTTATAAAACAGTTAATGTTTAATAATATTTTTTTTTATAATGTACAAGTATATTTATTACAAATTAAACGGTTTGTTGCTTTACGGCAAACTTCTTTGGTACGTTGAACGCACCTTGCCAGTATAAACTAAATCCATTGCATAGACCAGTGTTAGAGTTGGTAAAGGAGTAAGGAACTAACTTGACGTTAAATAAATTATCCCCAATCATATCCATGATAGCTCCATACTGTTCTTTTCTAGCCTTGCTTAATAAGATTTTGGCGTAGTATGCCTCCTTATACTCCCAAGCTGGCATAATAGGTTGAACAGTGGGTTCGCTGAAAATATGGTGCAAGTTCTTTGTTTCTTCGCATATTTTTAAATAATCCTCCTTACAAATTCTAATTAGAGTATTTTTCTTTTCATCATTGCCAGATACAATGGAGCCTTTAAATGAGAACATCTTTTAATTAAATAATGATTTGATATAAAAAACTAGTCGTCGCTTTGAAAAAAATTAAACCCATTCCAATCCATAACTTCACCACAACATAAGTCCATAACTTCCTTATTGTCATCAGGCATCATTTCTGCTAGTGTGAATGGACTAACAGCAAGTTGCGGAAACCCGAAATGATACTCAAGCTCTTTATGATTTGCCACCTCTTGAACATGGGGAGACTCTGTACTAAAGGAACGGGTACGGTTTTCGATCACTTCAAGTGCATCGTGTATCAAAGTTAACTGTTGAGCCATTCGGGTTTCTACTGTTCGAATAAGTATTTCTCTTTCCACGCGCATGTCTTCCACCACAGAAGTAATAGATGTGTTTAATAATTCAACACAAGACCGTAATTTTTCTAACCCGGATTCATGTATCAAAAGTGTCTCATTGACCCGTTTTAAACCAGCAGAAGACGATCCCCATAATGTACATGTAGCCAGTTTGAACTCGGTCATGTTGAGCATCAATTTGGTATGAGTTCCATTTAAAATACGGACTTGTTCTATCAATCGTTCTACTTCCATCTTTAATTATGATTATGCTTTTTTAACCTTTGTTTTAAAATTGATTGTGAGGGTTAACAATACAGTATTCACACATTCGGATCTAGTGCGCAGATTCGGATCTAGTGCGCTAAGGGCCCCTCCTTTTTGGGATGCGCGCACAGTTTGTTCAAAAGAAGTAAATCATTTATTAATGCAAGAATATTTTGAACACGCGTTTCAATCTATTGAGGATCATTATCTTGTATTCTTTCCGGATTATTTATTCAATGGGTTTAAAGAATTTAAAACTGAATATTGTGAACTGTATTTACTTTGGCACAAGCCTACTCTACGTGCTATTTCTTGGTTTGTTAGGCGGTGTCGAGAGTTTTTTAGCGCCTGTATTTTTCTGGGGTTTATACCATCAGATGCGTTACCACCTTATACTTTCGATAGTTCACTGCCTACTGTTCTTCTTACTCCAGACGAGGAATGCATTGCGCCAGTAAATGCAACTCAGTACATAAACGATGAATATCAATATGAATAATACGATTTTAATCTATTTTGTTGTATTGTTTCATTATTATAACTTAATAAATACACGATTTTGAAATTAGTATATATATTGTAATTCATATTTTAATTTTATCCCCTATGTCGGCTTTACAGAAACAAGGAACTTTTCAAGTTTATCTTACCACTCTGGACATTAACAATACAGCTGAGATTACGAATGGAATGGTCACCGTTCCTGTACAGTTATCTGGAGATTATCACTTACGAATCAACGGTGTTTCTCTAATAGGAACTCACACCCCCTTTCTTGTTGACAAAGAAGACTCAATTTATAACAAAGTGCCAGAACCTCTTTTTATTCAGAGTGCGGAATTCTCTTCTTCTTTAAGCAACATTCAGGGCATTTGTATTTGTCCACATGTTATAACACTCGTTCCATGGCAGTCGCCAAAGTTCTTCGAACAAGAAACGGCCACATTGAGACTTCAGCAATATCAACAGACTCGCTATGACTTTTCGGCTCGTCTTACTGGAAGTTTGACTTTCTTTTTATCTGTCAACCAATATCAACGCTTTACGGATAATAATTTATATCCTAACACAAACGTTTTTGATAATACTACAAGACTGTGGGCCTTCGACCCGGTAATCGTTCTTGATATTTCATACAAACGCACAGATACAGGTTTTTTTGACGCATAAATTGTTTTGTATATAAGAACGTTGAGTTTATAACTTGTTTTATTTAATAATCTAAGCTTCTACAGGTTGTCTTAATACATAAAAACGTTTAAAGTTGTTATATACATTACTTTGGTTAATAACTTAAGAGTAAAATATCTTGTGGTTCAACCCATGTTGATTACTTTCTTTTGTATGACACTCTTGGTTTAGCTGCTAGTCTACCACTTTTTCTAGCTTTTCTTTTTCTGCAATGTTGTTTGATTGTATACTCGGTTGATGGATTACAAGCTGCCATTTTTTTTCTTTATATATGATTAACAAAAAAAGAATGAAAAAGAGAAATAATTCAAGCAAAACAGACGCAATTAACCATTACCAAATTTGGTACTAACTGGGTAGAGAGGGTAGAGAGTCGTACCCTCGGCGGTCGATAAAAATATACAATTTTTTTTTTCGATTTTTTTTCTGACAGCTCTTCCTTTTCTCTCTACCCTCTCTACCCAGTTAGTACCAAATTATATATAATTAAAGAATAAGAGAATAAACAAGACGGAAGTACTAGATAAGAAGCTTTCATTCAGATCAAAAGGGGAAGAGTTTGATTATTTCGAAAAATGAATGGTACTTTGTGGGTAGAGAGGAATTTTTTTCTCTCTACCCTCGTCTCTACCCAGAAAGTACCAAATGTGTGCTTTCACAAATAACAAAGTACCATGGAACCAGCACAATTTATTGCCATGATAATGCTGATCATTCTGACATTGGAACGCATGTTCAAACATATCAAATCATGTAAAAGTAAATGTTGCTGCATAGAGATTGAAGAAACTTCAGTTGAACTACCGGTGGTTGCTAGTGTCTAATCATTTATAAACATGGCAAATAGACGCAGCTCTCGAATAGCTAATATTGAACGCAATCGTCCAAGCGCAGACGACCTGCGAAACAGAAACACGGCCAAAGAACAACGCAGACTGGCGTCCATTGCTGCTAGACTTCCCCGAACAGAATGGCTTAAGGGAAGGCCCAAGCGAAAAAGCTGTGAAAACAATCCACGTGGCAGAATGAAGTTCATTCGCCAGGGCAAGTCATGGTGGGTTACCTCGCCTGGATACTGTCGATCTTCTTAAGGTCATTTTAAATTCAATTTTTAATAATCATAAATAAACAAAAAACAAAATGCATTGTAAATGTAAATCAGGAAAATGCGGAGCTGGCCCAATGATGAGCTCCATGAACATGAAAATGAAAACCAAAGGCACTATGCCTGCGGGTCTTAAAGCCTATCTTATGAAAAAGAAAGCAATGAAAAAAATGTAAATTAATAAAACATTCGGAAGGCGCCTTGACGTTGTAATGGAGGTTGGGCCATCTCTCTGGTGGGTGGTTTAGTTTGATATTTTGGCTGCTGTGATGGAACAGATTGACGAAACTGTTGTTGTATTCTTTCTATCTTTTCCAACATACGCTCTGTTTCTTTGAGTCGAGCAGTCTTGACGTCATCTTCACTGACTGACTCCTCCTCAGAAACCGCGTTTGATTTGTTTTCATAATACTTCTTTTGTCTTTTTGGAGTAGGTTGTTTAACGATATATTTTTTGGTAGGTATGCTCTCATGTTTATTGGCTGTTTGTTTTATTTCTGTTTCTCGCATGCTCTGTTTTTTTAACATGTAACTCTCTCTTCCTTTCTTAAGATTCTCCAACATTTTGAGCTTGGACTCCTCACTTAATACACGAGGTTTTCTTCTACATTTGAGCATTCGTTTGGCTTGAGCAAGAGTAATGGGTTGAGGTTCATCGGTGACGGGAGGGACGGGTACTTCAAATACTTCTCCATGTTGTACTTGAGGTTTTTTAGGGCCACGTGTACGTCCAACACGTGGCTTTGAACCTGTCAACATTTCAAACAGTTCTGGATTTTTCTTTACGACTTGGCGCAACTGTTCTAAAGATGCTTCACTCATTTGATAAATAATGATTGGCAGATTCACCAAAAACAGCACGAGCAGGACTCAAGTCCATAACTTTAAGTCCACTCTTTATTTTGCGGATTTACCCTACATCATACTTTAATTCAAATGTCTAAACGCAACCCAGTGACCGTGCCAGACGAAAAACAAATTGGCCAGATTATGGCATCAGACTCTGAAGTTCAGCGTATCAAAAAAACAACAGTGGAAAGTCATCCCGAGACCGGGTTGTCCATGCAAGCTCCTTCCATGACTTACGCGGACATTGTCGCTGGAAAAGATATGACTACCAAGTATGTATGCACTGTCGAAGATATAAAACGTTTTAAACAAAAAAATCCATTCGTTACCTTTGCTAACAATACTCTTTTAGAACAAAACCATCTGCACGTGGAGGACGCAGGTATTATTTTGCCTGAACCCTCTCTTTTGTTTTTATAATTGTTTATGACTGTACTGTTTCATTCAAATATAAATAAAACGATATGATTACTAAACAACATTTGAAAACCCCTTCTAAAATAATGGGCGGAAGAAGTTTTTTTAAACCTGAATTATCTCCTTTATTAGCAGGCGGGCGTTCTGCATATGAAGAACTTCCAACACTGCCAGGGCCAGGTTCGATCTCCTTCTCTTCTATTTCTGCTGCCCCTAAACATTTCTTAACTGCAATAAATTTGCTATAAATCTTTTTTGAATGCCATAATCACATATTAAAATGATTAATTCTAAACAACGCAACAGAGAAACTCAACAAAGAGCATACCAACAACAAGGACAATTACAAGCAATGGGCAGACAGACGTTTATAGGAACTCCTGGCAACGTAATACAAGGCGGAGCAGCTTGGTCGGGTCCAAGTCAATTTCCTGATTTGCCAGACGCAGTTACAATGACTGCAGTAAATCCAGTAAGCAAGGGTAAACAATACACTCAATTGTTTGGAGCCGGACTTGGGGCTATGGCTTGCTCTGAATTGCCAGTTATTTCTCCTTTGTGTATGCAAGCTGGTAATGATCTTGGAGGGCTCGTAGCCGATGAAGCACCCGTAGCCTGGGATTGGATAAAAGGAGCTGCTGGATCTGTGGATCATTTTTTCAAAACAAATTTTTAACGCGTTACAAAACTGTATTATATAATAATTCATTAATAAAATGAGCGGTAAATCAAGTTGTGAGGAATACGCGATCAAAGAAAAACAAAAACGAAAAGCTGCTAGACTCAAACGCGCAAAAAAGCTTGGAATAGTCTCTTCTACCAAACGTTCGAATGCTGCGCTTCCTGCTCCAATGTTGTTTCAAAACACATTGAATCCTCAGGTCATTGGAGCTCCTCAACCCACCTTTGTACAACGACAATTACAAGCCATGCAAACACAAAGTCAACTCCCTTACCAACTTCGTGCTGCTCCGTATCTGGAAGCGGGTATGCAAAATCTAATAAATCAAACAATGTATGCTCAGCAAAATGCTCTTTTCAACGGAATGTTTGGACGTTCAGTTAGAGGTCGTAAACAAACCGATCAGCCTGTTGATAAACAAACGATGACGACTCCACTATCCGCAGTTCAATCTGCAATCCAAACGACGCCACTATCCGCAGTTCAATCTGCAATCCAAACGACGCTAAAACGTCCAAGGAGTAGACCGATTGAAGAAACCGAGGAGTCTACTAACAAACGGTCAAACATAATAGTAAGGCCAAGGGCTTTGAATTTTACGAGCATGACAAAAGATCAGATAGACAATTTGGATTTGAATGAGCTTATGGTTGCATTAGCGGATAAAGCTATTCCTGCACGATACATCAATTATTCAAACTTGAGGAGAAAACAACTCAACGATAAAAATTTTAATGTGGTAAACGACAAAGGTGAACACTTTTTGCAAACAAATACAACAGAACAGAATGTCAAATTCTTCAAAGAAAGTGACTCACAGGGTCGAAGAAATGTGGATTCAAAGACAGGATCAATTTATTTGGATATAGATGGACATAAATTATTTGAAGATGGGTCATTTAAATTAAACACTCCAAAATTTGAACTAGGGAAGCGTTCTCCGAATAACAAGCAAAGGAGATACGAGAGAGAGAGAGATGATGATAAACAATTTATAAAACAATTGATGAACTCAAGTTTTGGTTCTTTTTCTTCAACTGGCACCCCCCTTCCGAATAACAAGCAAAGGAGAGACGAGAGAGAGAGAGATGATGATAAACAATTTATAAAACAATTGATGAACTCAAGTTTTGGTTCTTTTTCTTCAACTGGCACCCCCCTTCCGAATAACAAACAAAGGGGACCAACAGTAACGCCAGGCACCCCTGCTAACAAATCGAACCCGAGCCCAGGGATAGAACTTCAACCTGTCAAATCGGCTTCATCTAGTAGACCCCAAGATGTTGCATCTCGAAATGATGATTCTAAACAAACAATAAACGATGCGAAAAATAATATCATAAACTCAAAGAACCCAGAAGTTACTCCTATTGAACTACAAAACGAGAGTGAAAGAGACCGTTTCTTTAATGCGATGACGATGACGACTCCGAATAACAAACGAAACAGACCAAAGGAACAAGTAGAAATAACGCCAGGACCGTATGATAATAAAGTACTTGTAAGACAATTGACTAATAACTCAAGTGTTGATTCTTTTCCTCCAACTGAAACGCCATCTAACCTAAATTCTTATTCTTCAACTCCTAATGTACAAACGGCTGCTAATCAAATAAAATCGATACGAGCTTCTCAACCCCAAGTCGATCAAACCACGATAGAACTGCAAAAATTACCCGTGGGTAAAGCTCCAGGTGTATATTTTAGTCCCTCTGGTATTCAACACTCACAATCTTGGGTCCCCTCCACCCCAGCTCTACCATCGGCCAATTACAATATTTTTAATGCTGGATCTACTCCTTATGATCCCCCCTATGTTTCTCAATTCTCTCCTGCTTGGGTCCCTCCTCCTTCTTTTTCTTCCCCCCTCGCTGCTCCTTCTCCCTTTCCTAAATTCCAATACCCTTCAAGCAACCAGAGAATATCTGACAGTATTAATATAGAAAATCCTCTCCGCATCACCCCACAATATACTCCTCCTTCTGCTTTTAATTTGTTTAGTCCTGTCGCTTCTGCCTGGTCTAATTTTTTTTCTAACTATTTTTCAGATAGAAATGCCCAATCATTTTTAAAAAATGGTCAGTCGTAAAAAATCAAGGTTTAAGCGAAGAGTTCAAACCCCGCAAGGTGTGCCGCCTCCACCTGTGACCACCAGATCTATTGTTCCCATCATACCAGCTGCTTCTTCTCGGGGTACAGGTAATGATGCAGCAATGCGCCCCAATTATGCGTTCTTGGAGACAGACGCTGAACGAGACAAACAACAGGAATACAAAGACAAGCTGGCGTGGCGATACCAGAATCCTTCTACTCCATGGGATGAGTATGCTGCACCCAAGTCAGCCGCTCGACAGGAACAAGATAAAGCCAGTGGGACTAACCCTGATGTATCTTCTCTTCCTGCTGACTTCAATCAGATTCCAGACAGTCGAGTGTATGATGGAAACTGGGATATTATATACCACTTGACTGGCAAAGATGGGGGAGGGGCTAGCACTGTAACAAGGTATCATGTATCAGAGCAGATGTTTTTGGATGCTTTAAGAGAACCATTCAAAACACAATTCGACCTTAGTGGTAAAATTATTCTGGCACATGAAAGTCGTACGTTGGTACGTTCTAAAGCCACTCCTACAACACAGGTTCCCTATGTTCCACCTCCGTCGGTTGCTCCCAAATCAATGAAAACGTGCGATCGCATACGAGGAGGATCCGGACAGTTTAGCAGTTCGACAGTCTGGAAAATCTCATGTCCCTCTACAGCAGCTTCCACTGCTCTAATAAACAAAATAAAAGATGGTTCTATTCCAGAACCTTGGGCAGCTATAGGCAAGAGTGGAACTAAATATTATTCACCCCCTGCAGCAAAATACGAATATGAAGTTTGGGAAGAGGCATTTCCTGATTTATAAACATCATAATTAAAGATGGACAATCTAGTGCATAAAAAGTACAATCAAAAACATGAGTTTTACTTTCAGTCTGATCAATCCAATTTTTCTGGCATTAATGAGGTTCCTAGCACAGCCCGTTGTAATTTTGTCTTGAGCAAACCTCTCGTGTTGCCTAGTCGCGAATATCAGTTTGTCATGTATGTAAACCGAGTCAACATTCCATATTGTTTTCAACAATATAATACTCCATACGGTACCAACATTCAATCCTTTCAGCTATACAATGCTACTACTGCTGTTGGGTTTTATGCTAGCAGTATTGTAATTCCAGATGGGAATTATACGCCAGTAGAACTTATAAGTGTAATGATCCCACTGCTTCAAACCAACATTTTGGGAGGGACGACATTATCAAGTACTATTAATTTTGTATATGATACAACGACGAACCGCATAGGCATTAAGATTAATCCAGCTTCTCTTGTAGGTGGAGTGGATGACTGGTATTTATATTTACTGCCTGACCGAATTGCTTTAAGTTTAGGAATTGCCGAGCAAGATGATTTTGTTTCCAATGATACTTTTTTTACGTTTGGGTTAAAAACATCAAATACAAACTGGATGCAGAATATTTACGTCATTGCCACTTTGAGCGACAATGAAGCATATGCGGCGAAATCTCAACGAGCTAGGTCTTCTAATGTAGTCGCAGTAGTGCCCATCAACGTGGCTCCAAATAATTTCATTCAATATGAATTCTATCACCCCATTTTAGTTGATTTAGATATGGATACAATTAGCTCTATAGAGTTTGATGTAACTGATTATTTGGAACAACCCGTCGTTCAGTTTGATCAACCATGGTCATTTCATGTGTCTATACACCAGTTGTATATTCCTCGGGTAAATTACCCTGTTATTCCCTCTTTACCCATGCCGCCTTCCATTACTTTTCCCGAAAATCCTAATCGAGTTATTATTGACACAAACGTAGAAGACTCAAATCAGAACTTATTAGAGATTACAGATCGCTTAAAAGACGAGGTTTTAAACATACAACGAAATGCTAAGAAGCGGAAAAATAACGACCAAACAGCAAACCCTACAGACGTTTCCCAAATCACAGATAATACAAAAAATACAACCTCCAACGATAAACCCGCTGACCGATCACCAACAGAAGACCCAAAACAAAAACCCTCTAATTCGAGTACAGACAACTGAATCTAATAAGCCAAAAAAATATCAAAAAACCTAAATCACAATTAAAGAATTGAAATAACTCATCATGTCCCGCAGCTTATTATACGAAACCAATCTCTCTGATAATATTCAGGGAGCAGCAGCAATGCCCTCCATTCCAAGAGAAGCAATTATGGATACTGTTCCTCGCTCTGCATTAGCTGCAACTAAGAAAATTGTAAATATTGTCCCTATCTCATCTAATGTTGCTGGGCCCAATCAAACCGTCCAGTTTTTGATTCCTCAACGAAATTTAGCAAAGGCTCATTCCGTGTATCTCAAATTCAACTTAGGTATTACTGCAAGTGCTAACGATTATTCCTTTTCTGGCTCCATGGCATCTGCTGCTTCATTAATCAACAATATTAACATTCAAGCGGGTGGTGTTGTAGTGGAGTCTCTTCAGAATTATCACTTATGGCACAACAATGTTTTGTCAATGGCACACCAAGGAAGTGACGAGTTGAACGTCGAGGCTCTTTGCTCTGGGGCTAAATTGCCTTTCTCTGGTATAGGTCAATATTCAACCGTTAATATTGCCGCAGCAGCTGGTACTTTGAAATACTCCCAACAACAATCTGGATATACAAATAACGGCATTACTGCAGGTGTTGCGTCAAATCCTATTGGGGCTGGTTTTGTAGGAGTGAATTCTTCCATTCAACAGTTTACTGGTACTACTGGTTTATCTACCTTCTTTTCCATTCCAATTCACTGTGGATTCTTTAACTCAAAGGAGGCACAGCTTATTCCCCTTCAATTTATAAACGGAGGTGTTCTTGTTACCATTCAAACCAATCCAACTTCCAAAGCTTTCTTTGAGAACGGAGCTCTGATTTCTAACTACACAATGAGTAACATGGAATTATGTTATGCTGAAATTACTCCGTCTCCAGAATATATTTTGAGAGTCAGAGAAGAGATGATAGGAGGTAAGATGATCAAGATTGAAGCTCAATCTTATCAACAATACAACATCTCATGTGGTCCAAGTGTGCGTCAAATCTTCAATGTCAATCTTTCTTCCCTCAGTGCTATCTTTTGGGGAAGAGTTATTAACCAAGACGCAAACAACACCAGCAAATGTTTCCAGGGTTATAATGCAGATGGTGATCCAAACGTTAGGTATGAAGTGTATTTTGACAACGTACTGTTGTTTAACTCATCTGAGCAACTCAACTCTATGGCAATTCAAGTTAGACAATTACAAGAAGCGCTAGCGTCTTCAGTCACTGACTATGTAATATCTCCATTCACAACTGGAAGAGGAAACATCACTGCGCTTGGAGATGGAGACGCTGGCGGTGCAACCAGCTCTACTAGAAATACATTCTTTACAGAAAATTTCTTATTTGGTTTGTCTACTAAGCTATTTGCTAGTAACAGTACCAGTATGGATGGAACTCCAGTTGGAACCATTACTGTCAACTTTTCTACTCCTAATTTGACATCTCCTGCCGCTCTTGTTAGTCAAGCTTCTAGTATCTGGTATATGTATATGGTTTATGATTATATTTACTTAGTTGATGCTACTGGGTCTGTTTCTAAAAATCAATAATTTATTAAGTTTCTTTGTTGTTTGTTACATTGATAATATCATCAAAACGTTTATAAAACCGAGGCGTTGTATGTAAAAAATTAGCAGTAATAAAACTATGAGGTTCGGATGTACACGCTTCGATAAGAGGCTGTGGCACACCAAATGTATCTGAAAATATTTTATCTTCTTTGGGGTTGTCTTGTCTAAAATAGCTGACGATGTCACACTGACTTCGAATTAAGGGATTGAGTTCGTTCAACCTTTGTGCCAAAATCATGGCTGACGATTTAAAATGACGTTGATTGGTCATAAACGCATTGAATGCCTGACCCTTTTTACGATTGCTGGGCAGGAAGGCCATCACGTCATCATAGATTACCAAATGATGTGGTTTTGTTTTTTTGTCCCACGCCTCATTAAAGCTTTTAATTCTGCCCATCAAATCAGTTTGAATGTCATTATTAAATTCGGTGAAGAACTGACCATCTCCTTCTAACTCGTCTACTAGTTCTTTTAGTTTTTCATCGTTTTTAGCTGTTGGAGAAATCAACCATATTTTATCAAACTTTTTTTTAAACCCTCCCATTTTTGCAGACGTATCCAACAGATTAACAGCTAGAGTACTCTTACCTGAACGTTTTCTTCCCACCACTAGATAAAGAAAATGATCCTTGGCAAACACCTGATTCTGTTTGTAACATGCTTGATCGTCTTTTGGTTTAATAGCATTGCTTAGGGGATTTTCCTTGGTATCGATTGAACAGGACATTTTAAATATGATTATCTAAAATTTTTCATCGAAGATGGTAATGAGTATTCTAATTCCTTGAATGTTTTGAAACGGTCATTGTACCGACTCCCTGTGGGCATAGCCGTTGCTGCACGCCCGGTGCGAGTACCTATCTGAGTAAAGTAGCCGTGGTATACATTGTGTGCGAATCCAGACGAGGCGGTTAAAGAAGAACTACTAAGCTGTTTTTCATAAAACGGAAGTGTACTCATTTTGATTTAATTAATTAATGTTTTTTATATAACAATGCTTCTTGGACAGAGTGACCCATGCTTTTTGCCATGATGTTTAAATCGTCTAAGAAGGGCATACCCTTTAAAACCTCGTCAGAAATAAACGTATGTCGTAGCATGTTCACGCCCATTCCTTTGGTATTAAAGATCCGCTCTAGAGAACGGTTTACACCCCTAGAGCCTATAGGACCCTTCCTTTGGTTGAACAATAGATACGGAGATGGGTTTATATTCAACCACTTTTCAATTACCACAGTTAATGCTGGAGACGCTGGAATGAATTGAAGGCCATATGTCTTGGCTGTTTTATATACATTAAAAAAAAATCCTTTAGCGTCTTCAGACCACTCTATCCAATTCTTGCCTACAGTATCATCGTCATTTGGTTTATCAAGCAGTACTTCTCCAAACTCTCTTCTACGAGGTGGGTTCATAGTGTACAGACAAAGCAATACAAAATCGTTAAGTTGTTGCCACTGTGATGGAGTAATTAATCCAGAACGAAGATTCCAAATTGGCTGACACGCCTTTTCAAGATTGTTTCTCCGCAGTATAACATCTGACCATGGTAACTTAATCTTTTCTTGAGCAGGAGTCCATTCTTGTTTTTCCTCGTTTTGTTTGTCATCTTTATTCAATTCAGAAATTTTGCAAGATAAAGAATTAAACAAAGGATCCATAAATACAGGACGGAACATCATCAAAGCAGAATAAAATATCTTAGCTACCTTCGGACGCCCTAATGCATAGTTATCCACCCAAGCTTTGATTTCATCCAAGTGAGTTGCTATAAACACCGCATCTGGATGTTGATTTTCCATACAGAATTCTAACCCCTTCCAAATCTTTTCAACCGCCCATCGATAAGACGCTTTGGTGTTAAAACTCAGCGCAATACCCAATTTTGAGATGGTAGATGTTAATTTTCGACGTTCTTCGGCTGTCATGATAATTAATGATTTAGTCTTATTATTGAGACAATGGATATAAACAACAAAGTTATGGAATGCAAAGTTATGGACGCGCACCAGACCCAAAAGAAGACTTGCGGTATAATTATGTTATTTGGCTTGGTACTTTCTGGGTAGAGAGGGTAGAGAGTCATCCCCTCGGCGGTCGAATCAGAAAACGAAACTTCTCTCTCTATTTTTTTAACTTCAATTTACTTT
>Ga0209414_1000630_pt1 | contig 17046 bp, 11 predicted proteins | sample LakVidmifraction_4_FD_181154 | JGI IMG/M metagenome (GOLD analysis project Ga0209414, IMG submission 181154) | Hypersaline microbial communities from Lake Vida, Antarctica - Brine Hole Two &gt;0.2 micron (SPAdes) (version 2) | ecosystem: Environmental > Aquatic > Non-marine Saline and Alkaline >... | reverse complement strand
AGTTGACTACCAATAGGTAGTGCCTCGCTTATCCACCAAAAAGCCATCAATATTGCAATAGCAAGCGTATAGGTTATTTCAGGTTTTCCCGGTAGAAGACCCACAAAGAATATTATTCCAAAAAAATTAACAATCCAAGGATAATTAATTTAATACTGATTCTTTCTTATATGAACTAGTCAATGGAATTTATGGTTTTAAATTCATTTGATTTCTTTATAATAATTGTTTAAAAATTTAGTCAGATAATTAAAACACCTATCCTGAGAACAAAATTTTTTTATTGTGATTTTAATGTTAATACTTCATTCTTTTAAATCCCTCAATCGCTTCGTATTCGGTTAAACCTAATAAATTATAATGAATTGCAGTTTTTCTATTCCTTTCTTCAACCCTAAGCCAAAACTCTCTAGAATCATCCCCTTGAAACATTACCCTATCTTTTTGGGATTGGTGCTGAAAAATAGCATTTCGCTTTTTTATTACCTGCTCTGGGCTTAAGGGAACTGCCATGTTAATTTCATTTATTTTCCATTCATCCCAAGCACCGCTGTACAACCAAACCCAACAATCTAACATAAAAGGTTCATTTTTTAATTCTATTAGTGCTAATTGTAATGCGTTAAAGCAGATATTATGCGTACCATGCGGATCTGATAAATCTCCAGTAATGTAAATTTGATGAGGCTTTATATCTTTTATCAAATTAACTAGAAGTATAATATCTTTTTGGCTTAATTTATTTTTTTTCGCCACCCCTGTCTCATAAAATGGCATTTTTAAAAAGTGAACATTTTTTTCCAAGACACCTAAATACCTTATGGCACTTAAAGATTCTTTTTCCCTAATAATTCTTTTAAGTTTCCGAATATTAAGAGGGGCTATATCCGTCACTTTTTGATTTTTTGATATGTCAATTATCTTTTGAATTGATCCATCTTCTTGTGGTAATAAAATCTCTTTACATACTTCTGCATACTTTAGAACTTCTTTATTAGATACTGCTAAATTCCCCGAAGTTTGATATGCAACATGAACTTCATGCTTTTGCTCAACTAATCGATCTAGTGTTCCTCCCATTGCAATTACGTCGTCACCTGGATGCGGGCTTAGTATTAGTGCTCTTTTTACTTCCGGGTTGGCCCTTTCAGGTCTGTTTGTATCATCCGCATTCGGTTTTCCACCAGGCCAGCCAGTAATTGTATGTTGTATATTATTAAACATCCTTATATTCAAATCATAAATAGAGTCCTCAATTGAAAGTAAATCGGACATACCATGATTATAATAATCTTTATCAAAAAGTTTTAGAATTGGTTTTTTAACTTCGTTACAAAGCCAAATAATAGCTCTTGTTTTAAGTTCTTCCGTCCAAGTACAACTTCCAACTACCCATGGTTTATTGATTCTTGTACATTCTGCTATGGCGCCTTCGTCTAAAACAAATGTCGTATTCGGATGCAACTGTAAAAAAGTTGCAGGAATTTGAGAAGAAATTTCACCTTCAACAGTTTTTTTTATAATCTCTGCCTTACTCGACCCCCAAGCTAATAAAACTATTCTTTTTGCTTTTTTTATAGTTCCAATACCCATGGTAATTGCTTTTCTAGGAACATTATCTATTCCCAGAAAGGAAAGGGAAGCGTCTAATCTTGTTATGTGATTTAACGTTACACTACGTGTTAGAGAGTTGTTATTTGATCCTGGTTCATTGAAACCAATATGTCCTGTTCTTCCAATTCCAAGTAACTGAAAATCTAGCCCACCAACACTATCGATTAATTTTTCATAATTCACACAATAAGAGTAAAGGTTTTCCACTGAAACCATTCCGTTTGGAATATGAATATTTTCTTCTGCAATATCTATATGATTGAACAAATTTTCGCGCATAAAATAATGGTAACTTTGGATATTCCCTTTGTTCATTGGAAAGTACTCATCTAAGTTGAAAGTAACAACATTATAAAAACTCAAACCTTCTTCTTTATGCATTCTTACTAATTCTTCATATACTTTTATAGGTGAGGATCCGGTAGCCAATCCTAATATGCAATTTTCTCTTTTTTCTTGTTTCTTTTTTATTAAAGCTACAATTTCATTCGCAACAGCAATAGAACCTTCTTGTGAATTTTTAAAAAAAACATTATGTATTTTTTCAAATCTAGTATCTTCAAAAGCTCCGGGCTGAGAAAATTTAATTTGATCCCGACTTTCTTTATATTTTTCCATTTTTATTGCTTTACATGATCTAAATAATATAATAGATATGGAATATTATAGGCATGTGTCCAGCCAAAAGCTCTTAATCCGTTATCTATTTTCCAAATAGTTCTTTCTCCATCTTCACCCGTTGGTAATTTAGAAATTTCCTTTAATGCTTCACTGTATTCTTTTTGATTGGTGAATTTGTAATTCAAAGGATCAACTCTTAACACTTTAGCTCTCTCCATAGCTTCATCCAAGTAAATATGATTCTTCGTAAATTCATATCCCAGAATTAATGGGTAAATTGTTGCTAAATAAGATTCCATTTCATGATTAAGCGGCGGTACATCTTTCACCCAACGTGCATGTTTAATTAACGCCTTTTTAACGCTATTGTCATTGGTTAATTGCCAATATTTGTACAACCCTTGAGCAACATAATTTTGACTGTATCCAAATCTATCAAGAAGAAGGTTACCACCTTGTTCTTTTTGCAGAGAAAGTAATATTTGAATTCTTTCATCAAGCTCTTTTTTGTATTTCTCTAATTTAGTGGCATCATAAATTTCAACTAAATTTAGGATAGACAGGTAAAGCCTCCTCCCCCTTAAATCGTGATCTCCCCAAATTCTATTTATATAGGTATCCCCAGTCATTTTTGCTACTTCAAGGGCCCTTACATCTCCTGTAATATAATATGATGCAATCCAACCTTGTACCCATACATGAGCACTCAAAAGAGCAGTCCAATGTTCATCACCATGTCTTCTTCCTATTCCAAGATATGGTGTTGATTCTTCTTCATCTTCATAATTCCAATAGTCAATTGCGTCATTAATATCTCCTACGAATTTTCGTTTTTTTGGCCAATGAATATTGTCCACATCCATAGTATGTTTACTCATATTTTGAGCGGCATAATAATATTTTGCTTGTCCAGTTCTCATAAAATTGGTCCATAACATAAAGTCTATAGTGGGCTCATTATTATTCCACATATACCACTTTCCTTTATTATAATAAGCTTTCCCATCACCATAATCAAACATTCCATACCAAGCTTCCCAATTTTGATTGTAAATCCACCAATCATATTTATATTGTAGAGCATTCTCATATTCTGGGTGTTTTTGTGAAAGCGGCGCCATATTACCGTACACTTTGGAACTTGTATACCATTCAGAGGATGCATGAGCAACTGGCGATTTTAACGAATAATCCATGATATTATCTATTTCATTGCCAGTAGTTTTATTATGGAAATAATAAATAAACTCGGTCGTTTTAGCTAGGCCCTGAGCAAAATTGCCCAACATGCCACCATCTTCTTTTGTGTCTTTTCTTTCGAAACTCATCGGATCAGCATCTGCTGGCCATATATAACCGGTAACTGTCCCTGTTTTAGGATCAATTTGTAATTCCTTGGGATACTCTTGAAAAAAATTCTTTATGCCTATAGCAATTCCTTTAGAAGAATCTGAGAGATCAATCCAACCTTTTGCTTTTTGAACACTCTCAATTGTAGTTTTATTTTGATACACTTTTGCATTAAAACCTTTAATTCTCTCCGTTGGAGAAGAGACAGCATTTGGATTGTTTTGTTTAGGTCCAGTTTGAAGTAAAGTTGTTTTGTCTATAAGAGATGCGTCGAATTGAACAATTCGTTCTTTTGAATTTTTTATGGACCAATCTTCATCATAAATAGGTATTAGAACCTGTTGATCTTCATCCAAATGATAAACTAAACTTAGTCCACATCCCGATATTTGATCATTAGGTTGCGTCCACCCAGGATCATTAGCAGTATCTTCAGAAAGGATCTTTTCGTTTTGGGTGGCAATATTATAATGCTCTCCAACCTGAGTTTTATGTTTATCCGGTATACCTGTATAAGTTAAAGTGTGTAGCACCTTAATATATGACTTTCCTGCATATGCATGAATTCTTATTTCAAAGGGAGAAGCATTATTATCTTTTTGATTATAAAAATAAGTTCCTTCAACTCTAAAAATAACATGCAAAGGTCCTGATCCTTTTTCCCTATAAACTTGATGAATTGTTGCATTTGACATATCAATTCCAGAATCATCTATAATATCTAAAAAAGTTCCTCTTTTGTTATTTGGGGCGGACGAAATAAGTTCATCATCAGTAAAATTACCATCTTGGTTTAAATCTAAATGTACTTCATCTAAAAAACCACTACCCATTTTATTAATGTTAAACGACAAGGGCCCAGTATTTACACTAATCCCGCCCTTTGGACGCATATTGTTCGTTGAGATTATTCGCTCTTTTGGTTGAAGTGGCGATATGTCTTTACCGTATTCCAATATATAGTCCGAAGATTTCTCTGAAAAGAAAAATACCCATATCCATTTAATACTTTTATCAGCCGGTTCCCAGGTTGTTACTTCCGTAGTTTGACAGACTATTTCTTTTCCGTTACTGTCTAATAAGCGTATATTATCTATGGAAAATAATTCACCTTTTGGAAAAGGTATTCCAATTGTTATTGGTGCTCCAATTTTATTATTTTCTATTTTTATTGGAATTTGGCTTCCGGCATTTGCGTGTAACACTATTATTTGAAATAATAGTGTTACTAAAAGAATTTTAATTTTCATATATAGTTTTTGAAAGGTTATTTGAAATCCTGTAAACAGAGAGATGCAGCTCCTAAAATAGCTACTCCAGTTTGGTTTGATATTTCGATTTTTAAATTTTGTATTTGTTTTTGGTATGCAAATGAATTCAATGAAATTTCTAGGGAATTTTTAAAAAGCGGAAAAGACTTGCTAATTGAACCACCCATAATAATGGCCTCTGGAGCAAACATATATAAAATTGCCTTTACGGCCTCTCCAACATGCATTCCAAATTCATTAAATAATTTTAATGCATTTTCATCTCCTTTGTTGGCTCTTTCACTTAATTCTTTTGCATTAATATTATGCTTATTGGAAAAGAAAAAGCTACCTGCATAATCTTCTATTGTACCGTCTTTATAGGATAGCATGCCAACCTCTCCAGCCCCGCAAAGAACACCATTATATAAACGGTTATTTATAATTATTCCTGTTCCAATACCTGTACCAATTGAAAGCCCAATAAAATTTTCATAATTCTTGCCTTTACCATAAATTTTTTCCCCTAAAGCAAAACAGTTAGCATCATTATTTAAATGAACCAATATTCCGTAACGTTCTTTAAGTAATTCTTTCAATGGTACTAACTTCCATGCGGGTATATTTTGAACATCATAGGCGACTCCTTTTGAAATATCTACAACAGCAGGAACACCTATTCCAATTCCTTTTGTATTCGGAGTTATAACCTCATCTATACAACTAACTAAATCATTTAAAACCTCGTTATAAGTTGCATTTCTTGTAACAGGTTTTATTGATTTTTTTTCAATCTTCCCATTTACAACTCTTCCTGCCTTTAAATTTGAACCTCCTATATCAACACCCACTAATTCCATCATATAGCATTTTCTTGTTTTTTCAGTTTTATAGTTTTATTATTAATTATTGGATTGGACCAAAATCCAATAGATAGCACGAAAGCTAATGGTAGAATTAAAAAAAACAAGCCTACTTTTAATGTCAACATCTCTCCAATCCACCCTACTATGAAAGGAAAAATGGCCCCCCCGGCAATTCCGGTACATAAAATTCCAGATAGTGCTCCATGATTTTGCTTAACCGAATTTAAAGCAAGTGAGAATATAATAGACCACATAACAGATATGAAAAAACCAATAAGAGGAAAGGCAATTAATGCAATAGTGCTTGAACCAGTCAAAGCTAAAATGAGACATAAAATAGTTGTAATTGTAGCCATTATCAATACTTTTCGGCTATCTATGAACTTTAAAAGAAGGAGACCTAATAAACAACCTGCGGTCAACATCGCCCAAAAATAGGCAACAGTATTGGCACCAATTGTTTGCGGATCCAAATTATGATACTGTAATAAAAATTGAGATATCCAATTCCCCACCCCCTGCTCAATACCGACATAACAGAAGATTCCTAAAAAATAAAGCAAAATCCACCTATTTTTTAAAAGCTTTAAATAGGTACCAAAAGATCCTGCTCGTTCATCCTCATTTTTTTTAAATTTAGGATAAGAAGTTGCTAATACTATTATCATCAAAATAAATGCAATAAAAGCAAAAACAATATATAGTGCTACCCATGGCAAATCAACTGGCACTAAATTCCGTAATATCGAGGCTAGGTTATCAATATTTCCTGCTGAAGTATTTACTAAATACTTATATAAAAAAGGACTGGCAAAGGAGGCAAGCCCAAAAAATAATTGTGCTAAAACAGAATTGAAAGCAAAATTTTCTTCACCTCCAGCAATTCTTAACATTGGATTAATAATCACTTGAAGGACAGCCATGCAGCATCCCAAAACAAATAGAGTCAAAGAAAAAACAATGTAACCTGGAAAAACAACAAAGCTTAGCGAGGTGATTGTCATCAATAAAAAGGAAGCTGACAACAACTTTTTATTCGTAAATTTTTCTGCGAGAAAACCTGCGGGAATAGACATAACGCCATAAGCAATAAAGAAGGAAAAAGGCAGTAGTCCTGTTAAAGTTAGACTTAATTCGAAACTTTCCTTAACATCTGCAATAATAGAATTAAGTATATTGGTTATAAAAGATATTACTGAAAATATTATAATTACAAGTATTACTAAATGATAATACCTTTTAGAGGAGTATGAGTTGCTCATTTTTTATTTTATTTACAAGTTTCCCAGCATGGGAAAAAATTCTTTTATTTCTTGCTCTGTTGGCTGTTTTCCATATTCACATATTTCTAAAAACTCCACGTGCTGTACATTAGAGACATCTTTACTGGGATACCATTTTTTAATTGCAGCAACCTCTGTTGGATCAAATTCAGCTTTATTAGCTCTAAGTTTTAACCAGTTTAATCTCTCCTTTTTTCCTTTTGGTACTTCAGAATCTTTTATTCCATTAGTCCACGGTCCCCATTCAAATATCTGAGATTCATGAGCTGCTAACGCTTCCAATTTTTGGTCATATACTTTATCTATAATAATGGCTATATCATTCGAAAATGTATTTGGTTTTTTAAAGTTATCATTCATGTAAAGAAAAACTGGGTTTTTTTCAAGCGGGGGAGTATCTGGAGTAACATTAGGAACAATTACCAGATAGGCTGCGTCTTGAACAACTATACCTGCATTTCTATGATCAGGATGGTAATCGTTAGACCTCAGACCTAATACTATATCTGCGTTCCAATCTCTTATTTTTCTGATTACCTGTTGCCTAATGGCCAGTGTTGGCAATAGCTCTCCATCATGATTATCCAAAACTTCATATTCAATACCTAAAATTTCTGCAGCTTTCTTTGCTTCGCTTCTTCTTCTTTTTGCTAAAACTCCACCTCCCATATTCTGATGACCAGCATCTCCATTAGTTAAAGCTAAAAATTTTACATTATGCCCCAATTCAGCAAATAAGGCTGCTGTACCACCAAATTTAAAATCACAATCATCGGGGTGAGCTCCAATAGCGATAATGTTCAAAGCCTTTTTTTCATCATTTTGTCCAATCATAGGTAAGGCTATTAATATCAGTCCTAACAATATTATTTTCTTTTTCATTGATTACTTTTTAATTTTAACATTGGAAATAATTGCTTTATTTCTTCCTCAGTAGGTTGTCTACCATATTCAGTAATTTCAAAAGATTCTGCATAATTTACATTTTCAGCATGTTCCTTTCCGTACCATTTAATCAAACTTTTACGTTCTTCAGGAGTAATACTACCCCCCCAGTTCTTACGAAGCCACTCTCTCCTCTCATTTTCTCCTTTGGGCACTTTATCTAACTTTCCTTCCGTCCAAGGCAACCATTCGTACATTTGTGATTCATGGGCATCTAATGCTGCAATCTTTTTATCATAAGTTTTTGTAATATCTACAGCAATATCAGGCTGGAAGGGATTTGGTTTCTGAAAATGGTCTTCTAGATATAGAAAAACAGGATTATGCTTTAAAGGAGGTGTATCTGGAGCAATATTAGGCACTATTACCATATAAGCTGCATCTTGTACAAGCATTCCAGTATAACGATGATCTGGATGATAGTCTAGAGGTCTAGGAGATAAAACTATGTCTGCATCCCAATCTCTAATCTCTCTAATTATTTGCATCCTGACATCTAAAGAGGGCATAAGTTCTCCATCGTGGTTATCCAAAACCTTATACTCCTCAATCCCCAATCTTTTTGCGGCCTCTTGGGCTTCTTTTCTTCTTATTTTAGCAAGATGGCCTCCACCCTTATTTTGGTGTCCAGCATCCCCATTAGTTACAGATAAAAATTTTACCTTATGTCCCATTTCGGCGAATAATGCCGCTGTTCCGCCAAATTTATTATCAGCATCATCGGGATGAGCAGCAATAACGATAATATTTAATTTCTTATTTTTTATCTCTTGTGCTGATGTTTTCGTGAAACTGATCATACTGAAAATCGTGAACATTAATATAAGTTTACTTTTCATGTTGTATATTTTTGAAATATAATATTTGGTTTTAATATTTAAGATTTTAACTTTTAATCGTTTTGAATAAAATTAGGATTGATATCCATTTCTCTTTGTGGAATAAAAAATAACTCTCTCACGTCTGCAGGGTCTACTATTGGTTCGGCATTTTCGAAAACTTGCTTTTCCTTACCAAATCTTCTCAAATCTGTCCATCTATGATTTTCAAACGCCAATTCTAACTGTCTCTCGTGTAATAATTTTTCTTCAAATGTTCCAGGTGTACTGGAATCAATTCCTGATAGACCAGCTCTTTCTCTCACCTCATTAATCAATTGATAACTCTCTTCGGATTCCCCTTTCGCCTCTGCAAGCATAAGAAGAACATCAGCATATCTAAAAACTATAAAATTAACATCAGAATCATTTTCTGAAGATGGATCACTTTCATACTTGCGAACAAAATTCGCTAAAGTTACCTCTCCTTGTGGATTGATATAGGAAGTTCCTATTGAAACTTCAAATCTTTCATCTTCAGGGTCAAATGAATTAATCAAAGCTTGAGTAGGCCGGTTTCTTCCAAAGCCAGAACCAGTTTGAAGGAATGCGTTAGGTGAAAATTCATTTGTAAATGCACTACCCTGGCCAATTCCTCCACCCATAAATTGGACTTCAAAAATTGATTCTATATTGTTTTCATTATTAATTCCCCAGATATCCTTATAACTATCAACCAATCCATATCCGTAATTATTAATAATTCGTCTTAATACCGGTTCTGCAGCTGCATTTTGTCCTTTTGTTAATAAAACTTTGGATAACAGAGTGGCTGCTGCACCTTTTGTTGCACGACCAACATCACTTACTGGATATGAAACCGGAAGGTTCTCTTCTGCTGATCCTAAATCAGTGATCAACTGATCATACACAGTCATAGCATCCACTTGATCTAATTCTTCTCCCGTAGTAAAAGGTTCCAATTGTAAGGGAATATTTCCATATGCGACGGCTAAATGGTAATACATCAGCGATCTTAAGAAAAGTGCTTCACCAATAACTCTTTGTTTTAATGATTCATCCATTTCTACAGATTGAATTCTTTCTAAAATAATATTGCAGTTTGCAATTACTTTATAAGAACTAATCCAGGCAGCTGTAATTTGTTGATTTAAAGGATCTTCAGTAAATCTGTTTATTTCTGCATATTGTGCTGCCAACCCTGTAGCATCAGGTCCTTGATCGGTATTATCAGATCTCATTTCGAACATTGTCCAGTATGCCCTTCCATAGACTCCATCATCTTGAAGGCCCGCATAACTTGCATTTATAGCAACAATAAAATCATTGGCAGTGTTATAAAACTGAGCTTCACTTCGATTTGAAATCGGTGCTAAATCAGTAAAGTCATCTGTGCAGGAGATAGCAGTAATTCCTACCAATAAATATGTTATTAATTTTTTCATCTTAATTTTTTATTTAGAAGTTTAAATTCAAACCTAACGTTAATGATGTTGTTAATGGATATGTACCATAATCTTCACCCGGAGTTAAACTACTTGTGGTATTATTACTAACTTCAGGATTATAGCCGAGGTAATCAGTAAAAGTAGCAAGGTTGGTACCCGTTAAATAAACTCGGAATTTATCGAAGGTTCCACCAAGGAAAGTATCTTTTGTGTTTAAGGAATAACCTAATGTTACATTTCTCAATCGGATAAATGATCCATCTTCAACTTGAAAAGAAGATGGTCTGTTATTATTTCCATGACTCCCTGATTCTCTGTCTGCACGAGGAATACTTCCGTTTCCAGGCTCTGAAGGGGACCTCCATCGCTCATTTTCAACTGCATAGGAATTAAAATTAGCTTCTCCATTTTTTAGATGTCGGGAGGTTAAATTTAATATTTCATTTCCTTCAACCCCTTGAACTAAAAAGCTAAAATCAATACCTTTATATGTTAAGGTGTTTGTTATTCCCCAAGTAAAATCAGGAAAATAGCTTCCAGTTACTGTTCTATCATCCGGGGTGATTTTTCCATCACCATTAACGTCAAGAAATTTAAAATCGCCCGGAGCAGGATCCGGTGCTTCTGTATCTTCTGGAGAATTAGCAATATCTTCTTCGCTTTGATAAATACCGTTAACAACATAACCAAAATAACTTCCTATAGGGTCTCCAACACGGGTGATATGCCTAATTCCAGCACCACCAGCTGAATAAATCGGCTCATTATTATCATTTAATGACAATACTTCATTTTTATTTGTAGAGAAATTGAAATTTGTTTCCCAGGTAAATTCTCCCACAAGATTCCTGGTTCGTAAGGCAACTTCAAATCCTTTATTCTCAACTTCTCCAATATTTTGAAGAGTTGTTTCAAAACCAGAAACAGAAGGAATACTCACAAATAATAATAAGTCAGTGTTTATTGTTTTATAATAATCAGCCACTAAAAACAGCCTGTTATTGAATAACCCTAATTCAATACCGAAATCCGTTTGGGTGGCCTTTTCCCAAGTTAAATCTGGATTGGGTATAGTAGATTGTAAAAGACCATTAACTTCATTTCCATTAAAATTGTAATTTGATGGTGATAATAAGCCTATGGCACCATAATTAGGAATTTCAAAGTTTCCAGTCTGACCCCAGCTAAACCTTAATTTTAATTCGGATAAAGCATCTACAGAATTTAAGAACTGCTCCTCGTTTATTCTCCAACCAGCTGAAAATGAAGGAAAATATCCTGTCTGATTGTTTTTTCCAAACCTGGAGGATTTATCTGACCGAATTGTTCCTGTAAAGAGATATTTATCTTTATAGCTATAATTTACCCTAAAAAGGGCAGAAAGCAAGGACCATTGTTCTTTTACAGAACTTCCAGCAAATACCTGACCTCCACTTATTGTTGTTACCAAATCATCTGGAAAATTGTCTGCTTGGACCTTTTTTACAGTTACGTTATCTTTTTGCATTGAATAACCTGCAACTGCGTTTATAAAATGATTATCATATTCTTTTATCCAATTAACCGTATTTTCCCAAAGCCAGTTTATCTCTGTTGATGAAGAAGCCTGTGCATAAGATTCTCCTACTGTAGCTTCTCGGTATAACAAAGTATTTCCACGATAGAAATCTCTATTGTAAATATTGATATAAGACCCGCCAAATGTTTTAAAAGTAAGATTAGGGATGATCTCATAGGAAAGACCTAAGGAAGTTCTTGTTTGAAATTGAAACAGATTATCATCTACTGCAGGAATAATTGCAAGTGGATTACTTGCAGTAGTTGTTCCGGCATCAAGATGGGACTGGTTGTTAGTTTGATTTATAGTTCCATCTTCGTTATAAGGTTTAACAGTTGGAGAAGCAACTAAAGCTGAATAGACAATTCCGGGAGGCCTTGCAAAATAAGGAGCAGAAGCCGGTTCTCTTTGATTTTCTGTAATAGAAGGAGCTATTCTTAGATCTAGATTTAATTTATCCGTCAGTTGAGAATCTAAATTTAGCATTAAACTGTATCTATCAAATTGAGAATCAGGAATAATTCCTTCTTGTGTAAAATAGCCTCCCGATACATAATAACTGGTATTATTCTTTATTGGAGAAGCATAAGATAAATTATAACTTTGTATTGAACCAGTTCTGAAGATTAAATCCTGCCAGTCTGTATCCGTTCCATCCCAGTTTAAAAAGGATTCGGGAAGTTCATAGTTTCCATAACCTCTTTCTCCCGGGCCTATCGGATCATCTGCGGAAGCTCCTAAAACATCTTGCACATATGGATTATTCCTTGAATCACGGGTATATTCTATCAATTCTTCAGCATTCATCAAATCCACTTTATTTGCAACCTCCTGTGAACTATAATAAGTATTGAAGGAAAAGACTCCCTCTTCAGATGGTGCTCCGCTTTTTGTTGTTATCAAAACCACACCATTCCCACCTCTTGATCCATAAATAGCTGTAGAGGAAGCATCTTTCAAGATTTCCATTGATATAATATCGTTAGGATTTATTGTAGCCAAAGGGTTAACCGGGGGAGCTTGAAAAGAGCCACCTCTTCTTGCTAAATCTCCTTGAATATCTACTGAGGTAAGATTTTTGGAAATAGGAATTCCATCTACTACAAAAAGAGGATCGCTACCCGCAGAAATAGACCCTGAACCCCTTATCTTTATATTAGGGCTAGAACCAGGCTCTCCGGAAACTTGTTGTACTTGTACCCCTGCAACCTGTCCTATAAGAGCATTTTCAACACTTACAACGGGAATATCGGCTATTTGTTCAGGTTTTATTGAAACCACTGAGCCAGTAACCCTCCTCTTTGAAAGGGTTCCATAACCAACCACTACTACCTCATCCAAGGCAGCTGCATCTGCTTGTAAAACTATATTGATATTTGTTTCAGCATTTACAGCAACTTCTCTAGTCTCAAATCCGACAAAGGAGACAACTAAAATATTTTCATCGCCTGGTATTGTCAATTCAAAATCTCCATCAAAATTAGTTATTGCCCCAATATTTGTTCCTTTAACCTGGACGGTGGCACCAAGTAAAGGCATACCATTTCGATCCAATACTTTTCCAGTGATGTTATACTGCTGTTTTTTAGCATTTACATTATCACCTTTTTTTTTCGGAATGGAATTTGATTCATTAGGGTTCGTAACAATTATTTGTGTTGAAATAATTTTGAACTCATAATTTAAATTCGAAAACAATTTCAAGAGAGCATCTTTAAGATATTCATCTTTTACATTAACACTAGCTTTTGCATCGAGGTCAATTTGCGACTTTTCATAGAAAAAATTATACTCAGTCTGAGATGAAATTGTATCGAATATTTTTTTTAAAGATACATTCTCTACTTTTAATGTTAATTTCTGGCTGTCATTATCTCCAGGAGTAAAACTACTAGTTGTAAAAACGATTAAGATAAGAGCCAAAAATTTCATTTTCCCTTGAAATATTTTTTCAATTTGTTTTAATAGATTATTTTTCATTCGTTAATTTGTTTGAGAGTTAGTTAATTAATTTAAAGATTGAGTTCTACATATTTAAAGTGATTATTGATTATTGGTGATGATAATTTTATTTCCCTTTATTAAATAAGAAAAATTTGTGTGTGTACTTATAATTGTTAATATTTCATCTATATTTTCTGATTTAAAAACTCCGGTATACGAGTGATTATATAATTCAGAATAATTATTTTGTATTTCTATATTAAATTGGCGCTCCAACTTTTTAAAAATATTGCCAATATTTTCATTTTTAAACATCAGAACACCAGATTTCCATGCTATATAAGAGTTTACGTTTACATTTTCAATTTTAAGACCATTTAAGGTTTTTCCTATTGAGGCTTTCTGAGAGGGTTTAATTATAACATAATTATTAGTGAAATTGGATTTTTTTGTCGCTTCCTGAACCCCTACAATTCCTTCCACCAAAATAACCTCTGTAGTGTTATCATTCAAATAAGCCGAAACATTAAATTCGGTTCCATAAACTCTCGTGTCGAGATTTTCTGTTTTAACTATAAAAGGACTGCTTTTATCTTTAGCTACTTTAAAGTAAGCCTCACCTTCAAGAAAAACTTCTCGTTTGGAGTTTCCATCAAAATTAGATGGATATTTAAGTACAGAACCAGCGTTAAGATGAATGAATGTTCCATCTGCCAATAATACATCAAACTGTTTCCCATAAGGAACAGAAAGAATGTTATTAGATGCCAATTTGTTCCTGTTGTTTGAATTGTTTTTATAGGTGAGTAAATTATTTTGTATTGTTCCTATTTCCTTGCCATTTCTGCCCTTTATAACTTTTCCTTCATTAACTTGAAATACCTGAACATCATTATCTCCAATTATTTTCAATGTTATCCCTGATGTTTTACGCATAGAAAACTTTGATGCAGATTGCTTTTGATTATTCCAGTTTATAGTATAAGTAGTTGCTATTAACAATCCAATAAAGATTGCGGCATATTTTATCCACTGACTAAAACCTTGTTTATTACTGGTATCAGCAGTATTCATCAGTTTAATTTCTTTAAGTAATAGGTCGGCAGCCTCCTTTGTGTCGAAGGACTTAAATTTGATATCTAGAAGAAGTTTGGTTTTTAAATAATCTTTAAAAATTATTTGATTTTTCTCCTTCTGAAGCCATTTTAATAATTGTTGTATTTCAGCTTCAGAGGCCTCAGAATCCAAGTATTTACCAATAATTTTTTTATTTGATGTTTTTGTCATTTGAAAAATTAGATTGCCTATTTAATAATAAGACGAACAATTTCTTAAATACCCTCAATCGATTTCTTTGTTTTTTTAATAAATAGGTAGAAATATACTTACTTCTTTATTAATCGTGAAGTTAAATTAGTTAGGAATAGGTATACGGGATTTTAACTATAGTTAAGTTTCTTTCGCAATTTTTTTAAAGCAAGGGACATATGTCTTTCTACGGTCTTTATAGAAATATTTAATTTATCAGCTATTTCTTTATATTTTAAACCGTCCTTTTTACTTAGAAGAAAAACTTTGTTACATTGTTCTGGTAAATTATCAATTTCTATATCTATTAGCCGATATAAATTCTCAATTTCTTCTGATGAGATTTCTACAAACTCCAATAATGCTTCTTGTTTTAAGAGCCCTAATTTGTTAGTTTCTTTTTTTATTCTTCTTTGTGTGTCAATAAAGTGGTTATAGACACTTTTAAGAAGATATCCTTTTAAAGATGTGCTAATATTTAAATCTGAACCTTTTTCCCATATTTTTATCATAGTATGCTGAACAATATCCTTTGCTAGTTCATCATTACCACAAAGGTTTGAAGCATAATTGCATAACTCTGAATAATATAACTTATAGAGGTGCTTATAGGCATTCTCATCTCCCTTTTTCAATTGTGAGATAAGATATGTCTGATCGCGAAAATCTTGTTTAATATAATGCACGCTTTAAATTTAATATCAAAAAATCATACACAAGTGTATTAAAAAACAAATGAAAAAGCTAAAGTGCAATTGAAAAACTTAAGTATTTTTTAAAATCTGATTTTATTCTCAATTTAAAAAAATAGAACATTCGGATAATTACTAATGTTATAGCGATATCTATTCTAGATTAGCTAATTCAACAACCTCAAATTTGGTAACAACCAAAGAGTAAAACATTGAATTAAAATTTATCCTCTTCAACAAATTACCATTAGAAATTTGTTGAAGAGGATAATAATGGCGGAGAAACTATAAGACAGATATAGAATTTTAGGACTTATGAGGGGTTTTTTTAAAAGTCCCAAGCGACAATTTCCCTCACCAAAACCCTCAAAATCTCACAAACCCTTCCTGCCAACTGTACAAATAATGTTTTCATAATTTCGATGATTTAATTAAGCTGTTCATTATTGAAACTGCAAGCGCTTTTAGATTGGAATTTTCAAACAAATATTCCGCCTCATCCCAATTGGACAAAAAACAAAGTTCTATCAGGATTGATGGGCACAATACGATTGTTTCTCGCAGCACCTGAAAATTTAAAAATTTCACCCCTCTTGGTTTGATCCCGAAATTGCTTGTTATTCCGGAATGGATCAGGTGGGCAAGGTACATTGATCGCCGGGATTCTGGGAAAGACCGGTGTTGGCTACAAAAATTTCGGTGCCAGTTTTTGTGGTGTAATAGTGATGTACATAGATAACAGGTTTTTATTTTCACCTATTGTGCTCCCGGTAATTAGGCTGGTTCCCGTTAGTTCGTTTCTTCTCTACCAACAATGGTTTCTTTTTGGGTTCTTCCTGTTCCAATAGTGCCTGTAGCATAGCCGTTGTTGGTTTGGTTTGATTCTTTTCTATGTCCCTTATGATCGCTATAAGCGCATTTATCCTGCTTTTTATATTTTTTTCTAAATGGATCATATTAGGCCCCAATTCTTCGTGTGGCGAAATAGAATTATTTTCAAAAAAATCCATCATAACACTCAATGTTTCTGAATGTGATGTTGCAATTTTTTTTGAAAATAATCGAAACCTATCTGCAACAGAACGTTTTAGGCTCACCGCTGAAAAATCAAAATCCTTTTCCATATTATAGTTCATTTACAGTAAATTTTTGCTGATTTTAGGGAGTTTCCAAGGTTTTTACTGTAAATAAAAACGCTTCATTTAAATTCACTTTGTTTAAAACACTAATAATCAGTTAGTTAGGAAAAGGGGAAATAGCTTAACATCGCGCAGCGTGTTACCCTCTTGCTATTCCCCTTTTTCCTTTTTTTTTACCCACCCGGACAA
>Ga0209414_1000629_pt1 | contig 17048 bp, 20 predicted proteins | sample LakVidmifraction_4_FD_181154 | JGI IMG/M metagenome (GOLD analysis project Ga0209414, IMG submission 181154) | Hypersaline microbial communities from Lake Vida, Antarctica - Brine Hole Two &gt;0.2 micron (SPAdes) (version 2) | ecosystem: Environmental > Aquatic > Non-marine Saline and Alkaline >... | reverse complement strand
CCTCTTGGCTTCTTCAAGACTGATTACGAAGAAGCCAAGAGGCGTTATGTAGCCAAGATTAAGTCACAAATAATAAATCCTCAAGCCGCTTATTACAGGATGCCCCAAAGGAGAGTAGCCAAGACTATTCGTCTGTCTTAAGTATGCAAAAGTACGCATTAGTCGAAAAGTTCCTCGGCTATCAAAATAAGACTGACCAAACAAATCTTCCGCCGGGAGTGTTGGTTGAAGGTTCCCGAAATGTACTTACAAACGACGGTGAGCGTGTAGCCGTTCGTGAGGGCTACACCTTAGACGGTGAGGCAAACGCCGCACTTACACCGATCATGAGTTCATATGATTGGTTGAGACACTCGGGCGACTTCCGTCACCTGCGAAGTCACGAGGGCGTTCTTGAATACCGTTATGTCGACAGTGACGAGAATGTTTCTTGGCGGAATCTTGCGAGCGGCTTTAGTAGCGCGGTTGAGTTTAACTTTGCCGAGTTTTGGGACCCGACCGAGCTCATTGATCGCCTGTGCATGGTCAATGGCACCTCGAATATCTACGACTGGTCAGGCGGGGTATCAACATACGCTTCAGCGACCGTAAACACCCTCACGAAAGAAGGGGCGGCGACATGGGCAGAAGGAGGATATTACACCGCCGGCACCCGTACCGTCGTTTTAGGAGGCATCGTTTACACCTATACGGGCGGGGAAGCGACAACGACCCTGACGGGTGTCAGCCCAGACCCTACCCTCGGGGGGCACACAGCTGGTGACGTTATCCATCAATCACTACGGACAACACCAAACAGTGCTATTACCGATCTCCCTGATGACCTCGCAAACGATCTCATCAGCGTCCTTAATAACCAGATTTACATTGGTTCCTTTGTTAATCGTACGGTCTACGTCTCCAAACAAAATAGTATTACGGACTTCTCCTTTAGTAGCCCGAGAACCCCAGCACAGGGCGCGCTTATTACCCTTGACGCAACGCCAGTCGGCTTCATCCCTCAAGAAGAGAACATGTACATCACGGCGGGCCAAAGCCTCTGGTATCTTGTTTCGTTCACGCTTAGTGCGGATCTCCAAGGCGAAACGTTGGTCATTCTCCGGTTAAAAACAGGGGAGCAGCAGGCCGCGCAAAGCCAAGCCATGATCACGAAAAACAAGAACGACGTCGTTTTCGTTTCAAACGAGCCAACGATTGCGTCGCTTGGACGTATCGAGCTTGTTGAAAAGCCGCAGGTCAAGAACATTTCTGACCCGATCAAGAACGATATGGAGGTGTACGATTTCACGGATGCCTCGACCATCTATTTCCAGGATTACATGTATGTCGCTGTACCGCGTGAGGGGTTGGTGCTTATGTTCAACATCGCCAAGGGATGGTGGGAAGCGCCGCAGATTCTCCCCATTAGTCGGTTCGCGATTATCGACGGGGAACTCTACGGTCACTCTTCCGTCGTCCCTGAGACCTACAAGCTCTTTGACGGGGTGAACGATAACGGCGCACCGATTGATGCCAAAGCTTATTTTAGCTATCAACAGTTCGGCGACAGAGCCAACAAGAAGTTCTTTAATGAGTTTTATAGTGAAGGCTACATCAGCTCAAACACGCTTCTCACCCTCCGCTTACTCTATGAGTACCAAGGAGCGGCGAGAATTGCTGAATACGTTATTAATGGTTCTGATGCCTCCATCCTCTTCTATAAAACGAGTGACGGGTCACTTGGTAAGCAATCGCTCGGTAAGATGAGCTTGGCTGGGCGGAATACTTCGGTAAGCACGCTTCTACCCCCTAAATATAGAGTGATTAAAACGTTCCCGTCCCTTGATTTCTACGAGGTGCAGGTGCAGTACGAGTCGAGTGGTGACGATCAGCACTGGGAGCTCTTAGCCTGGGGGCCAAATGCGCTTCTTTCAAAGGCTGAGGGTACTAATCTCAAGCAGTAACTGCTACAATTAACTCAAAGTTCCTTAAAATCTGCGACACCTATGTAAAATATGAGTGACACCCGAAATTACGTGCAAGGAAAAGACTATTTCCTGAGCGGAAGCGGGGTAACTCTGTCTGCGACCAGTGCGACCCTTACATCAATGGAGTATCCCGACGGTACGGCAGTTGTCATGGCCGACTTTGGGACACTTGGTTACGGTACTTTTGAACCTGAGACAGACAAAGAGGAGAATTTCAGTTTTACAGGTCTTACGCAGAGCGCAAACGGTACAGCTACACTCACGGGCATTACCCGTGGTTTGGCGTTCAAAGCCCCGTATACGGCAGATAATGACCTCAGAAACTCCCATGCGGGTGGTTCGGTCATGCGTATTACGAACTCAGCGCCTTTCTACAGTAATTTCGCGAACAAGGGGAACGATGAAACGATCGACGGACTCTACACATTCCCAAGTGGTGCCAACAACCCTGTTATCGGTACGGTTTACGCTGCCCCCACGTCAGATTTACAGATTGCTACCAAGAAATACGCTGACGACCTCGCAATCGCGGGATCTCCTAACGCCTCAACGACCGTAAAGGGTATTCTTGAAGCCTCAACGCAAGCCGAAGCTGACGCGGGTACGTCTACCGGTGGAACGGGCGCGGTACTAGCGGTCACTCCTGACGTTCTACGAGCGAGAAAGTATCACGATTTTGCCGCCTCCGGTGCGGGTACGGACACATACGCTATTACTCCAGCTCCTGCGGTCACGGCCTATGCTGACGGCCAAGTTTTTATTTTCGAGGCTGACGTTGCGAACACCGGTGCAGCCACACTTAACGTAAGCGCCCTCGGAGCCAAAACGATTAAGAAATATGGGAATAAAGATCTTGTAACGAACGATATTGTAGCGGGGTCGATTGTCACGGTCATTTATGACCTTGATTCGGATACTTTCATGCTCCAAACGCCGATCGCGAAGCAACAGGTGAGTCAAGACGGAGCCGAGATATTCGCCCTTGATGCTCAGGGTTCAGATACTTATGTAATAACGCTATCTCCCGCGCCAACAGCCTACACAAACGGCCAAGTATTCCACTTTGGAGCGAACACAGCGAACGCCGGTGTAGCTACGCTTAACGTCAATGCGCTCGGAGCCAAAACGATTAAGAAGTGGTTCAACCAGGACTTGATTACCGGGGATATTGTAGCCGGCCAATTGGTAGCGGTTATTTATGACGTTGCAACCGACACCTTCCAGCTACTTTCTCCTGTTTCAACACCTACCCCAAGGATCAAGGTAGGAACGTTCGCTATCTCTTCTAGCGGTGCCTTGGCGGTGACGGGTGTTGGGTTCCTTCCTAAGGTAGTGCAGTTCTTCTACGCAACCGCGCCATCAACGGGCGGTGATCAAGCGCTCGACGTCATGATCGGTGCGGCCACCTCCGCATCCAGTGAGGCGGTGATCGAGGCATTTGTGTCTGATAATGCGGGGACTGCGGCCAGCAGCTCATCAACGACGGCCTCAATCATCATCCGAGCTGGTGCATCCGCGACCACTGTTACTGAACAGGCGGACTTCACTTCTCTTGATGCTGATGGCTTCACGCTTAACGTCTCTACCTTCACATCGGCGCGTACAGTCATGTACGTAGCTATTGGTTAAATCTATGGAAACAGAACAAGCAGCTCTTTCAAACATCCTAAAGTCTCAAACGGAGGGTGGCGCGGCAACGGGGGACGGTGCATACGCGGCCGGAGCTGACGTCCCGAAGGTACTTGCAGAGGACGCTGCCAAGGCACAGCTCTTACAAGAAAGTGTGTACACCCAAACCGGCCAAGTTGATAAGGCCATCGCGAGCTCCGTTGACTACAACGCCACGAAGCCCGCGCCTTCGGTTGTTACCTCTGATGCCGCCGCTACTCGTAACACGGAGAATCAAACGTCTCTCAATACCTACCAGACGCAATTACAGGAGAGTAATACTACGGGTACCTCGGGGAACACAACGACGAAGACCGCGAGCCCAACAACCGGTACGACCGATGGGGAAGTAGACCCACTGAAGGCGAAGATCGACGCTGCCACGTCCGCAATCGACAATGAGCTTGCTCAGGCGACTTCGTTATTAGATTCACGGATGGCTTCGCTTAACGGTGCAAACCAAGCCCAGATCGAAAACATTAAGAGAATCTTTGCCGCGAGAAAAGAAGAAACAAGGCAATTAAATGAGGTTTTACTACAGTCGAACACTAAGGCGGGTATTCGAGCCGGTCGAAACCGTTACGCCCCTGAGATCAACTCGGGTATTTTGACGGGTATTGAACAGCAGGGGATAGCGCGCCTCGCCGCCCTTGATGCGCAAGAACTCGACCTTATTAGCCAGGCTCAGGCCGCGAATGATGCTAACCAGTTCAACCTCCTCTCACAGAAGCTCCAAATGGTCTCTCAGACACGCAGAGAGAAGGATGCCACAATCGCTGAACTCAATCGTGCTGCCATGGAGCAGGAGAAGTTCGCGATGGAGAAGGCGATGCAGATGCGTCAGTTTCAGCGTTTTGATAGGGAGGATGCAGGAGCGTCGATTGATGCGATGGTGAAGGCTGGACTTGATCCTGCTTCTATTCCACCCGAGTACTTGAATAAGTTGGATGCTCAAGCTGGATATATTGCGGGTACGTCGACCGGATTGATGAATGTCGCAATGGGTGAACGTAAGGCTAAGAGCGTGAGTGATTTTCTTGACCAACAGAAAAAAATTCAGGACGTACTTTCTACTCTGCCTCCCGATCAAATGATCGAGATCAACGGAAACCAGTATTACGGTTCACGAAATGACTGGCAGGAGAGCATGACAGAAATTGAAAAATCCACCGGTAATTTAATATCTGTCTTTACTAACAAGAGTACAGGTGAGCAGAAGGTTACGGTTCAAAATGGAGTTTTGAAGCCGAATATTGAATACACAATTCAGGAAACAAAAAACTCCGATGGTAGTACTTCAAAATGGTATGTGCCAGTTGACCCAACGCAGGGACCAGCTATCCCAGTTTCCGGACAACAATTTGGTGGTGCTCAAGGTGTAAATAGTGGAGAAATTGAGGAAAAGTTTCCTGATGGTTCAAGCTGGAATGATGATCCGGCCGGTTGGGCAGAAAAAGGACTTTCTGCTAAGGATTTTTGGTGCCTACGCTTCGTTGGAAACATGGATGTGCGTGGTCAGGCATTGATGAACGAGGTAGGTAATACACTCGCTGAAAAGCGTGCATCGGTAGAAAAAGATATCGGATACGGTGCCGGACAGCAACCCCCACAGGCCGGAGATTATATTCTAACCAATGAGGATTCAACATACGGGCACATTGCTCTTATTAAGGAAATCCGTACTGATCCAGATACCGGCAAAGAGGTAGCTATTCTCACTGAAAGTAACTACAAACCGCTCACAGTAACTCATACTCGCTCAATTCAACTTGATAGTAACCGCATTCTTGGCTTTAAGAAGAGTCAGTTAAAGCCTGAATATACGTCTCAACCAGAAAGCCCTCAGTTTGGTGACGCTGCTCCGAATCAAGACGACATGATTAGCGCCCTTGGTAGACCCAAGGATTCAAAATATCTTGCTGACGTGGATAAACTTTACGGCAACATCTCTCTGAACCCTGCTGTTAAGAGCTTCCCAACTCGTCAGGAAGCCTACAATACTGCCACTAGTGTTCCCGATACAGCATCAAATGCGCAGCAGCAGATTTCTCTTGTCTACTCTTACATGAAGCTCCTCGATCCGGAGTCTGTTGTAAGGGAGGGTGAGTTTGCTACCGCGCAAAAATACGATAGCGCCCTCAGACAGTTGGGTGTTCGTTTCGATAACCTTAGCGAGGGCAAGGTAGTGAGTGACGAAGTAATCAAGAACATGAAGAGTGAAGTGGCACGCATGTACGAACAGGCCGCTGATAGCTATCAATCTGTTATAGATTCTTACACTAGACAGGCAGAGCAATATCGTATCGATGCTGATGATCTTCTTGTTGGATTGCCAAGTGTCAGCGGATCAGATGAAGTGACTGCAAGATCACTATCTCAGAAATACCCGCAATACTCTCAGGCCATTCAGGGAATGATCGCGGAGGGTTACAGTTTGGATGAAATACAAGAGGCTATAAACGGAATCTAATATGGGAATTCTATCTTGGCTCAATAAAAATAAGGGTTTCAATAGCTTGGGGAATGCTAGTAGCAAGGTGTTGGATGCGGGAGTCAACACGTTTGTGAACCCTGTGGCACGGGCGGGATTAACCTTCCCTGTATCTACGGTTCAGCATATTCAAAAACTTGTACCTGGTGGAAAGACTGGGGACGAACGTGTTAAAACGCCATTTGGTGACGTGAAGCGTATGGATTGGTTTAGTCCAAACCGTAATGAGAAACAACAATTACAGCCAGGAGAGGCTGCAATGGGGGCGTTTGAACTTGCAACTTCAGCACCCGCGGGTGTTGTTAAGGGCATTGCTAAGCCCTTAGCTAAGGCAGTGGGCAAGCTCGATAAAGCCGTTGGGACTAGCTTGAAGAACTCGGCTATAGCGACTTACGAAAAAGCCCTGGCACCAACCACTAAGGCAATGAAAGAAAAGACGGCAAAAATTGTCCCTGAGTTACTAGAGGGAAGAGTATTCGGTTCGTTGAGTAGTTTAGCGAAGAAGGCCGAGAAAGGAATAGAGAAGGCATCGCAAAAGTTTGACGAGCTTGGAAAACTTGAGGGAAATTTACCCACCAAACCGATACTTGATACATTCGCTGAGGCAAAAAATAGCTTCATGGTCGAAGGTAAGGTAGTTAATCCGAGAGCAGTGAAGGTTATTGAAGAGGTTTCTCGTTTAGTTGAGCAATTTGGAGACGAAATGCCAGCAGAAGCCATGAGAGGCTTGCGTCAGATTTGGGATAAGGATGTTGCGGAAGCTGGTGGATTTTTTGGTAAAACTCTTAAAGATACATCGGAATTGCGTGTAAAGCAGATGGGGGCTGACGCCATTAGGGGATTGCTAGCAGTTAAGTCTCCGGATTTAGCTAAGATCAATAAGACGTTCTCCTTCTTCAAGAATCTTGAGGAAGTGGTGGAGGCGACTAAAATGAGAAAAGTCGGTCAGTCAGGGGCATTTAGGAAAATTGGAGGAGCCGCAGTGGGCGCCGCGCTCGGCAGCGGTCTTGGACCAGTCGGATCAACTGTAACTGCGGTAGTAGGAAGTGAATTATTAAGCGTGGCAGGCACCACTCTATTTCGAACTCTAAATGCCAATGCTAAATACCAGTTTGCTAAGGCGCTCGCCAGCGGCGAACACTCTATTCCTAGAATAACGGCTTTCTTCAAGGAACCCGCGTTTGTCGGCTTGAAAGCGAATGATTTTCTAAAATATCTAAACAAGGACGCGAAATTCTCACCAGAAGAAAAACAAACAGAGGAAGCAGCCAGGGACGAGCGAATAGAACAGATCCGTCAAAGGTTAGAGGCGGGAGGAGAAAAAGAAAATCAGGAAGACCCTGAACGACAACAAAGAATTGATGAAATAAGAAAAAGACTCCTTGAAGGTCAAGAGGATTAATCCATGTATCTACGTCTAATCTCTCCGAGTATAACGGAGGTTACGCCGAAGACGAGACCATACACGAATGCGCTTCCGATAGACATATAGGGTTATTTACAGTTCTTTGAATTAACAAGCTCAGTATACGCAACGCCGATCAGATCTTTCTTAGCTACCGCATTAGATAGCTGCGCCGTTGCAGACCGCGCCCCTGATGCAGCTTGCGCGAGAGTGGTTTTTGCTGCCTCAATAGCGCTCATATAGATTCTTTAACGATTCACAACTGACCTTAGCCAAACGGCCTACATTTGTCAACAATATACATGCAAAACATAGGGGAAATAGGGATCTTGGGGATAATCACTAGATAGTCTCATGATAGCTTGTATAATTTGACTACGTTCATCTGATACTATAAGACACCCTCACAGAATGTTAAGAAGAGTGCTGCAAATCAAATACCCCACGATTTCTCGTGGGGTACAAACCGAACGCTTAGATAGTCACACCCGTTTGCGCGGGTGTTTCTGTTTCCATAGGAAAGCCGTAAGCCTATTTACGCCAAATCTCGATCAAGAGCACCGCACCGGCACCGATGACGAACGCGGTCGCGATAATGCGCATACGGAGTTCGATCAAGGGCGGGGCACGCTGGCAGACGGGGCAGATCGGCGCGAGTTGGTCATAAAAGACCGAACACCGCTGACACCAGGTATGCCCCTTCACGCCTCACCGTGCCGGACGCGCGGGGACTCCCACACCGTATCCACGTCCATATCGAGGACGGTTACGTTGGGGTACTTCGCGAGCAGCTCTTTCGCCGCCGCGAGCACATCCGCCACGTTGTCAGCGTAGACCGTCTCCTTCACGCCGTTCGTGAACTTGAGCATCACGACGTAGGTATAGGGTCGCATGGCGCCTCCAGGGGGATGGTTTGTCCGCACGCGGGCAAGATGCACCGGAGCTCGTTCCGCGCCATCGGACGCGCGAGCGGGCTACCACACGCCTTGCACGCAAGGGTTGGCTTCGAGCAGTCACAGCAGTAGAACAGATCGAGAAGCCCCGAGGCGAGCTTCACGAGCGTACCGTCACACACCCTATCGAGGGTTGAGCCGTAGCGCCTGGTACAACTGCTCATCGATGCTTCCTTTTCCCGACTGGCGGGCTGTAAGGCTTGAGCTCCTCACGCATAACGATGGGTGAGGGCTTTTCGATAACCTCTTCGTGCGTGATGACGCCAGAAAAGGAGTGCTTCTCGTGATTGTGGCGAAGAAACATCTCCGCCTCCTTGGGGTCGTCGCCAACGCCCGTTGCGTAGCGACCGCACTTCTCACACGTCCCCAAGGCGCGGATCACGACTTCACCGTGTGGGCGAAGACGCGATGACAACAGACGCAGCGGTACACGTGCACCCTGTCCGTCTTTTTGACGAGGATCAACATCTCACGGCAAACGTCACAGGTCATTCTCTTCTCCCAGTTGTACGATTTTCTCGTATAACTCAACTTTACGAGGAATTCGTAAGGTTCAAGAATAGGGGCAAATTGCCACCCCCCTAGGGTTCTGAACTCGTCCCGTTGACCCTCCCTAACGGGACGGCTTTGGAACTTACTCATAGGTAAAGCCTTACCTATTCTTGACCTATTCGCTACCTATCCTTACTCGAACCTCTCGAGTAACTTGGTTGCGATGAATCCCGTCCCGACAATGACGACGGCAGCGAAAGCCAACGTAATCGCGAACGGGATAGGATTCAAAACCGCTTCCATGGAAAGAGCGAACAAACCGTCTACGATCTCGGTCATTGGTCACCTCGTGGTGGGGTTGTCGGCATTGCGCGCACCGCCGTCCGGTACCCTTTCGGGAGCAACTCCGATACTCTACGAACGGATGTGGGTTCTCCCACAACACCCCCATGAGATGACAATGAGCGTATGATTTCTCCTAAGATGGCGGCAAGGATTTGACGAGACCAGCGTTACACTGATGTGGATCTTTGGCCCAAGACCTTAGATTTACTCGTATAGTCACCTTGCATAAAGTTGTATAGTAATTCGACGACAGATAACAACTTCTTTGCCGCCAATAGCGTCTACCTATTTCCGCCACACCATCTTCGGAGAAACCATCGCCCCTCAAACGTTAGGAAGCTGGATTGAATCACCACGTCTTCACTCGTGATGGAACTTCCTCCCAACGTCTGAGGGACGGACAACTGTTTGCCGGCGCTCTTAACCCGTTTGCACTTTTCGCTCCACAGAGCAAGTTGTTATCCCCATTTCGATGCTCACGGTAGGACTGACAAACACTTAAAAAAGCGCGGTATACTGTTCGCGCTTGACTGATTACCCTCTATCCCTTAGAGTGTGCCGTTAAGTATTTATTCCTCGTCCTCGAAAGGGGAGCCGCCGCAAGGCGACTGGAAGCGTGGGATAACTGACTATTTTATTTTTGCTTTAGGGAGCAATATAGATAAGCCGGTTTCCCGCCTTCCAGTGGGGGACCGGTTTAATTTATGCTCAAAGCGAATCCACGGGGCGGTAGGCCCATGACAAAATTAGGGGGTATTGATTGGGATGAGACAATGCGCGGCTTCCAGCACAGACTTGGTTATTGCGAGTGCGGTAAGAAGGTATTGGCCACCACAGAGGAGCTGGAAGAGATTACAGAGCGATTTGGTTACCTTGCTCAGCAAAGGCGCGGTTTGCCCCGTAGAATCGCTATAAAGCTTTTAAACAGGCTAGTTTGACGAAAGTGTTTCACAAAAGTAAAATACGAAGGTATGACGCATGAACAAATTGAAAAGGAAGTGAGACGCATGAACAAATTGCGTAAGAGCAATATTTATAGCATTCGCAATTGTTTGCATTGTCAGGGGGAATTCATGGGCACAAAGAGTAGTAAATGGTGCTCCAGCTGCAGGGGAAAAATGGAGGCCAGCTTTGCCGCTTCAGGAAGTGACGCAGAGTCTGTAAAATGGAGGGAAATTCTCCCTGAAGAAGCAAAAGAGTGCTTTTTTTGCGGGAAATCAGGGGTTTTGCGCGCTCATCACATAGATAAAGACCGGGGCAATAATTCTGAAGAAAATCTGATGCTTCTATGCCACGTATGCCATAACAAGATCCATAAAACGGTCTACCGACCGATACTTAAGAGGTCATTTTCAATCCTACTCGATAACCGATACACCTACGAGGAGATAGCCAATTACTTCGGCACCAGCAAGCAGAATGTTTATGGCATTCTCAAAGATGGTAGAGAGCAAATATCCACAGGCACCTTACAGAAGTAAAATATATGCTATACTAGGTCCAAGTTACGAGAGGAGGACATACATTCACAATCTGGCCAGTGGCCTTTTAAAAGAGTGGTCTAGTGTCGTATAAGGTTTAGATCCCGAACCTGTCAGGTTTCGGGATAACCCACCCAGTTTTAAAAGGCCACCCACATTGGGTGGTTTTTTTGTTCACACAATCTTTTCAAAACTTTGAAGGGCTAAGCGAGCAAATAAGCTCATTAGCACCGTAGGTTTTAGGTCTACGGGAAGTTATATGGACATTTCCATTGTCATCAAGAGGTTACGAGACATCAGCGCGGAGGCGGCTGTCGGGTCAGCCGATAGAGCCAAGTTAGCAGAGCTTCTCAGTACATTGGCCGATCAATTTGAAGCCGAGCGGGACATGGAGGAAGGCATCGTCTTTGACTACATGAACAGCTAAATATGGCCTTCAAAAAAATGTTCAAGGACATGACGAGTGCGCCGAGGCCAGAACGCAAGGTCACGAACGTGGTGCGCAAGGGAAACATCAGGATCGTGAATAGTGACGATTGCCGGGTATGCAAAAAGCCAATTAACAAATGTCATTGCTAAGTATGCCAATAGATATTTGCGAGCATTGCCAAAAAGAACTTTCAAAAGATTGCACATGTAGCTGTCTCAAGTGCGGAGAGGAGATACGAGACGTCGGTGAGCCTGGATTGTGCGGTAGCTGCTAACCCTATGACATTCCGCTATTTCAGAGCTTCACGATCAACATTCGGGCGTATGAGATTAGAAAACAGGCTCGCATACGCCTTCAAGAAAGCCGATCAGGTCAATATCTGTATAAATAAACTCTTTGGCCTATGAAATTGTACGCAAAACTCTTGGCTGTCCAGAAGGAAATCAAAGCCATCGAAAAGGACTCCGTAAACCCCCACTTCAAAAACCGCTATTTCGACATTAACACGCTCATCGCTGGGCTAAAGCCAGTGATTACCAAAAATGGCATCGTCGTCATTCAGCCGATTGTAGAGACCGATCACAACACGCTTAAGACCATTGTCATTGACGCGGAAAGCGGCGAAACACTCGAAAGCTCTATCCGCCTTCCTGATACCGAAAAAGCACAGGAGCTTGGGAGTGCCCTTACGTATTACCGCCGCTACGCCCTCCAGTCGCTCTTTCTCCTAGAGGCCGAAGATGATGACGGTGAGGTTGCTACGTCCGCTAGGCTCGCTCCAAAGGCCGCTAGGGTACTTTCTCCCACTGCGCCCCGTAAGACATGCGAAACGTGCGGCAAAGAGTTTAACCCTAAGCCCGGTACGGAAGCCTTCGCGAAGCAATGTTACGACTGCTACTTGGCCGAAAAGAATAGCTAAGCCCTATGGAGGAAACACACTCAATGCTACTCAAGAACCTAAGGAGTCACAGCGAAGGTTACCTCATCGAGAGATTGTCCAGCCTTACCGACGAGCTTGAGCATCGGAGCGCGGGGCATTCAAGACGTAGGTTCGAGCATGATGATGACCTCTTTCTCCTGGAAGGCGTGGCCACGATCACTAAGGAGCTTCTCCGAGGCAAGTACAACATCGAACGTGTTAGTTCGAAAGTACGTAAGGATGTACGACGACAAAGTGACATGAAGTTACGAACCTATTTATAAGTCCCTTGCACTAAGTCGCCCGTGAGACTGAAATGAAAACCCTTTTTTGGGAACGTGTTCAGCCCCTCACGGCGACTCGGTAACAGGGACTCAATCCCTCACTCTATGAAACCAAACCCAAGCTAGGCTTATGGCCAGTCCTCAAAAGGAAAACGGCTTCACACCCATCGCCAACGAAATATTGGATGAATTGCAGAAATTTGGCGATCTTACCTTGCGAGAGATTAAAGTCATCCTCTTCATTTTGAGAAGGACATACGGCTTCAATCGCAAAGAGTCTGAGATGTCAATTTCATTCATTTCGAGGGGCACGGGGATACAAGAAAATCACGTCAGCGCAACCCTCACTTTTCTCGTCAAAAAACGTCTCATTTTCCGTAAGGAAAGTAACATCGTTTTTAACAAGAATCATGACTCTTGGACTCCCCCCGATTTGGGGAGTGCCCAAGACGGGGGTACCCCTGATTCGGGGGTACCCCTAAGTCAGGCGCTAACCTCCCCCCGGATTGGGGGTAGGACCTCCCCCCGGATTGGGGGGACAATAAAGAAACACTTAAAGAAACATAAGAAAGAAACATTAAATACTGCGACGGCTTCGCCGGTCGCGGTGACAGAGACACTTCCCGTGAACGAAATCTTCACCGCTTTCCAGGAGAAATTAAACCCGACAATTAACTACGGAAATACGACCCAAAGAAAAGCCGCAGAAGACCTCCTAAAATTCATGGGTAAAGACAAGCTCTTGAAGACGATTGATTTCATCGTGACGATTCGTGACGACCCGTATGCCCCGGTCATCACGAACCCATACCAGCTTAAAGAAAAATTGGCTCAACTCATGAGCTATCACAAGAAACAATCACAGAAAGCTCCTTTAATCGTGGAAATATGAACCAAATCGTTAAAAAGCTCTCGTGCATATCTATCCGAAATGGCGTTGAGGTTTGGGTAGAGCATGAGCGTTTAGAGGCTATTTATGGGCTGTTATCGCAAGCGAACCCGCCTCGCTTTCTCAAGTACGAGGACCGAATGATTAACACCGCGGATGTTGTAGGAATCTTTAACGCCGAGGACATGGCTGACCTTACGCGCCGCAAAAACGGCGAATGGGAGTGTAAGAGCGGCATATGGCATGAGAGAAAGCAGATCTGCAATTGTGCATCTTTAGAAACTGTAAAAAAGTCGGAGGATTTTTTTAACAAGAACGGTTACTACCCCGCCGTGTGAATCCCACCAAGCGAAACTTCACCTGTCCGAAGTGTAAGAGCTTGATTGAGGAGATTTCTTCACTTCACGAGATAACAGAATGCGTGTCCTGCGTGTCCTGCGAGTTCAAGGCTAAGAGAATCACACGGAATCTCACGCTGTTATGACAGAAGAACAAAAAGCGATCTTGAAGCAGATGACCCGTGAAGAGCGAAAAGCTCATTACCAACCTAAATTACACGCTAAAGAAATAACCGAGGGGGAATATGAACTTGTTACAAACTTTGGCCTGGTACGTCCACGTGAAGCCGCTCATCAACCGAGTGAAGAACAACGCACGGAAATTGGACATCTATCAGATGACAGGGGTCATACCAGACCTCGAGGAGAGGGGAACGATCGAGTGGGACAAGGAGAGGCTCGTGGTGTTCCTCGAGGATTATCACGAGAGGCTTTCATACGATCCCTTAGTGGCTCTTTACTTCCCGAGGATACCGATGGAGTCAGCAAAGAGAATGCGGTATTTGAGAGCAAAGTCCAAGAAATAGCATCAAACTTTGGAGCGGGGTGAAACATGAAGCGTTACGAGTGTTTCAAGTGCGGTGGCGACATGCGGAAGAAGGGCGATTATTTCATCGTGTATCAGTGTGACGGGTGTTCGCTTCTGACAACCGCCAAGCCTCCCGAGCCTGAAAAGGAAGAAGAGGCGACTGTATAGCTCTTTTACTTCGTGGCGACTCCTTCTGGGGTCGCCGTCACTCTACGCTTCGGGATGTTGTCGTGGGTCGTTGAGTGAGAATGATTAACATTTTTGCTGACATTCCATTTTAATACGCACTATGTCGGAGGAAACATTATTACAGATTCCTTGTGAGCTAACCGGCTCTCAAACGAAATCTGTCAGCAAGACAACAAAACTCACCTTTGAAAGTCAGGAATCTGTACCGCCGGAACTGATCTCAAGAATCACGGCGTATGTTGGAAAAACAGGTTGGCTCTGCTTCTTACCCGAGGAACGACAGATCGACGTGCTCGACGTCGTAGGCCTTCCCGAGATCAAGGTCGATAAGGACAGGAAGAGCCAGGCTACGCGACTTAGAGCGGTTCTGTGGCGCTTGTGGGAACAGGAGGGGAAAGTTGGAGACTCCGAGACGTTCTACAACGCCAAGATGGAACAACTTATTGAACATTATAAGGAGAAGCTAAGCTAGCGTTATGCACATTATTTGGGATATGAGCTTTAGTGTTCTTAGCATATTAATAGCGATAGCACTGCTTATAATAGATAGATTGATGGGCTATAACACGAACCCATTCATCATAGGATTTATCGGCTTTTTTCTGGCTGAATGCTGGCTCGGAAAGCGGGAATCACGGTTATGAGCTGGGGGAATATAAAGCTCGATAAGGCAGATAAGACATTTTCGCTCTACATCCGAGCTAGAGACGGAAAGTGTAAGCGGTGCGGGAGGGCAGGTACGCCAAACGCTGAGGGATTGCCGGTTATCGGACTCCAGTGTTCACATTTTTGGTCGCGGCGAAATGAAAGCACGCGTTATGACCCAAATAATTGTGACGCTTTATGTGCGGGGTGTCATTTTAGATGGGGAGGGGATTACCGAGAGGAGTACAGAGATTTTAAGCTCAAGCAGTTGGGTAAGAAGGACTATCAGACCCTGGAGATTCTGCATAACACGTACCAAAAGAAAGATCGCGTGTTAGCGCTCATGATAGCGACAGCGCTTTTAGAGAGTTTAGAAACGCAGTACAGTCCTTCTAATCTATGAGGGAAATAAAATTTAGAGCGTGGGATAAGGGAAGAAAAGTGATGCGTAACATAGCAGATCTCTCTAACGTAGGCGGCCTAATGCCGACAATGGTAGTGGCGAATGAGGGTATCCGGGTTTTCTCTCCATTCGATGACGCTTACTTTCTGGCGGAACTAATGCAATACACCGGCCTCAAGGACAAAAACGGAAAAGAGATTTATGAGGGGGATATCCTTCGTACCTTCGACTACGAAAACCAGCCAACCTTTATTGTCGAGTGGCGGAGTGAACACGCGTGCTTCGGGATGTACTGGCCTGGAAATACAGGCTATATGAAGGGGATCGGATACGATAATCGTAGGACTAGTTGGGACAATATCGAAATCATCGGTAATATTTACGAGAACATTGAACTTCTAAAGGTATGACCAATAGATCGCCATGGGAGGAAAAATTTGATGAAACATTTCCGAACGCGAGTATATTTTGCGGCTGTACCGAAGGGGATATAGAGGACCAAAGAAAGGGAGAGGGTGCTTAGGCTGATAAATTTGTATGGAACTCCTAATTGTGACTACCTTCACCACAACAAAAAACAACAGCATGAAAGTGGAGAAATATGCCCTGTAATAACAGAAATAACAGACCTTCTCACCCCCTAAAGAATAAAGATATGTTAAAGGTAATAATGTACACCACACTTTATGTTTTATCACTGACTTTATTACTCTTTTTTGATTGGCAAGTTGCGGTCGGGGCTTTCCTATTATTAACGGCCCATCATTTTGAAAAACACTAAACCTATGACCTACATTAGGGAGATAGCAACAAGAACGACTGTTCTGTTTAGATCAAACATCAAGACATAAACTTATGCGATTCCAAACCGACGACATTATTAAGAGTACAGGAGGCAATTTCTCAAAGGTGCAAGCGATATTGGGTAAGAAGGTTGTAAAAGGACATCTTTGGACTGATATGGATGGTGCTCGCAAAGACCAAGTAATCGGCTACATACTCACAGAGGCCGAGCTAGCCACCTACACCATCGTTGAACGTAACGGAAAGGATTATAAGCCTGAAAGGTGGGAGCCGAAGGAGGGCGAATTGTACTATCACCCCCTCATTTTACCAGGAGTTATGTACGCCTGTACGCACTTTAATTCAGATTTCGCACCCGACATTTTCTATCTAGATAACGGTCTTTGTTACCCCTTCACCGAGGAAGGCAAACAAGCAGCGATAGCTCGCACAAAGAGGATGTTAGCGGTGAAATAATATGAGGATATATGGATAAACTAAAAGAATATGAAAGCCTTTCACAACGACGCAAAGCTAAAGAGTGATTTATTGGTAGAGATTACCAAGCACGAGCAGGCCGACGCAATTATAAAAGGCTCGTACGAGCTCAAGGATGCGGACGGTATTTTTAAGGGTTGCGCTGTGGGTTGTTCGATTGAAAGTTATAACAGGATTAAGGGTAAAGACTTAGACACCGATGACCACAGTGTCTACGAATCTGGGTTCGGTATTCCTCGTGTGCTTGCTCGCTTAGAGGATAGTTTTTTTGAGGGTATGAGCGAAACCGACGGCAAGACTTGGCCCCGTCAGTTTATCGAGGCCGTGCCAGTAGGTGCC
>Ga0209414_1000627_pt1 | contig 17104 bp, 17 predicted proteins | sample LakVidmifraction_4_FD_181154 | JGI IMG/M metagenome (GOLD analysis project Ga0209414, IMG submission 181154) | Hypersaline microbial communities from Lake Vida, Antarctica - Brine Hole Two &gt;0.2 micron (SPAdes) (version 2) | ecosystem: Environmental > Aquatic > Non-marine Saline and Alkaline >... | reverse complement strand
TGATTTTTCTTCCAGTACCACATCATTATAAATCCGAAAAGCGCGCCTCCTACATGAGCGAAATGCGCTACTCCTCCTCCAAATATAGAATATCCTGTTATCCCGGAAAACAAATCTATTCCAATTAACACTGGGATAAAAACTTTGGCTTTAATAGGTATGGGTACAAAAATTAAAAACAGTTCTACATTAGGAAACAACATCCCAAAAGCTACCAGAACTCCGTAAATAGCACCGGAAGCACCCACTGCGGGAGTATTAAAGGATATGAACATGCTCTCCAAAGTCTCTTTTGATACCGAGTTCAAAATTTCTGTAGAATATTGTCCGGTCTCAAGTAACTGCTGAATTGCATCGGGGTTCATTCCCGCTTGCACCAATGCATTGTATCCCGATTCCACGTGATAATAATTTACTAGTGAATGCAGGATTGCCGCACCTATACCACAGGAGAAATAGAAAAACAAAAACTTGCCTTTTCCCAACATCTGTTCTATCGGGCTTCCAAAAGCCCAAAGTGCGTACATATTGAATAAAATATGCATAAATCCGCCGTGCATGAACATATGTGTAACAATTTGCCATACTCCAAAATTCTCATTTTGGAAAAAATACAATGAAAACAATTTATAGGTATAATCCCCTATAAACATAGTCCCTGCAAAAAATAAAACGTTAATTATAATAAGAACCTTTACGGTATCTGTGATTCTTCCCATTTACATGAATTTTTTTTCCAATTCTTCAACCTGCAAGGTAATAAAAACAGGTTTGTTAAATGGAGTTAATGAAGGCTCTTTACAAGCAAATAATCCATTTACAATATGTTGTTGTTCAGTTGAATTTAGCAAATTTCCTGATTTTACCGCCATACTTTTTGCCAAAGATTTTGCCAGCAAGTCAGTTTGTGAAAAATTGTTCTCAGGCACCTCATTTTCAAAATCGGCCAGCAATCTCTCGAGCAGTATTTCCACTTCACTTTCTGAAACTGTTGTAGGAACACCTGTGATTTCCACCGAATCTGATTTTATATCAGAAAAAACAAACCCGGTTTGTTCAAGAGAATCCTTAATCCCCTGTAATAATTTTATTTCCTGTTGATTAAACGGAAGTACTAAAGGAAACAATAACTGCTGGCTCACTGCTGCAGATAAGGTGATGCTTTTTAAAAGCTCCTCATAAAGTATGCGTGTATGAGCGCGATGCTGATCTATCACCAACATTCCATTCTTTAAGGTGCTGATGATATATTTTTTATTGAGTTGAAATGTGGAATTTTGAGTTTCCACAGCTTTGGAGGCACCAAACAGATTTCCCGTTACCTCCTCACTTTCAAATTCAATTTGCTTGAGGTCTATAAGATTTGAATCGCTTTTTAAACCTGTATATAAACCTTCCCAATCTCCCGGATCTTTTTTAAAGGCACTTCTAAATCCGCTGCCACTCCCCGATTCGTTTTTAAATGGATTAAAATTCCGGTCTACTTCAATTTGTGGAGATGCAACAGGCTTGTTTTCAAAATCATAAGGGGTATCCAGACTGGGATCCCTTTCAAAATCCAGCACAGGAGCCACATTAAATTGACCCAAGCTGTGTTTTATGGAACTTCGCAAAATTGCATACAACGCGTGTTCATCATCAAACTGAATTTCAGTTTTTGTAGGATGTATATTGATATCGATACTTTTGGGATCTACTGTCAGGAATAAAAAATAACTCGGAAATGCTTTATCTTTCAATAATCCTTCAAAAGCGGCGGTTACCGCATGGTTTAGGTACGGGCTTTTTATAAACCTGTCGTTTACGAAGAAAAATTGTTCGCCCCGGGTGCGCTTGGCAAATTCAGGTTTTCCCACAAATCCCGAAATTGTGACAATTTCGGTCTCTTCATTTACGGGCACCAGTTTTTCACTGCTTTTACCTCCTAATATATTGGTGATCCGATGTCTGTAATTAGTATTTGAAAGCTGAAATAATTCGCTTGAATTGTGAGACAGTGAAAATGCTATATTGGGATGAGCCAGCGCAACGCGCTGAAATTCATCTATAATATGACGGATCTCAACGGTATCCGTTTTTAAAAAATTGCGCCTTGCAGGAATATTGTAAAACAGGTTTTTAACACTGATGGAGGTGCCCCGGGAAGTTACACAGGCCTCCTGGGAGATGATCTGGCTGCCTTCTATTTTTATGCAGGTGCCAACTTCATCTTCTTCCCTTTTTGTTTTAAGCTCTACGTGTGCAATTGCGGCTATGGATGCCAATGCCTCTCCACGAAACCCTTTGGTATGCAAGTGAAACAGATCTTCTGCCGATTTAATTTTGGAGGTTGCATGCCGTTCAAAACTCAGGCGGGCATCGGTAAGACTCATCCCCAAACCATCGTCTACCACTTTTACCAAAATTTTCCCGGATTCCTTTACATATACCTGGATATTTTTTGCCCCGGCATCTATCGCGTTTTCAAGAAGTTCCTTAATAACCGATGCGGGACGTTGAACCACTTCCCCTGCAGCAATTTGATTTGCTACATGATCCGGTAATAAATGGATAACATCACTCATTTATGGCCGATTGGTAAAAATGGATAAATCGAAATCTATGATCCATAAAAAGAGAAGCACCAATAAAATTATAATGATTATTAAACGCTTATTTATTTTACGATTTCCTTTGGTTCTGCTCGATTTTCGTGCTTCGGCCCACTGAGCCCCATAATCGTTGGCGTTGGTAATATTTTTGTATTTATTGAATTTTGAATCGAATGAATAAATATTACCCTCATCCTTCCCCTTATAATAACGTGGCGTGTAATTATAGCGGGCATTCTTCCTGGGTTTTAATAAATTTATTTTCAAAACGTTTGCTTTTTTGAATATTCAAATTTACTTAAAAAGCCTCAAAAAAGAAAGCTGTTTTAAGCCAAATAAAAGGAACAAGAATAATGCCGAAGGAAAGTTTGTTTTATTTTTAGAACTGGGCGTCCTTTCGAAGTTGCGCCATTTTAATTGCGGAAATGCCGGACTCGGTGCCTTTGTTGCCGTGTTTCCCGCCAGAACGGTCTATTGACTGTTGCATATTTTGATCTGTAAGCACGCAAAAAATAACAGGAATATCGTGTTGTACGTTTAAATCCTTAATACCGTGAGTGACGCCCTGGCACACATATTCAAAATGTTTGGTCTCCCCTTCTATGACACTGCCAATGGCGATAATGGCATCCAGCATATCAAAGCTTTCCTGCATTTTTTTACAGGCGTATATAAGTTCAAAACTCCCTGGAACATTCCAGCGCACGATTTTCTCTTCAAGAACACCATTTGCTTTCAATGCTTCAATAGCACCACGGTACAAACCTTCTGTTATTTCTTCATTCCATTCAGCCACAACAAGTCCAAAACGAAATTCCTTGGCATTTGGAACCCTTTTTTTATCGTAATCAGAAAGATCTTTACCTGTAGTGGCCATAGTTTTTTATTTCATTGCCTGGGCCCGTCCCAAATAAACAGGGACTTGATTGGCCTCAGGAGAGGTTGAGAATTCGTCTTTTATTCTGTTTAAATATTTTATAGCCTGTTCACCCTTTCCTAACTGTATGGCAGTAATGGTGGCTTTAAGAAGAAACTTTGGCGCTGTGAATTCATTTGACCTCATTGAAGCAGCTTTGTCATAATATCTCAAAGCTTCTTCCGGCTGGTCTAATTGTAAAAAAGCATCCCCAATTCCACCTACGGCAAGAGCTGCCAATATTTCATCATCGCTATTAAAATCTTCCAGTTGATCTATAGCTTCCTGGTAACTATTTGTATTTAGATAAGCAAATCCAGCATAGTAATGTGCTAAATTGGCAGCCTTGGTACTACCATAATTGTCAATAATATCAAGAAAACCATATTTTCCTTCTCCTCCTGTAATAGACATATTATATAAGGAATCGGCTTGTGCCCCGCTACCGGCCAAAGCAGTGTCAAAATATCGCTGTGCCTGGAACATTTCATTGGCAGCCTCGGCTTCCTTAGGCTCTTGTATAAATTTTTGGAAACCTAAGTATCCTAAAACAACAGCTGCAGCCAAACCAACAATGATGTAGATGTATTTTTGGTTTTCTGCAACCCAGGCTTCGGTTTTTCCTGCAGTCTCGTCCAGGGTGTTAAAAACTTCAGCTGTAGTAGATTCCTTTTCAACCCTTGCTCTTCCTTCTTCTTTACTTGATGGTTTTTTGCCTTTTTTATTATAAGTCGCCATATAATGGATTTAATGAATGGCAAAAATAAAATTTTTATTCTTATTTAGGCTTGAAAATATTTCTTATTTTTTAATAATTTCCACAGCATTCACCTACCTTTACCCTAAATCACACAACTATTATTAAGCTGAATAACAGCCATTTATGTTTTTAAAATCCCTCTCTTTAGTCAATTACAAAAATTTTGATTCCGTCTTATTTGATTTTGATGCCAAAATAAATTGTTTGGTAGGACATAATGGGGTAGGAAAAACGAATGTTTTAGACAGTATTTACCACCTCTCTTTTGGAAAGAGCTATTTCAACCCAATTACCAGCCAAAACATAAACCACAATGCCGATTTTTTTGTGATTGAAGGTGTCCTGGAAAAAAATGACCGGGAAGAACAAATCCTGGTAAGCGCCAGGCGGGGCCAGAAAAAGGTGATCAAGCGCAATAACAAAGCCTATGAGAAATTCAGCGAACATATAGGTTTTATTCCCGCGGTAATTATTTCCCCGGGCGATAGGGATTTGATTCTCGAAGGAAGTGACACCCGGCGCAAATTTATAGACGGGGTGATCTCCCAAAGTGACCGGGAGTATTTAAATTCCTTAATTCAGTACAACAAGATCCTGGCACAAAGAAACGCGCTTTTGAAATTTTTTGCCGCCAATTCCAAATTTGACAGGGATACACTTGAAATTTACAACACTCAGATGTCTGCTTTGGGGAATATCCTGTTTGAAAAAAGGACGGCTTTTTTAAATGAATTCATACCAATTTTTGATAAACGTTACACAGAGATCGCCAATAATAAAGAACAGGTTTCCATTGAATATAAAAGCCGGTTATTTGAAAAATCCATATTAGAATTGCTGGAAGAAAACCTTCAGAAAGATATGATCTTGCAATATACCGGGGTAGGTGTGCATAAAGACGATCTTAGCTTTGAAATTGACGGGCATCCAATTAAAAAATTCGGTTCCCAGGGACAGCAAAAATCATTCTTGATCGCACTTAAACTGGCACAATTCGATTTTATTAAAAATATAAGCAAGGGAAATCCCATATTGCTGCTGGACGATATTTTTGACAAACTGGACGAACAGCGGGTAGCACATATCGTAGCCCTTGTCGCTGAAACCGGATTGGGACAAATTTTTATAAGCGATACCCACGCCGAGAGGACTGAGAAAGTGGTAAAAGAAAGCAACCAATCTTATAAAATATTTAAATTATGAACAAGTATATAGGAGGCTTGATTTTAGCGTTTTTGCTAGCAGGCTGCAACAATCCGGATCCCGCGGAGCAACTGGATCACCTTAACGGATATTGGGAAATTGAACGCGTGGAATTTTCAAAAGATTCTATTAGGGAATTCAAAATAAATGAAAATGTGGATTTTATTGATATTAAAGACGGAACCGGATTCAGAAAAAAAGTAAGGCCGCAATTTGATGGAACTTACACGGTAACCGATGATGCCGAAAAAGTGGTCGCGAAAATTGAAGAAGGAAAATTAAACTTATATTACACCACCCCTTTCAATTCCTGGAAGGAAACGGTAATCAAGGCTGATGAAGACAAATTGAGCGTCAAAAACAGCAGAGGAATAATTTATCATTACAAACGGTTTACCCCACTTTTAAGCGATTATGAAGAGAAGAAATAACGAAAACATGAAATTAAGTGAGGCATTGCAAAATTTTGTCTCCACCAATAAATTGCAAACCGGACTGGACAAGGTAAATGCAAGAGATGTATGGAACCGGGAAATGGGACCTGCAATAGAAAAATATACCACCGCCATTAAACTGGATGGCAGCACTCTTTATGTACAATTGAGTTCTTCGGTTTTAAGGGAAGAATTGAGTTACGGAAGGGAAAGAATAATAAACAGGCTTAATGAAGCACTGGGAAAAGTATTGATAAAAAAATTGGTATTGAGGTAATCTAAGAGTCCTGCTTTAAGTCCAACTCTCTTCTCAATGCCATATCCACAAGTTTATTCAATGAAATTTTTTCAAAAACAAAAAAAGACCACCTCATATAAGGTGGTCTTTTTAATTATTTATAATCAGGAATTATTAAAACAGTTCCCTTCCGGAAAAATGGAAAGCCGATTCAATTTCAGCATTATCATCACTATCGCTACCATGAACCGCATTTTCAGCGATAGAGGTTGCATATTTGTTCCTGATGGTTCCTTCCGCAGCTTCTGCTGGATTGGTAGCACCAATTAATATTCTGAAATCTTCAACGGCATTTTCTTTTTCCAACACAGCGGCAACAATTGGCCCGCGTGTCATAAATTCAACCAATTCTCCAAAAAACGGACGTTCATTATGTACGGCATAAAAAGTTTGCGCGTCATGAAGAGTCATTTGGATCATTTTCAAAGCTACAATTCTAAAACCGGAAGCGTTTATCTGTTCAAGGATTCCGCCTATGTTTCCCTTCTCTACCGCATCGGGTTTAAGCATTGTAAAAGTTCTATTCTTTGCCATTTTATGTGTTTTAAATTTTTGGTAAAAATAAGCAATAGAATGCTTTGTGCAAGTCAATTAATCCTTTTCTCTAAAAACCATTAAATAATAGCCTCGATCCGCTTAAAATTTGTTTCATTTGTGATTAATTTTGCACTGACAAAAATAAAGATCCAAAATTTAAGTAAATATTATAAAATTGTATCTTTACCTCTTATTATGATAGAACAAAGTATTTTAGAGATTACCTCCGACCTTTCCCGAGCCAACAATATTGTCATTGTTCCTCATAAGGGACCCGATGGAGATGCTATTGGTTCGTGTTTAGCACTTTACCATTTTTTAAAAGAAAAAGGACATAGCGTTCAGGTAATTGCCCCGAATGATTTTCCTCAATTTTTAAAATGGCTTCCCGGAAGTGAAGATGTCTTAATTTACGAGAACAAAGTTGAACAGAGCAATAAATTAATTGAGGAGGCCGAAATTGTTTTTACTTTAGATTTTAATATGCTGAACAGGGCCGGTGATATGGTAGATGTGTTAACAGCTTCCAATGCCAGTTTTATAATGATAGACCATCATCCGGAACCTTCGGATTATGCAAATCATACTTATAGTGATTCCACAATGAGTTCCACCTGCCAGATGGTTTATAATTTTATTCATGAGCTGCACGGTTTGAAGTTAATAACACCGGAAATTGCAACCTGTTTATATACGGGAATTATGACCGATACCGGCTCCTTTAAATACAGGTCAACTTCCAGTGAAACCCATCGCGTTATAGCCGATTTGATCGATAAAGGCGCCGATAACGCAAAAATCCAGCATTTAATTTATGATACATTTTCCGAAAACCGGATGCGACTTTTGGGGGTTGCCTTACAAAACCTTAAAGTAAACAAGGAATTAAAAACAGCCTATATCACACTTTCCCAGGAAGAACTGGATAAAAATAATTTCAGAAAAGGAGATACCGAAGGTTTTGTGAATTATGGTTTATCGTTGGAAGGAATTGATTTCGCAGCGATTTTTATCGAACATAAAGCCGAAGGCATCATAAAAATAAGTTTCAGGTCTAAAGGAACCTTTTCGGTAAACGATTTTGCGCGGGCCCATTTTGAAGGTGGTGGGCATTTAAATGCTGCCGGCGGTAAAAGCAATCTAAGCCTTGAAAATACCGAAATAAAATTCAACAGCATTATACACGAATACCGGGAGCAGCTACTAAGTTTATGAAGCAATCAACCCTTTATTTAATCCTTTTGATCATTGGTCTGGCAGGTTGCAAATCACCTGAAGCCCGGCGACCGGTTACTCAGAATTCCGGTTCTTATATCAATGAATCGATCATGCGCAACCGGGATTTGATAGCCCAGGAGGAAGCTGAGATCTTAAAATTGATCGAAAAAGACTCTACCACAGAATATATTGCTTCAAATAATGGATTTTGGTATTATTACAACAAAAAATCCACCGATTCCATTGAAACTGAATACCCAAAATTTAAAGATATTGTAAAGTTTGACTATACCATAAAATCCCTTTACGGGGATGTTATTTATGACCAGAGCGAATTGCCAACCAAAACCTACGCAATAGATCAGGAAGAACTTTTTAGTGGCCTGCGGGAAGGCTTAAAACTGATGAAGGAAGGCGAAGTGGTTACCTTTATATTTCCTTCACATAAAGCCTTTGGTTATTACGGCGACAAAAATAAAATAGGTGCCAATGTGCCCATCATCACTACAGTAAGTCTGTATTCAATAATTCACGAAACCAATAATAATCCCAAAAACTAATATGAAAAAATTAAGCATGCTTTTTGTTTGTGCCATTTTAATTGGCCTTGTAGGCTGTAAAGATGATTATCCGGATTTAGAAGACGGACTTTACGCTGAATTCAACACCAATAAAGGCGCATTTGTAGCCGAATTGTATTTCGAGGAAACCCCAATAACTGTTGCCAATTTTGTTTCACTCGCTGAAGGAAAAACCCACAAAATGTTGGACAGCGCTTTTCAGAAAAAGAAGTTTTACGACGGACTTATTTTTCACCGCGTGATCAAAGATTTTATGATTCAGGGTGGAGATCCTTCCGGGACCGGAAGCGGCAATCCGGGATATGTATTTCCCGATGAAATTGTTGACTCTTTGAGCCACGATTCCAAAGGAATATTATCTATGGCCAATGCCGGTGCGGGAACAAATGGAAGCCAGTTTTTTATAACCCTTAAAGAAACTCCCTGGTTAGACGGGAAACACACGATTTTTGGAAAAGTTGTTCAAGGCCTGGAAGTAATAGACAGTATTGGGCAAGTGCCAACTGCCGGCGCAGATAAGCCAGTTGAGGATGTGGTGATAGAAACTCTGAACATAATCAGAAAAGGAAATGCTGCCAAAAATTTCGATGCTCCAAAAGTTTTTGAAGCTAAGTTAGCCGAAGCAAAAGCAAAAAAAGAAGAATCTACAAAAAAACAGGACGAAGCTAAAAAAGGCAATGCCGAAAAATATGAAGCCTTTAAAGCTGATGTAGTGGAACTGGAAAGCGGTTTGAAGATCCACTTTTTGAATAAAGCTGATGGGACAAAACCAAAAGTTGGGGATATGGTACAGGTACATTATGCAGGGTATTTTGCAGACGGAACCCTGTTTGACACCAGTATTGAAGAAGTTGCCGTAAACGCCGGGATTTTCAATCAACAACGAAAAGACCAGGTAGGATATAAACCTATGCTTGTTCCTTATGGTCCTGAGGCTCAAATGATCCCAGGTTTTAAAGAAGGATTGCAACAAATGAACGTGGGAGATAAAGCCGTTTTGTTCATACCTGCTCATTTAGCATATGGCGAAAGAGGTGCAGGGAATGTAATTCCTCCTAATACCGATCTAATCTTTGAATTGGAAATGATGGGTATTCAGGAATAAACATTTCTCAATACAAACCAAAAAAAAGCGGCTGTCAAATTACTTTGACAGCCGCTTTACTTTTATAAATATCAGTTTAATTTTTCTGCGGAATATTCTTTAAAATTTCCAGTAAAAATTTCCAGTATTTTTGAACTGATGAGATACTGGCTCTTTCATCGGGAGAATGTGCACCGCGTATGGTAGGACCAAAAGAGATCATATCCATTTCAGGATAATGCTGACCAATAATCCCGCATTCCAGACCGGCGTGGCAGGCAGCGATATCAGCTTTTTCGTGGTGCATCTTTTGGTATAGTTCGTCCAAAATCGTCAAGATAGCAGAATCCCTGTTTGGTGCCCATCCAGGATAATCACCGGAGAGTTCTACATTGAAGCCAGCAAGTTCAAAGGCAGATCTCAAACTATTTGCCAAATCGTTTTTAGAAGATTCAACAGAAGATCTGGTCAGGCATTTTATTCCTATTTTACCTGCTTTAACTTCAATTTTTGCAATATTATTGGAAGTTTCCACCAAACCTTCAATTTCAGGACTCATCCTGTAAACCCCGTTGTGGGCGGCATAAACACCTTTCAGCAAAGCTTCCTGGGCGGCTTCTTCCATCACCTTTTCCGGAACAGCAGTTTCTGTGATCTCCAATTCTAAATTGGGTTCCAATTGGGCAAATTCGGTTTTAATCACATTCATGATTTCATTGGCTTCATATTTAAAAGCCTTCACTTGTAAATCATCTACCGTAACAATTGCTTCACTTTCCCTGGGGATAGCATTTCGAAGGCTGCCTCCAATAATCTGGGAAATCCGTAATCCGTAATTTTCGTTTGCATCAAAGAGCAAACGGTTCATGAATTTATTGGCATTGCCAAGTCCTTTTATGATATCCATTCCGGAATGTCCGCCTTGCAAACCTTTTAGGGTAATTTTAAAAGCAGCAGAACCTTCAGGTGTATTTTCTTCAGGGTAAGATCTGGAAGCAGTTACATCTACGCCACCGGCACATCCAATTCCTATTTCATCGTCTTCTTCTGTATCCAGGTTTAAAAGGATCTCTCCTTTAAGCAATCCCTCTTCCAGGCCCTTTGCGCCCGTCATTCCGGTTTCTTCATCTATAGTAAACAAGGCTTCCAGAGCAGGATGTTCAATAGTATCACTTTCCAGAATTGCCATAATACTCGCAACACCAAGACCGTTGTCTGCACCAAGGGTTGTTCCTTTAGCCCGGACCCAATCTCCATCAACATGCATATCAATTCCCTGGGTATCAAAATTAAAATTGGTGCTGCTGTTTTTTTGGTGCACCATATCCAGGTGTGACTGTAAAACCACAGGCTTCCTGTTTTCCATCCCTTTGGTTGCAGGTTTTTTAATAATTACGTTACCTACCTTGTCAACAAGGGTTTCCAATTTCAAATGCTTACCAAAATTTTTTATAAATTCAATTACCCGTTCTTCTTTCTTCGAAGGTCGGGGTACTTCGTTCAAATCGGCAAAATTGCTCCAGAGGTTTTTTGGCTCCTGGGCTCTTATTTCTTCATTCATATATAAATATTTAATAATTCGGTAATTTCACAAAGATATTAGTAATTAACAAAGAACGAAAATTTGTTCCTTCTTTATTAGTTTGTAATTTTAACCCGTGAAAAATAAAGCCGGAATCATTTTAGCCATTTTACTGCCACTGCAATATGTGGCGATCAGGATCATTTCCGGTTATCCAACCTTTATCGAAAACTGGTACAGCATGGGATTGTATCCCTATATTTCAAAGATTATGCGGTTTTCCCTGGGGATATTACCATTTTCCCTGGGAGATCTGTTGTATACTTTTTTGATTTTTTCCATTATTAGATGGATCGTAATTAGAATTAATACCAAGTTCAAAAATCCGGGGAAATGGGTGATCGATTTTTTTGCAATATTCTCAATTATTTATTTTTGTTTTCATCTGTTTTGGGGATTGAATTATTACCGATTGCCACTTCACAAAACACTAAAAATAAAAAACACCTATACTACAGAAGAACTGGTATTGCTTACCGAAACTCTCATCAAAAGATCGAATGAGGTACATCGTGAACTGATGCATAACGATTCGTCTTTAGTACCATATAATTTCAGAAAGACTCAAATTCTTAAAAAAACCATTGACGGTTTTGATTTCCTAAGCTCCGAATATCCCAAGCTTACTTATCACGGGAAAAGTTTAAAACCCTCTTTATATAGCATTCCCCTAACTTATATGGGATTTAACGGATATTTAAATCCGCTCACGAATGAGGCCCAGGTAAATACGCAAATAATAAATTATAAACTGCCCACAACCGCAAGTCATGAAATTGGCCATCAATTGGGTTTTGCCAAAGAAAATGAAGCCAACTTTATAGCTTGCCTCGCCACGATAAAACATCCAAATCCGTATTTCCGGTATTCCGGATTGACCTTTGCCCTTCGGTATTGTTTAAACGAATTATATATCCAGGATTGTAATAAGGCCGAAACTTTGTTAAAGACAATCAACCCCGGGATTTTGGCAAATTATAAGGAGGTTCGGGAATTCTGGGTACTTCATCAAAATCCATTCGAATTTATTTTTCAATTCACCTACAGCGGATTTTTAAAAGCCAATAACCAGGAGGGTGGAATGAAAAGCTATAGTTATGTGGTGGCCCTTTTAGTTAATTATTTCGATGATGTGGAGAATGCGTTCTAGACCTTATTGCTAATTAGTAAAATTTTTTATTGAAAATTCAGGATTGATGCAACACCTATTTGTTTTTTTTTAAAATTAGTCTTAAAATACAACCAAACCTAAGAGGTCTTATGATCCTGCCAGAGCAAAAACCGGTTAGCTAAAAATTCTTAGGATATTTAGTTTTGCGGGAATTTATATCTGCTTAATTTTGCATTATGTTTAAACAAATTTCAAGTTCTCAAAATCCGGCTATTAAAAGGCTTTTTCAACTTCAGGAAAAATCACGCGCCAGGAAAAAAGAAGGGGTTTTTACAGTTGAAGGAATTCGGGAGATCTCACTCGCTCTTAAGGGCGGATTTGAAATTTCGGAACTTTATTTTTGTGTCGAATTGTTCTCAGAAGAACAAATTTCAACACTGCTTAAAAACAACAATTTTCAGCCTGAGGTTACAGAAATTTCCAATGAAGTTTACAATAAAATTGCAGTTCGCGGCAGTACCGAAGGACTGATAGCCGTTGTGAAATCCAAGGATTTGAGTTTGGATAATCTTCAGTTAAATTCAAATAATTTGCTGATATTGGTTGCTGAAGCTCCTGAAAAACCGGGAAATATAGGTGCATTGTTGCGCACGGCCGATGCCGCAAATGTGGATGCGGTTTTAATCGCCAATCCGAAAACAGATCTGTTCAATCCCAATATTATCCGTTCCAGCGTGGGTTGTGTGTTTACCAATAAACTAGCGGTGGGAAGCACTTCAGAAATAATTGCATTTTTAAAGGAAAGGAAAGTGGCCATTTATGCTGCTGCCTTGCAGGCTTCAAAAAATTACAGTGAGATGAATTTCACAAGTTCCTGCGCCATTGTGATGGGAACCGAGGATACCGGATTAAGTGAGGAATGGTTAGAAAATTCAGATCAAAATATCATTATCCCTATGCAAGGGGAAATAGACAGCATGAATGTTTCTGTAGCAGCGGGAATACTGATTTTTGAAGCTAAAAGACAACGTGGTTTTTCAAAAGCTTCAACCATAAATTGAGAACAACTTTTTTATAGTACAACTATATTATTAAATTCCTAAAAAAGAATATTACGTGAGCGCACAAACCCTTTTCTATATTATAATTGCAATTATTATAATCGATTTTGCTGTAGATAAAATAATCGAGGCACTTAATGCCCGGCATTTTAAAGATCCTGTTCCTCGAGAATTACAGGATGTTTACAATGAAACTGAATACAAAAAATCGCAGCGGTACAATAAAGAAAATTATAATTTCGGACTGATCACTTCCACTTTTTCTTTGCTGTTAATGCTTGCTTTTTTGTTTTTTGATGGATTTGCCTATGTAGATTCACTTGCCAGGGGTTTTTCTGATGATCCTATTCTTATCGCCCTGATCTTTTTTGGAATCATCATGTTTGCGAGTGATATACTAACATTGCCATTTTCCTGGTACAGCACCTTTGTGATCGAAGAAAAATACGGATTCAATAAAACTACTAAGAGAACTTTTTTTACAGATAAGTTAAAATCCTGGGCGCTGCTGGTAATTGTAGGAGGAGGAATTTTAGCGCTTATAGTGTGGTTTTATCAGATTACAGATGAAGATTTCTGGTGGTACACATGGATCCTGATCATAATTTTCACCCTTTTTGTAAATATGTTTTACGCAAAATTAATTGTACCGCTTTTTAACAAACAAACCCCACTACCGGAAGGATCCCTGCGGACCAAAATTGAAACCTACGCGCAAAAGGTCGGTTTTAAACTGGATAATGTTTTTGTGATAGACGGCTCAAAACGCAGCACCAAAGCAAATGCCTATTTTTCAGGTTTCGGAAAGGAAAAAAGGATCACACTTTACGACACCCTGATAAAGGATTTGGAAGAAGAAGAAATTTTAAGTGTGCTGGCTCATGAAGTTGGACATTATAAGAAAAAGCATATTTTCGCAAATCTGGCCGCTTCCATTATTACCACCGGATTCACTCTTTGGTTGTTGTCACTGTTTATAGGAAACCCGTTGCTTTCTCAGGCTTTGGGGGTTACCCTGCCAAGTTTTCATATAGCTTTAATAGCATTCGGGATATTATATAGCCCAATTTCAGAGATTACCGGTTTACTAATGAATTATCTTTCCAGGAAGTTTGAATACCAGGCCGATAATTATGCAAAAAAAACCTACAATGCCCAAGCCTTGATCTCCAGTTTGAAGAAGTTATCAAAAATCAGCCTTAGCAATCTCACTCCACACAAAGCTTATATTTTTATGAACTACTCGCACCCTACTCTTTTACAACGATATGAAAATTTGAAAGGAAATTTGTAGTTGTTTCTTTTCAATCTTAATCGTAATTTTGAACCATGAAAGAAGCGATTTCAGATAAGGAAAATAAAAATATTGCCCGGCAATACAAGGAGCTATTGCGCATTAGTTATCAAAATCTTTCTGACGAAGATAAAAAATTGATCAGACTGGCTTTCGATACAGCTGTTGATGCGCATAAAGGGCAGCGCCGTAAATCTGGTGAGGCTTATATTTTTCATCCTATTGCTGTTGCTAAAATTGTCGCTTCTGAAATAGGTTTGGATGCCACTTCCATAGCCGCTGCCCTGCTTCATGATGTCGTGGAGGACACAAAATATACTCTTGAGGATATTGAGCGTATGTTTGGGAAAACCGTTGCACGAATTGTAGACGGTCTTACCAAGATCGCACATTTAAAAAAGGATAAGGATGTTTCCATGCAGGCAGAAAACTTCAGGAAAATGTTGCTTACCCTTAACGATGACATCAGGGTGATTATCATAAAAATTGCCGACAGGTTGCACAATATGCTGACCATGGAATCCATGCAACCTGACAAGCAGGAAAAAATTGCTTCAGAAACCCTATACATATATGCGCCCCTCGCCCATAGAATAGGACTTTACAGTATAAAAAACGAGCTGGAGGACCTGGCCTTAAAATACACCGAGCCGGAGATATATAATGATATCCTTATCAAGATCAGGCAAAGTAAGGAAGAGCAGGATGCTTATATTCAGGATTTTACTAAGGTGATCAAGGATTCTTTAGACCAGGAAAACCTGGATTACATAATCAAAGGACGTCCCAAATCCATTTTCTCCATCAGGAAAAAAATGCAGACCCAAAATATCAGTTTTGATGAGGTTTTCGATAAGTTCGCTGTCCGGATCATTTACAAAAGTGATCTTGCCAATGAGAAGTTCCTTGCCTGGAAGATCTATTCTATAGTTACAGATCACTTCCGGCCTAACCCAATAAGATTACGGGACTGGATCTCATCTCCCAAATCTACCGGTTATGAGGCACTTCATATTACCGTTATGGGTCCAAAAGGAAGATGGGTAGAAGTGCAAATAAGAAGTGAGCGCATGAACGAATTGGCCGAAAAAGGTTATGCCGCCCACTATAAATATAAGCACGGACAGGAGAAGGAGGAAAAAGGAATGGAAGAATGGCTTAATCGATTACAGGAAGTACTGGAAAATTCTGAAGCCAATGCCGTCGATTTTGTTGAACAGTTTAAACTGAATTTATATTCCAAGGAAATATTTGTATTTACACCGCAGGGAGATTTAAAATCCTTACCTAAAGGGGCAACTCCGTTGGATTTCGCTTTTAGTATCCATACCCAAATAGGGCTTCATACCAGGGGAGCCAAAGTAAATAATAAATTGGTACCTTTAAGTCATGAGTTAAAAAATGGGGATCAAATAGAAATTATTACCTCTGCAAATGCAAAACCGAACATTAACTGGCTGGATTATGCTACATCAGCCAGGGCCAGGGCAAAAATAAAATCCTCATTAAGGGAAGAAAAGAAAGAGCTCGCCGAAGAAGGAAAAGCGATTCTGGCCAGGAAACTCAAAGCCCAAAAGCTTAGTTTTAATGAAAAAATGATCAATGAACTGGTGATCTATTTCAAATTAAAGACCAGTCTTGACCTTTTTTACAGAGTGGGTATAGGTAAAATAGACAATACCAAACTAAAGGAATTTACCGCCTCCAGGAGCAATATTTTTGTGAGCTATATCAAAAACAAGATCAAGAAACCCTCAATAGCCGAGGATCTCAATAAGGAAGAGTTCACATCCAAATATGATCAATTGGTATTTGGAAAAGAAGAAGAAACTCTGGATTATAAATTGGCGAGTTGTTGCAATCCCATCCCGGGGGACAGCGTTTTTGGATTTGTAACTGTAAGTGAAGGGCTTAAAGTGCATAAAAAAGACTGTCCAAATGCAATTCAACTTCAAAGCAATTATTCCTACCGGATCATTCAGGCAAAATGGATAGATTCCTCCCAACAGGATTTTAAATCGGTAATCAAGTTAACTGGGATAGATAATTTGGGATTAGTAAGCAACATAACCAAGGAGATTTCCAAAAGCATGAATGTAAATATTCGGAATATTAATTTTGAAAGTTCCGGAGGGCTATTTACAGGAAGAATAACTGTTTTTGTTAAAAATAATTCTATATTAAATACCCTGATAGAACGACTTAAAAAAATTAGTGGTATACACAAGGTCACGCGGGAATAAACGATATCTTTACGAGGAAGTAAAATTATGAGTAAGAAAATTGTAAATAAAAATGATCAGGCCATAGTCAAAAACGTATTTACCAAGTTTTTGGAGGATAAAGGTCATCGAAAAACCCCGGAACGTTTTGCCATTCTGCAGGAAATATACAATAATGAGGAACATTTTGACATAGAGTCGCTTTATGTTAA
>Ga0209414_1000626_pt1 | contig 17116 bp, 14 predicted proteins | sample LakVidmifraction_4_FD_181154 | JGI IMG/M metagenome (GOLD analysis project Ga0209414, IMG submission 181154) | Hypersaline microbial communities from Lake Vida, Antarctica - Brine Hole Two &gt;0.2 micron (SPAdes) (version 2) | ecosystem: Environmental > Aquatic > Non-marine Saline and Alkaline >... | reverse complement strand
TGAGGCAAAGAGCCTTATCTATGTGAAGTTCAAGAACACCACCAAGGACGTAATGCACGATCAGAGCATTGCTGAGAACGCTGTCATCATCAACATCCATCCTGAGCTGACCATAGACATCAGCGTAAACCTGAAACAACCGAACACCTCCTGGAAGTCCAAACCGGTGAGTTTCAGGTTCAATCAGGCTGAGACATTCGGAGCCAATACTCCAGAGGCCTACGAACAGATCTTGCAGAAGGTCCTCCAAGGCGACAAGAGCCTCTTCCCCACTATGCGCGAGATCACCGAGTCATGGAGGATAGTGACGCCCATGCTTGAGCACAAGGGTCATACTGAGGTCTATCCTGTAAGGACCCTGCCCCGCTTTGCAACAGAACTTGCAGCGAAGAATCATTTTGAGTGGTATATGTGAGGATGACACAAGAGAAGATCCTACCAAGAGAAAAGAAGAGAAAATACAAGTACCTCTTCTCCCATAGGTGAACTTTATTGGATGCTCTGCATCCTGTTCATACTGACCACCCTCTCCTTATTCTCTTCAGGTTGAGCTGAAGAGAATAGGGAGAGGGTGTCTTTTTCTGTCTATAGCCAGCCAGAGATCAAGGAAGGGTTGTCCTTTCCTCCCGTTGCAAAGAGAGAAAAGGGTAATGTACTGTCAATGCCATGCATAATGGGTATGAAGACAACGCAGAAATGCAGCATGAAAAGGACCATCATAGGACGAGAGGTGGTAAGAAGCAAAAACGGGCTCTGATTAAGATTATTGGAGAGAAATCAGTTTTTCTTATTATCAGAAGTATCCTTTACTTTGCCATATGCAGGTGATGATTCATGTACCATGTTTTGGCGAAGCACCTGATTTATCTTCGTCTGATATCCTCTTTTGCCGTCGAATTTATACCATTCGAGAATATCGGCATCGATGTACATGCAGATCTTTTTCTTTATTGGACGATAATTATCAGGATTACGCAGATGAGACGGCTTTAGCTCTGATAGCTGCTCTTCTGTCATTTCAGGAATATCGGAAAGATCATCGTCCTTGAATGCTAGGATTTCTTCAGTTCGATTTTCTGCTATGCTCATACTATTTTGCCTCTTCCTAATTTTATATTATCCCATACAAACATTGTTGTATTCCATATGTCTATATATATTTATATAGACATTAATAGAAAGATCAAGTTTTATTCAGATAATCCTTCCAAGATCATATGCGTCTAAGGACTAGTTTTCCTGAGCAAATTCAACGCATAACCACTGCTAAAAAAAACAATATTATTTGTAAAGACCCAACAACAAAACCCGATAGCATAGGTTGGACATGTCATACTCTGATTCCCTCTGCCCCACTACATCTCAAGTGAGTTTCTTTGCAATAATCTGAGCCTAGACTGTTGTATCTTGGGTGTTTTGCTAAGGGCAAACACCTAAAACTTCTGGCATTTAGCCACATTCTTGGTATTTCCAAATAAGTAAAAATCAAATTTGTTCTATTTTAACAAGTGACATTTATAGTTGTATTTGTATGTTTGGTTAAACGTTTATCTAGTTGATAACCCTTTAATATATGTATTCTATTCACTCAATTTACTTATTAAGTAATAATTTATTTATAGTGGTTATTCGTTTAAGTTAAAATTTAACCATATTTTTCCTTGACAGATAGCAAAATAGGATCATAAGCTACATGTACAGGAGCAACAAAGAGGATGAAATCTACCATCAAAGAAGTAGCACATCTAGCCGGAGTCTCGATAGCTACAGTTTCCTATGTACTGAACGGAACCAAGAAAGTACGAGCTGAAACTGAGCAAAAAGTGCTGGATGCGGTTACCAAGCTCAACTATCATGTGAACCCCCTCGCTCGGAACCTTCGCAAGGGTGAGAGCAAGCTCATCGGCTTTGTGGTCAGTGACCTTTCCAACAACTTCTTTCAGGAAATTGCCCTAGGTTTGGAAACCCAGCTTACCAAAGAGGGATATCGCCTGATCATCATGAACAGCAAGGAACAAAAAGAGACTGAGATCGAAAACGTAAAGAACCTTATTGCAGGTGCTGCTGATGCCCTGATCATCGCTCCCACCACAGGAGATTGCTCCTATCTCCGTTTCTTGCTCGACAACAATCCCATTCCCGTTACGTTTGTAGACCGTCGCCCTGAAGGCTTTGAAAGTGACGTGGTATTGGCTACCAACGAACAGGGTGCCTATGATGCAGTGAAAGCTCTTACGGACAAAGGCCATACCAACATAGCATTCTTCGGTTCCAGACAGGACTCTACCATGATCGAACGCCTGGATGGCTATAAGAAAGCCTTGAAGGAAGCCGGTATAAGCTTCAACGCGAATTATATCAGGTTTGGTACGCATGATAGTGTGTCGCAGCGATCGCTGCGTCATGGGGTGATGTACCACCACGCTTTGGACGTCCTTTCGAATTACGATATCACAGCGATCTTCTCAGGAAACAATTTGGCGACCCTTGGTGTTTTCAGCTACATCAAGGAGGCAAACATACCGGTGCCCAAGGAAGTATCCTTCATCACCTTTGATGACTCTTCCTGGCTTACCATGACGACCCCTGCCCTTTCGGCGGTAGCCCAGAACCCTGAAAAGATGGGACGCGTCGCTGCCAAGCTTGTCCTTGAACGCCTTGCTGAGCCCCAGGCAGCAGAGAAGAAATCGTTTCAGATAGTAAGAATTTCTACACAGCTTATCCTACGGGATTCTATATAACTGTTTTTTACATTTTTTCATTCAAAGAAGCCCCTATTTGGTGAATCTGAAGGGCTAAACAAATCGTTTGAGGAGAAAACCCTATGAATATGATGAAGGCACTGGTTATCGAGAAACCCAACCATGCACTGGTGAAAGAGGTTCCTATTCCAGAAGTGGGAAAAGGAGAGATCCGTATCAAGGTACAGGCAAGTGGAATCTGTGGAACAGATATCCATATCTATAGGGGCGAGTATCTTGGTTCCTATCCCATCATCCCCGGTCATGAATTCGCAGGGATAGTCGATGCAGTGGGAGAAGGGGTCACCCGGTTTGCTCTCAAAGACCATGTGGCGGTGGAGCCCAATATCAGCTGCAACAACTGTAGTGCGTGTTTTAGCGGCCATCCAAACTTTTGCGAGAACTGGCAAGCGATCGGTGTCACTCGCTCTGGTGGGTTTGCCGAGTATGTTGTTGTCCCTGAAACCTCCGCATTCTCCATCGGGTCCCTTGATTTCGCCCAAGGTTCCTTCATGGAACCCCTTTCGTGTGTCCTGTACGGGGTACAGAAGGCTCGGGTAACCCTTGCTGACAAGATACTTATCATGGGAGCCGGTCCCATTGGCATTCTCCTGCTTAAGACTGTGCTCACACAAGGTGCAAGCGAAGTTACACAACTTGATACGAACAAGGGCCGCCTCCAGCTTGCCAAAAAAAGCGGGGCCAAACATATAGAGACTGATGTGAACAACCTCAAAAATGAGGCATACGATTTGGTAATCGATGCCACAGGGGTTCCCTTTCTGCTGGAAAAATCTCTCGACCTTGCACGGAAGGGAGGGACACTGCTCTGGTTTGCCGTTCCCAAGAAGGAAGCAACGGTCACCCTCTCCCCTTTCAAGATCTTTGAAAAGGGCCTGCATATCGTAAGCAGCTACACTTCGGTGAGAAACTCGATACAGGCAGTCAGGGTGCTGGAAAATGGGAAGATCGATGTATCGGATGTAATTTCCCACAGACTCCCTTTGGAAGATTTTGTAAAGGGTATTGAGCTTATTGAGAAGAGTGAAGAAGGCGTACTGAAAGTAATCGTCACGTTCTAATATTGGTATGGAGAAGGAGATTCCAGTTATGAATAAAAAGAGATTTCTCGGTAAGGTTTGTGTGGTTACAGGAGGAGCTGGAGAGATAGGGATCGCTACAGCGATGCGTCTGGCCAGTGAAGGATCAGACATAGCTCTTGTCGATCTGAAAGATATGAAAAGCGCTATCGAAAGGATAGAAAAAACTGGGGTGCGTTGTGTTGGCTACACGTGCAATGTTGCCAACTACAGTGAAGTTGAAAAGATGGTAACGGCAGTACAGAAGGACTTTTCCAAGATTGACATGCTGTTCAATAACGCAGGTATCCAAGGCGCCTTCAGTCAGATACATACCTACCCTGTCGAGGATTTTCATCAGGTAATATCGGTTAATCTCATCGGGGCATTCCATGTCCTACGCGCGGTTTCTGCTGTCATGGTAGAGCAGAGATCGGGTGTCATCGTAAATACAGCATCTATGGCTGGAGTTGGGGGACCTGTGAACATGGCAGCCTATGGTGCTTCCAAGTTTGCCTTGGTGGGCCTGTCACAGACGGCAGCCAAGGATCTTGCACCGTATAACATCCGAGTCAATGCGATCAGTCCAGGCTTTATGGGACCAGGGTATATGTGGGACCGGCAGGTGGACCTGCAAGCAGCAGCCAACTCCCAGTACTATGACAAGGACCGCAATGTGGTAGCAAAACAGATGGTCAGCGAAGTTCCCATGCGCCGCTATGGCTCCATTGATGAGATCCCAGGCACTGTTGCATTTTTGATGAGTGATGACTCTTCTTTCACAACTGGCGAAAACATTAAGATTTCTGGTGGAATCTAATAGTAGGAGAAAGGTATGAGTAAAACTATTTTGGAAAGATTTTCCTTAGAAGGAAAGGTAAGTTTGGTTACGGGTGGTGGCTCTGGAATTGGCAAGGCTTTTTGTCATGCTTTGGGAGAAGCTGGGTCTAAAATAGCTGTAGTAGACATCAACCTCCCTAGTGCCCAGGTAACCGTTGACGAGCTGAAGAAAAAGGGAATTGATGCGATAGCCATCAAGACCGATGTGACCAATGAAGATGATGTAGAGGCTATGGTAAAAACTGTGATTAAGGCCTTTGGCTCTTTGACCATTGCAGTCAACAATGCTGGTATGGGAATATGGAGTGAAGCCCTTACCATGCCCTTTGCAACCTGGAGAAAGACACAAGCCTTGAATTTGGATGCAGTATTCCTGTGTGCAAGAGCTGAAGCTAGGGTAATGAAGGAAGCCGGATATGGGAAGATCATCAATACGGCAAGCATGTCTGCCCATATCTCCAACACTCCTCAGAACCAGTCAGCTTACAACGCTTCAAAAGCTGGGGTACTCCACCTCACAAGGTCCTTGGCAGCTGAGTGGGCTCCCCTTGGCATACGGGTCAATTCGATCAGCCCGGGCTACACCCAGACAGATCTGGTGGAGAAGTTGCTTGAGACCCCTGAAGGCAAGTCTATGCTTCCCAAGTGGTTGGAAAAGATTCCCATGGGACGGATGGCTCTGACAGACGACCTGCAGGGTGCTGTTGTCTATCTTGCCTCTTCAGTAAGTGACTATGCCACAGGCTCTGATATACTCGTCGATGGTGGGTATTGCGCTTGGTAGAGATAAAAGTCAGTTGTCAGTTGTAAATATCGAATGGGCAGGTATCCCCTTTCTGAGGATGCCTGCCCATTCTTTATTCAAAAATCGTTATGCAAACTAGTAATCTTCAACCATCGGTCTTCAATCGTTAGTCTTGGTCGTATCTCTCTCACCTATAGGACTGCTGGACCTTGGCTATCTCTTCAAATACCCTCTGCCCTATGCGTTCGTCACTTGCAATGACCTCCCACCTAAGCAGGGTGTCTTCGCTCTGGCTGATACGCTGGAAGACCTGGAACCAGGGGGTCTGCAACTCTGCTGTCGCATCATAGTGCAGGGGAAGGTTGAAACGGTACAGCGAGGCTCCGAGGGCCTCTCCCTGTTCGTTTTCGGTGACCTTGGTAGCACCCATCTTGAATAAGAGTTCCTCTATAGCGTTCTGCAATGCATTACGCTTGCTAGGTTCCTTGATCATGATAGACCACTCCCTGGCCCTCCAAGAGCTATCCTGCAGTCTTTTAGCCTCATCAAAGCGAGCGGGGTCGGTTACATAGGCCTTCAGGACCAACAGGGTATAGAAGAGAGTATTCTCGGTTGAGAACTTGGGGGAATCCCACTCTCCTACATTCTGGGGGAACTGGAGGTAGTAGTGCGCAGACTCTTCCACTGCAGCAAGGATATGTACTTCCCTTCCCTTCATTAGGGCACTCTTTATATAGGAGTGGCCATTTTGTACCAGGGATATCTTCTTGCCCTGCATGACACTCTTGAGCAGTAAGGTAGGAGAAGCCTTGATATCAAACAGGAAGGTTGGCTCAAAGGTTTCTGCATTTGATCCAAAATACGGGGCAAACATGCTCTTCAGCTCGTTAGAGATGATTCCCATGACAAAGGCCGGGGAGAGCTGGGCACCCTTATAGAGAAGATCCATCCTATCCCCATCACCATCATAGGCAAAACAGAGATCGGTAGGATTCTCTGCAAGGTATGCAAGGGTCGTGCTCATGCTCGACTCGATGCCAGGATTTGGATCCCCTGCGGGGAAATTCCCATTGGGAACCAGATGCCTATAGACGCCGCCTACTCCACACTGGGTAAGTGCGCGACTTACAGCAAGGCCAAAGCTTCCATACAGGAAGTCACAGACTACAGGGATACCTTCAAGACTTCCTGCAGGAACTCCAGCAAGACGCATGGAGTAGTCGATGAACTGGTCCATCGTATTGAGGGGGACAATCTTTCCACCCTTACGCTGATTGGCCAGAAGGGGCTTCTCATAATAGAACTCAATCTTACCCAGCCCGCCTTCGGGACCGCTCTCCACAGAGACGCTCTCCACATCCTTTGCAACGATCTTCATGCCGAGGTAAGAGCCGGGGTTATGGCTTGCCGTTATCATGACACCACCACTTTCTGGATGTTGCATGCAGGCATAGTAGAACTGACAGGAGCCTATGGGATTGGCTTCAAGATAGACAGTCAGACCTGACTGGACAAAGATGTCCACCGCAGTCTGCATCAGGGAATCTCCCCCTAGGCGGGAGTCTCTTGCTAAGACCACACTCTTGGTCTTCACATCGTGGAGCATGTAATATGCGATGGCGTGACAGAGCCCTTGTGAGGTCTCCTCGTCAAAATTGGTCTGCTTGCTACGGATATCATACGCTTTGAAAAGATTTCTTTTCATTAAAATTCCTTTGTACGGAAGGCCGTACTCTTACAGAAAAAGAGGACACAAAACCCAAGATGAGTGAGCGTGTCCTCCATCATTAGCCGTTACCCAATGATAAGACTTTTGCCTAGCACAAAAAAGAGCGCTGCAAACGGTTTGGGTATAAATAAAGGGGAGGTTTCCCTCCCCTTCAGTTCAAATCTTCAGGAACATCTTTTCCTTGATGGCATCAAGGTTAGCATTGCCAATTATGTTGGCCTTGCGGGTCCCTTCCACTATGATCTCCTTCACTTCAGACATATGGTTCTCATAGTAGGCCCTCTTCTCCCTCATCGGATCGAGCAGGTTGTTCAGCACCACATTGAGGCGCTTCTTACACTCAAAGCAACCAAGCTTTGCTGAGGTGCACCCTTCATAAATCTCAGGAGCCTCGCTAGCGTTGAAGATCTGGTGGTACTTGTAGATATTGCATATCTCAGGATGGCCTGGGATATCGGTAGTAACCCTGGCTGGGTCGGTAACTGCCTTACGGACAAGTTTCCAGACCTGTTCAGGGGTATCGGAGAGATAGATTGCATTGCCCATGCTCTTGCCCATCTTGGCATTTCCGTCCAGACCGCTGAGCCTGCCGACCTGGCTGAGCTTCACCTGTGGCTGGATGATGGATGTCCCATAGAGCTTGTTGAACTTGCGCACTATCTTGCGAGACAGCTCGATGTGGGGAACCTGGTCCTCACCAACAGGGACGAGGTCGGCATTGCAGAACGTGATGTCTGCAGTCTGGCTTACCGGGTATCCTAGAAAGCCATACGTGATATCCTCATACCCATAGTTCTGCGCCTCTGTCTTGATAGTAGGGTTATGCCTCAGTTGGTTTACCGTCACTATCATGGAGTAGAAAATGGTCAGTTCGGCGATCGAACTCACCTGTGACTGCTGGACAAAGGTAACCTTGTTAGGGTCAAGCCCGACAGAGAGGTTATCGATGGTAACATCATAGATACTTCTGTTGATAAGCTTGGGATTGTTAAAATGGGTGGTAAGGGCTTGGATGTCAGCAAGAAGAATGAACTCTTCATAACTATCCTGCAACTCAAAGCGTGATTTCAGAGAACCCACATAATGCCCCAAATGGAGTTTTCCAGTAGTCCTATCACCTGTCAGTATTCTTTTTCTGGTTTCCACAACCTACTCCTTGTCCGTTTTTTCTGGCTCAGCTTCAGATGAGCTCCCCTGTAAGTTGAACACACGCACCATGGTGTGCTGCATACTGCAGGAAGGGCACTTGGCAGGTGCCTGATGCTTTTCAACCGATTGCACCAATTCTGCATGGGCATGACAATTCTGGCATTCATATTCATAACTAGGCATACGTTCTCTCCTCTTTTATAAGACCCCGGTCAGGCTCTGTTCCAACAGGTGCATCTGCTCTTTACTCAAGGGCATCTCCACCAGTGATACAAGATCCTCATCGAGTAAAAACATCAGTTTCAGTTCGGCAATCTTAAAAGGAATCTTATCCTTCTTCAATTTTGCCAGGTAACCGCTACGCACCATCTGAGAGAGGGTGGTGGCAAGCTTCGGGCTTTCCATCTGGATAAACGCATCTACGGTGTAGAGGCTCTCCTCCTGATGGATAAGCAGGAGCACTTCCCTAGCCTGCTGGAATACAGACTGCGGAAGATTCAGCCCTAGGTCAAAGAACGTCTCGGGCTCAAAGGCATACAGTGCAATATGAGCATCAGTCATCAGGCGAGCTTTCTCATCGGTGATAAGCCTCGGTCGAGCCTTATAGGATGCATAGGCACTCTCATACGAGCCGTTAGTAAACAGCAGTACATCATTCTTTGGCGTGTACAGGCTCAAGGGACCATCCTTCTGGCTAAACCAGGTGAGGCCGTCAGCGTTGCTCTTCTGGGAGAGCTCCCGGGCGTACATCATCCCTGTATTGAGCAAAAACCTCGGGTAATCACCCTCTACCACCCCATAGGCAGCAAGTGCATCCGTTTCCAACGGATATGCATCGCTGGTAGGCTTGAGAGAGAGCGATACCCGCTTCGCACGGTTGGCAAACTCGCTAAGATCCCCAAAGGCAGAAGCTATAATATCTGGTTCTTTTGCGGCATCAACAGTAACTACTATGCTACCGCTTTCGGCCATTCCCTGAAAAGTATAGTAAGGCAACTCCTTCTTGGCCAAGGAGGCACAAGAAGAGAGAAAAAGTACGATACAAAGCGAAAGTACTAGTGCCTTACTCTTTTTCATGCATTATTCCTTTGCTACCGCAAGTCTCACCAGATGATCACCACACTCTATAGCTTCAACAGTATCCAGTGTAGCAAAGGTGAGAGAGTTGGACAACGTCTCCTTTGCAATAGTGGCTCCAAAGTTCGCGAAAACCTGCTTGACCACATCATCACCATCATAGGTGAGGGTTATTCGGTCAGAGACCTCAAAACCACTCTCCTTACGAAGGTTCTGTACACTACGTACGATATCACGGGCAATTCCTTCCATCAGGAGCTCTTGGGTAACCGTGGTATCGAAACCTACGGTCAAGGATCCCTCGTTGATTACCTTCACCCCTTCCCTTTCGGTACGCTGGACCATGATATGATCGGCTGTGATCTCTATCTCCCCTTCGCTGTACTGCAGGAGGACGCTCTTCCCATCCAGGATTGAAGCAATCTTTTTCCCGGTGAAAAGCTCGATCTGAGAAGCCACTTCCTTCATCTGCTTGCCAAGCTTGGCTCCAAGCACCTTGAAGTTTGCCTTTGCACTGTAGCTTACCAGGGCGCTCTCATCCTCTTGGATAAGAACCTCCTTCACGTTCAGCTCTTCAGCAATGATATCAGCCATAGAGGCGAGAACCTCACGGTCCTCCTCTGTCCTATCGACAAGGAAGACAGTCTTGAGAGGCTGACGGGTCTTCAGGTTGTTTGAGGCACGCAGGGAACGACCCATGACAATAGCCTTCTGGGTCAGGGCCATCCTCTTCTCCAACTCACGGTCCCGCTGTCCACTCTGGTACTCGGGATAGAGCTCAAGGTGGATGCTCTCTTGCATATCAGAAGTCTTGAGATTCTGATAGATGTCCTCAGTCGTAAACGGGATGATGGGAGCTGCTATCTTGATGAAGGACAACAGGACGCGGTAGAGGGTATCATATGCCTCTTTCTTATCCCCGTCGTTCTCACTTCTCCAGAATCGGCGGCGGCTTCTACGGATATACCAATTGTTCAAATCATCAATAAAAGGAATGAACAAGGAGCAGGCCTTCTGGATGTCATAGGCATCAAAGGCCGCGGTGACCTCTTCGATAAGCTTCTCGCTACTACTGATGATCCAGATATCCATAGGATTGGAGAGTTTCTCGTAAGCTGTCTCACCGGGTTCATACCCATCGATGTTCGCATAGGTCACGAAGAAGGAGTAGGCATTCCATAGGGGTATTATGAGGTTTTTCAGCACATCCTTGACAGATTCCTCACTGAACTTGAGGTCCTCTGCCCTGACCACTGCACTGTTCATCAGCGCAAAACGCAACGAGTCAGCACCATAGGTGTTGACGATCACCATCGGGTCGGTATAGTTCTTGGCACTCTTGCTCATCTTCTTACCTTCAGGGGTAAGGACGATGCCGTTAGTGATGCAGTTCATGAAGGCAGGCTTGTCAAACAGGCCGGCAGCCAAGACTGTCAGGGTATAGAACCAACCGCGTGTCTGATCCAACCCTTCACAGATGAAGTCTGCGGGGAAGTGCTCTTCAAAGTACTCCTTGTTCTCAAACGGATAGTGCAGCTGTGCATAGGGCATCGAGCCGGACTCGAACCAGCAGTCCAAGACGTCGGTGATGCGTCTCATCGTTCCCTTTCCGTCGGGGCTTGGCCAGATGAGCTCATCGACGAAGTGCTTGTGCAGATCGGGTACACTCTGGCCACATTTTGCTTCCAGCTCTTCTCGGCTACCGATCACTTCGATGTGGTCACTGCCGTCACACTTCCAGACGGGAATGGGGTTGCCCCAGAAACGGTTGCGGCTGATGGCCCAGTCACGGGCCCCTTCAAGCCATTTGCCGAAGCGTCCGCCCTTGAGATGTTCTGGCATCCAGGTTATCTGGTCGTTCGCATTGAGCATCGAGCCTTTTATCTTCTGGACATCGACAAACCAACACTCCATAGCACGATAGATGAGGGGCTTGTGGGTACGATAACAGAAGGGATAGGGGTGCAGGAAATTCTCGCGCTTGACAAGCTTACCACTCTCCTTGAGAGAGGCAATGATATCCTTGTCGGTATCCTTGACGAACCTTCCCTCATAGTCGGGGACTTCGCTGGTGAACTTCGCTTCGCTGTCTATGGGGCATACGGTGGGAATACCGGTCCCTTTGAGTACCTGATAGTCATCCTCGCCAAAGCCAGGGGCAGTATGGACGATGCCACAGCCGTCTTCGGTGGTGACATAGTCGCCCATGACACAGACAAAGGCTCCGACATCCTTGAGATGGGCAAAATAGGGGAACAGGGGCTCATAGCGCATCCCCGCATAGAAGGTTCCCTTCTGCTCATCCACTATCTCGTAGAGTGTCTCATCCTTGTAGTAGTGGCCAAGACGGGCCTTACCCAGGATATAGTGACAGTTGTCCGTCTTGTCCAGGATCTTCACATAGTCGATCTCAGGACCAAAGGCCAAGGCGAGGTTGGAAGGAAGAGTCCAAGGGGTGGTGGTCCATGCCAGAAAATAGGTATCCTTTTCACCGTCTACGGCAAAACGCACAGTCACGGCCTGGTCAACCACATCCTGATACCCTCCGAGGTTCACCTCAAAGTTGGAGAGAGGACACCCGAGGGCAGGACTGTAGGGAAGGATATTGTACCCTTCGTAGATGAAGCCCTTTTCATGCAAGGTCTTGAATACCCACCAGATGGACTCCATGTAGTTGGTATCCATGGTGCGGTACCCGTTCTCCCAATCAACCCAACGCCCCATCCGATTGATGGTATTCTCCCACTCCTTGGTATAGCGAAGGACAATGGAGCGGCACTGTTCGTTGAAATTGGCGACACCGAACTCGTGGATGGCGGAAGGGCCGCTGATACCCAGCGTCTTCTCCATCTCAAATTCAACAGGGAGGCCGTGGCAGTCCCAACCAAATCGGCGTTGCACACGCTTGCCTTTCATGGTCTTGTAACGGGGTATAGCATCCTTAATGGTCCCTGGGACCAGGTGGCCAAAATGGGGAAGGCCTGTGGCAAAGGGAGGCCCGTCATAAAAGACGAACTCATCTGTTGCAGGACGCATGGTGATCGATTTTCCAAAAATATCCTCTTGCTGCCAAAAGGAGAGGATACCCTCTTCCATTGCAGGGAAATCAACTCTCGTAGTTACTGCACGAAACATAGACGCTCCTTGTTCCCGGAAGCCTTGGTTAACTTCCGCATTAGTGCCATTCTATTCAAATTGGGGTGAAATGACAACCTTTGCCAACCATTATTCCAGTTGACCTTTCCTCTTTGTACGGGTAGTGTGGAAGTATGCAAACCTTCCCTGTTTCTTCTTCGATACAACGCTTTTCCTCACGCTTCAAAGAAGCCGGTTTCTCCCTCTACATAGTAGGTGGTGCTATCCGGGATTATCTGTTGGGACTGGAGAATGACGACTATGATTTCACCACCGATGCCTTGCCCCATGAGGTGAAGGCCTTGTTCCACCATGTCATCCCGACCGGGATAGAGCACGGAACTGTTACAGTCATATTCGAGAAACAGATGTTCGAGGTCACTACCTTCCGTAGCGAAGGGACGTATCTCGATGGAAGACACCCAAGTTCTGTGACCTTCATCAGAGGCCTGGAAGAGGACCTCAAAAGGCGCGACTTTACGATCAATGCCTTTGCAGCGGACTGCACCACCGGGGCCGTCATCGACCTCAACGGCGGCTTTGACGATCTGGAAAATAGGACCATCAGAGCTATCGGCATTCCAAAGAAACGTTTTGAGGAGGATGCCTTACGCATCTTCCGCGCATGCAGGATCGCTTCAAAGCTTAATTTCAGCATTGAAGAAGAGACCCTCATGGCCATGAAGAGTGAGAGAAATAACCTGAAAAATGTCAGCAGCGAACGTATCCGAGAGGAGCTGTTCAAGCTGGTAGCCTCTGACCACCCTAGGGTGGGACTGGAGTATATGCAAAGGTGCAGCATCCTTGCTACCCTCTTCCCCTCCCTCGCCAACGGCGATGGGATCGAACAGGGGGGGATGCATCACCAGGACATCCTGCAACATAACATAACTGCCTGCCAAGCCGCCGCTGATAGGGACTTCCCTCTCTCTGTGCGCCTGGCAGCCCTTTTCCATGACATGGGAAAGAGTGTTGTGATCAAGGAAGGGGTAGGAAAGAATACCTTCTACGCCCATGAGAGTGTCTCAGCAAAGCAGGCCAAGGCCATCATGCAGTATCTGAAGTCAAGCAGAGAGCAGATACGCATAGTCACCCATCTGGTGAAAGAGCATATGTTCAACTATCAGAGCTCTTGGAGTGACAGCGCGGTGAGGCGCTTCATCACGAGAGTAGGCCTTGAGGACATTCCCCTCCTCTTCCAATTGCGTATAGCTGACCAGATTGCCATCCATGGGCAGCCCGATACGACCCTCATAGACGAACTGCAAAAAAGAATTAACATGATCCTTGCAGCAAAGGATGCCCTGAGCATAAAGGATCTGGTTATAGGTGGGAAGGAATTGATGGAGATGGGGATTAAGGGAAAAAACATCGGGGCGACGCTTTCTTATCTGCTGGAGACGGTCCTTGATGACCCGCAGCAGAACAATGCCGAACACTTGATCACCATAGCAAAGAACTATCAGGTGAGCGTCGGCGCTACCACAGAGTCATAGGCTAGCTTGGCAGCATTCTGCTCAGCATCCTTCTTGCTCTTGCCCTGGGCCGGGCCAAAGCTCTGGTTGTTCACCTGCACCTCTATAAAAAAAGTAAACTCATGCTCGGGACCTGTCTTCTTGACCAAGGTATATACCGGGCACTTTCTCCACTTCTTCTGCATGTACTCCTGCAAGCTGGTCTTGTAGTCACGGTGGTAATCATACTTGAGCACAGCCTGAATCTGGTCCTTGAGGTAGAGCATGACAAACTCTCTGGCCACGTCATAGCCTCTGTCGAGATAGCATGCGGCAAACAGGGCTTCCATACAGTCAGCAAGCAGGGTCTTCTTATCCCTGCCTCCACTGTTCTCTTCCCCTTTGCCGATAAGCAGATACTTGTCCACTTCCAATTTGCGGGCGATCATGGTAAGGCTGTCCTCACTGACGACCACGCTCTTGATTTTTGAGAAATCCCCCTCCTGCTTGGCAGGAAGATTTCTTAAAAGCCAATCGGCTACGCACATCCCCAGGACACTGTCTCCTAGGAACTCCAACCTTTCGTTGTTTCCCACCTCTTCTGTCGTCTCGTTTGCAAACGAGCGATGGGTAAAGGCAAGGTTGAGCAGGTTCAGGTTGTCACATTTCATCTTGCTTGCATCTTTAAAAGCAAGAAGCTCCCGTCTTCTCGAAGGAGAGATAGCGGGAGCTTTTCCAAAGGCAAATTGATCCATAGAACCTATGCCTTAGAGCTGAGTTGTAAGAAAATCTACTGCATCCTTGACGGTTTCAAACTCGTTAGCCTTCTCATCAGGAATGGAGATGCCCATTTCCTCTTCGATGGCGTATACCAACTCATAGGTATCCAAGCTATCTGCACCAAGATCCTTCCTAAAGGAAGCATCCATAGTGATCTTTGAAGCATCAATTTCCAGCTTATCTGCGATAAGCGCTTTTACTTTTTCAAAAACTTCTTTATTGTCCATTACTTATATCTCCTAAAAATGGGAACTATTTGTCTTGCAGTTCAACTACCTGAACACCACGATAAAAGCCACACTTGGGACATACACGATGAGGTACGACCATGTTTCCACAGGTACTACAGCGAGAAAGGGTTGGGAGAGCAAGACGCATGTTTGCTGCCTTGCGGGAAGCTGAACTAGCTTTTGAAGTCTTATATTTAGGTGTTGCCATGTTGAAATCCTCTTATCCTACGCAAAATTTTGACACTTAGGCAAGAATAACGAAAAACCCCTATTGCGTCAACAACTATACCCATATTCCACTCTTTTGTATAAAGCTATAGAGATGAATTGATTACCAGAGCTTCATCTTCGGAGCAAAATGTAAGGTATTTTCATCAAGTAGGTACGGTAGACAAGAGTATACCAAACCCTAAGACAGGGGCTTCAAGTTCCCTATATGCCCATTTACCTTGCTATTTGCAGCAAGACCGATAGTATTATAGCTAATTGACTAGTTTTTTAAATCATACGCTAGGTTGGGATATTTTTAGAACTTTTTTATTTACAAATTTACAAAATTTGTAATTATACAGGTATATTTTCTGCTTTCACTGATAATTTTTTATATTTCTCTTCATGACATCAAATGTAAAATATTCGTCAAACGATTTGATTACTCCAATAATAAAACTACATAACAGAATCCTACCAAAACTACAAATGAGAATCTTATGAAAACTACAGAAGAGGATTTGTAGCAATGATGGCATCAATAAACACCCTATTTTCAAAAATGGAAAAGACCGCCTTGTAGGGTTTTTATTGCTGTTGATATGTATAGAAGTCATACGTATGGGGCTCTTACGTGTTCCAGCGCAACAAACGGCTTCAGAACAACCATAAGAGGAGAGCTATATAGTTCAAAATGTCTAAAACTACCTTACCTTGAATAATACATTTTACTGTGGTACTATAATTTACATGGGATGGTGTTCCCTATAAACGCTAGTAATAGCTGATGACGCCTGTTATATACATTGTATTTGGAAGCTTAGATTAAGCTCTCTACATGTAATTTATATAACAGGTGTTTTTTTATTATCAAAAGGAGAAATGCAACATGACAGTAACAATTGAAAACATTAAGGCGAGAGAGATTTTTGATTCTAGAGGAAATCCTACAGTAGAGGTCGATGTACTTTTATCTAACGGGGTTACAGGAAGAGCTGCAGTTCCATCAGGGGCTTCAACAGGGACTAGAGAAGCAATGGAATTACGTGATGGTGGTGATAGATTACAGGGAAAAGGAGTCCTAAAAGCTGTAAGCAATGTCAACAAGGACATTAAAAAGAGCTTACTGGGAAAATCTCCCTATAACCAAGCTGAAATAGATCAAATCATGATTGACCTAGACGGTACACCTAATAAGAGCAAACTGGGAGCTAATGCTATCCTAGGTGTTTCAATGGCTGTTTCGAGAGCTGCTGCAAACAGTAAAGGCCTTCCCTTATATCGTTATCTTGGAGGGATTGATTTTGAACTACCACAACCATTCTTTAATGTCATCAATGGGGGGTCGCATGCAGACTCAGGCATTGATACACAGGAATTTATGCTTACACCTGTAAAAAGAGAAACATTTAGGGATGGCGTTGAAAAAATAGCAAATGTCTATCATACGCTCAAAGGAATTTTGTCTGCACAGGGATTGTCTACAGCAGTTGGAGATGAAGGTGGATTTGCACCAAGGCTAGAAACCACAGATAGAGTCATAGAAACACTTATTGAAGCAATAAAGAAAGCTGGATATGTTCCGGGTGAAGAAATTGCAATAGCACTGGACCCAGCAGCAAGTGAATTTTATGACAGCAAACGTAAAGTATATAATTTTGAGGGAAAGGTTCTTACATCTCAACAGATGGTTACATTTTATGAAGACTTGGTAAAAAAATATCCTGAAATCATTTCAATTGAAGATGGCTTTGCTGAAAGTGACTGGGATGGATTTAAAGCACAAACTGAATTAATGGGAGACAAGCTACAAATAGTTGGAGACGATCTTTTTGTAACTAATCCTGCAATTTTCAAGGAAGGAATCAAAAAAGGCATCTGTAATTCGATTCTCATAAAACTGAATCAAATTGGTACTGTATCTGAATCTATTGAAACAATTACATT
>Ga0209414_1000624_pt1 | contig 17125 bp, 32 predicted proteins | sample LakVidmifraction_4_FD_181154 | JGI IMG/M metagenome (GOLD analysis project Ga0209414, IMG submission 181154) | Hypersaline microbial communities from Lake Vida, Antarctica - Brine Hole Two &gt;0.2 micron (SPAdes) (version 2) | ecosystem: Environmental > Aquatic > Non-marine Saline and Alkaline >... | reverse complement strand
GTTGTTGAGGCTCTATTAAAACAAATTTTTAAGCATAAAGTTTAAAAATAACTAAAATTAAGTTATCAGAACTTTTATTTACTCTCGAATACTCACAAATATTCTTGTTTTCAAGCACATAATTACGATAAAATTTGGTTTTTATCGGGAGTCACAAATTATAAATAATAAAGGAGTGGTTAAATGAATACAGGTGTAATGTTCAGTAGTAAATCTAATGAATGGGGAACTCCACAAGATTTATTTGACGATTTAAATCAAGAGTTTAGCTTTACGCTAGACCCATGTTCAACAAAAGTAAATTACAAATGTGAAAAATACTATACGATTGAAGATGATGGATTGTTGCAAGATTGGTCAAATGAAACAGTATTTGTAAATCCGCCATACGGAAGAGAAATTGGTGATTGGGTTAAAAAAGCATACGAAGAACATTTAAAAGGATCGACAATAGTAATGTTGATTCCTGCTAGAACAGACACAAAGTATTTTCATAATTACATATATGGTAAAGCAGAAATTAGATTCATCAAAGGTAGAATTAAATTTATCAATTATTTAAACCCAGAATACAAAAAGCAAGCAGCACCGTTTCCAAGTATGATAGTTGTATATAAATAAACTTTATAAAATATGTAGACAAACATAATCAAATAAACTATAATAAAGGTACAACTTAGAGGTCGATAATTAAACGTTGACCTCTTTAATTTATATTAGGTGGTGATAGATTGATAACATTTACAACAGGGTTATTTGTAGAAGGATTCATTGGAATAACCGCTATGTCTGCAATGCTTTTAAGTAGTCAAGATAAATATATACCTATGAAAATTAAAGGAGAGTGTCAATGCAATGGAAGTTGTAAGCAGCAAAATGGAACTGTACGAACAAATTAAGCTGTTAGAAAAACAACGCAATCAATTAGACGATGATATAGATGATGCGTATAAACGATACGACGCAATGTCTGGGGAGGAAAAAACATGAAGCAAATATACGGTGATTTCATGAGTAAGATTCAGATTATCAAGCGGGATTATGGTTATTGGGATGTTTATAAGACAAAACGAGGATTTTACATAAGTTTTGGCAAATATTTAATTCAAATTAAGCGTAAAAGTAGCACAAAATACCTATAAATTTATGTAAAACTTCACAATTGCTAGGACTTTTGCACTAGAAAATACATGATAAAATCAGAATTTTAACTTGAAAAAGGTGGTGAGAATTATAATGAAAGCAACTGGAATGGTTAGACGTATTGATGATCTAGGAAGGGTTGTAATCCCAAAAGAAATCAGAACAATGTTGGGAATTGGCGAAAGTGATCCGTTGGAAATTTTAGTAGATAGCGATAATCAAGAAATTATTTTGAAAAAATACGATACATTAAATTATCGGTATATGTGGGATGTGTTAAAGAAGGATGTTTCAATTGCTGATAAATTGTCGGAAATGGAAGAGAATTATAGACGAGATTATATGTAAATTTAAAATAAATATAAGGAAGTGGGAAAATTCAAAAGGTGCAAATTTAGAAGTCGGTGTTGCTTTGAGGTTAAAGATGAAGGTTATTACATTAGAAGATTTATTGAAGGAAAGCAAATAAACTTTAAAATAAAAGGATGGTAAATATGAATGTTAAATTTGATATAAATGAAGCTTTGCAAGGGTTAGCAGAAGGATTGGGCGTTGCAGTAGAAAATCTTTATCCTATACTTTATAAGCAAGCAATTATTGATGGAGCAATAAGTTTATTGGGTTTAATAAGTTTGGGATTGTTTTGGATTTTTATCTACAAATTTAGCAAAGGTTTTGTGGAACGGGCAAAAGAAGATTTCAAAGAAAATGGCAGTTGTGACGACAGTTGGTTTGAACATGTCTTTTTGAGTAGAATTTTTCATGGAATGTCAGGAGTGTTGTTTTGTGTGTTTACAATAGTCATGGCAATTGGAACGTTACTATCTTTTTCGGAAATAGTGGAAAATATTATTACAGCATTCTTTAATACTGAATACTATATGATCGAAAATATACTAAAGCAGCTAAAATAAGCTTTAAAATATAACTTTTATTAAAAGAATAGGAGGTGAGAACGTATTGTTAAGTTTCAAAGATAAAATAGATGCTCTAAAACAAGAAATAGTAAAAGCAAACTATATAAAACATGAAGAAATGGAAGTTTACACTAAAAAACTAATTGGCACGATGTATATAAAAGAAACTATGGACTATGGTTTCCATTTATACTACATACATGAAACAAGTGATACAGACTCATTAGCAGGTAAGAATGGAACGGTTTCGGAAATGTATTATGATTTAAGAAATAGGAAGTATTGGATTAAAAGAAACCTAAAAGAAGTAAAATTTAGTGTTAGAAATGTTGATAGTATCTTTCCGAAGGACTGCAACCAGAGGGTGGAAATATTTGATAAATTATCCACAGAAAACAATAAAGGCTTGTATCAATCAGCGTTTTCATTCTTGGGGAGAATGGGTGAAGAAAAAATAACAATGTTCGGAAGATTTTTTCATAGGTTGATTACGGAGAATAGTTATTATGAATTGTTATATAAAGCTGGAATTTCTATTACAAGACATACTCACATAGAGAATAAAAACGGAAACTCTCCAAAAGAAATTTTGGGGCTTAGTAAAACTCAGTGGAAAATGGTTACAAAGTACAATGTAAGACTTACAACATTTGAAAAACTTGATAATTCAAAAGTAGATAAAGAGGCGATTGGGCATCTGTCTTATATTAAGACGCTAGAGGACGAGTTTGGAGTAGAAAAAATAACGGCTTTTGTAAGTAATGAATTTTCCTATCTTTATAAAAATCACGAATATCACTCTGCACTTCATATAGCTAAAACCTATAACTTACCAGTTAAAATTTTTATTAAATATATTTATTTTCAGTGTGACGTATCTCAAGGATTAACTTCCATGTCAGCAATAGGCGAATATGAAGATTACATAAGAATGACAACAGAGATGGGGTACGAACGATTTGATAAGTATCCTAAATTTCTAAGAACGGCTCATGATATAGTAAGTAGAAATTATAGAATTAAATTAGATGAAAGTGAAATGGTAGAGTGGGAAAAGTCATATCAAGAGAATTGTAAATATAATTATTCGTATGATGGATTTAAAATTTTTCCACCAAAAGAACCTAGCGATCTAGTGCGAGAAGGCAACGTACTTGGTCATTGTGTAGGTAGCTATGTAAATAAAGTAAGAAAAGGACTGTCATCAATATTATTACTAAGAGAAAGAGATGATGTAGAACAACCCTTAGTAACAATTGAAGTTAGAGATAATAAAATTACACAAGCAAAAGGAAAAATGAACAATCCTCCAAGCAGAGAACAAAAAGAGATTATTAAGCAATTTGCTAAGAAATATGAATTAGCAATGTGAATAAAAAAAATAAGGAGTGAATTAAAAATGAAAGTAATTTGTCTAAAAGATGTTGTTGTAAGTGACAAAACTGTTTATAAGGAAGGTGAAGTTTATACTTTTAACAAAGTAAAGCAGGACGGCAAAACAGTCTCGTACGAAGGTTACAGTGATTTTGGGAAAGGAGTTTGGATGAAAAGTGATCCGACATTTAAGGGTTTTTTCATGAAAAAGAAGAAGTTTGATAACTTACAAGAGAAACATAACGATTTTTTAGATGCACAATATGATGATGAGTTTGATATTTAATTGAAATGTTTAATTTAAAAGAATAGGAGATTGATATATGACGTGTATTGTTGGGTTAATTGAAAATGGAACTACTTATATCGGTGGAGATTCATTGGGTTCAAATGGACACACTAAAGTTAGTAGACGAGATAAAAAAGTGTTCAAACTCAAAGACACTGATAATGCAATTATTGGATACACTAGTTCTTTTAGAATGGGACAATTGCTGATGTATGCTACTGATTTAATTGACAAGCGTGATGAGCCTAATATTGACCACGAATATCTAGTAACTAAGTTTATCCCAAATATAATCAACCTATTTGAGGATGGTGGGTACGCAAAAAGATACGATAGTGGTGACAAAATGGGCGGAACTTTTTTGCTGGCTTACAAAGATAAATTATATAATATAGGAAACAACTTTCAGGTAGGCGAGTCATTTGAAAACTTTGACGCTTGCGGCGGTGGCGAAGAGTTTGCATTAGGTTCATTATCAAGTACTGTTAGCATGAATTTAAAACCCGAAGAAAGAATTAGGCTAGCACTTCAAGCAGCAAGTAAATTCAGCGTTAGTGTAGCACCTCCGTATTACATAATTAATACTGATAACAATGAGGTTGTTGAATTTTTAGATTAAAATAAATAATATAAAAGGAGATGTTAAGTAAAATGAGAGTAAAAGAATTGATAAATGTTAAATTAGAATTAACGGAAGATGAATTGTGTTTAGTACAAACGGCGTTACAATTTAATTTACTGGCTTATGAGAAACATCTATCAAATGGAGGCAACTTAGACTTTCAAAATGAAAAAGTATATGGAGATATGAAAGCGTTAATGAATAAATTTGAGAATGAATACTTTTAAAAATCCTATTTTATTGTAAGATAGTGGTTAACAATGTATTAAATTAGTAATAAACAATTGGAGGAATATAAAATGAAAAAAGCACATATTGAAGCAATGCAACAAGCGTTGAAAATTCAAGGATATGATGGCAACTGGAATTACAGTGAGAGTATGTTCGGCATGTATAATGGAATGGAACTAATGATGTCTATGGTTGAAAATAGAAGGGCAGCGTTCAAAGAAATTCCTGATACTTGGTTAAAGGACGTAGAATCAAATAGCAGTCCTATTGAAGCAGAAAATGTTAGTCAATAGTTGAAAGAATGGTTTTATAAGCAAGTATAAAAGGATGTGATAAAGATGGATGAATACTGTGGAGATTGCGATAAGCACATTGAATTTCACGAAGGAACAGTTATCCAAAGGCAGAGTGTGTAGTAGAAAGGAGGAAATTAAATGTTTTTTAATCCGTTCTCGTGGTGGACGATAGTGCTTGTCGTAATTCCGTTTAGAATTTTAGGTTTCATTAGCTACTTACCTTATTACCCTCTAAGTCTTATAGGTGTAGGAAAATACTACAAGAGAGGTCATTTTATTATTTTGCAAAATATAGAGCAACTTCTTTTACAACCGAAAAATTATTTGAAACACAGAAAATCAATTCATAAACAAATCGTAGAAGATAGCAAAAGTTTTGTTGCGTAGTTCGACTATTATATTCGTATTAAAAAGAGTATTTTATTAGATTAAGATTAATAACTAAACTATATAAATTTATCATGTAGGTAGACAACCATAATATAATTTGATATAGTTTAGTACATTAATAAGGGATGTGTTGCTTATGATTTCAGTAAGATTTACCTCATACATATGCATAACTAAACTTTACAAAAACAGGAGTGGGATAATTGGTTAAAAATAATCACTATGAACCAGAAAAACAGACAGTATTTACTAAATTTGCATACAAGAATTATAACCCTGAAAAACTATGGTATGGGATTATTGACACAAAAAATAAGAGCTTGATAGTTGAATTCACTAGCAGGCTTCGGTCTGAGGCTAGAAGATACTTTGAAAAACAAGCTAAATTGCAAGGTGGAGAATTGACATTTATGAAAGCTTATTAAAAATAATAATTTGAGGTGAATAGCTATAATGTATGCCCACAAAAAGGACATTATTAGTTCATATGAAATAGCAAGTGAGGATGGATTTTTGTACACAAGAGAATACAGTCATCCAGTAATTAAAGGAGATCACATAACAACTAATTTAGACGGTGATCAATATATTATCTCAGATGAATATGCAGAAAAGTTAATGAGCATTAAATTTAAACCGCATCCCAAAAGAAAAACTGAAATCCCGTTTGCAGAGCAACAGAAAATAGAAATGGCTAATGGATGTGGAATGAGCCCAAATGAAAGTTTGGATTACATAAGAGGATCTGATAACGGTTGGGATAATTTCGATAGATGCACAGTAGGTAAGAAGTAAATCATAAAATAACATGCAGAGGTGACTTATTTGACAGTTAAAATTGAAGATTGGTTAGAAACAGACCTACAAAAAGATATTTGGAATTTAAAATATAGAGATGGGGAAGAAACTCTAGATGATTTTTTTGATAGAGTAGCAGAATCATCCGTTTCAAAAGAAGTTAAACAATTGATGATTGATAAAAAATTCCTTGCAGGTGGGAGGATATTAGCAAATAAAGGTTTGCAGAAAAAAGGCAAGCGTGTAACTTTCAGTAATTGTTATGTAATTGAGCCACCTGAAGATAATTTGGAAAGTATATTTGACGCAGGTAAAAAATTAGGTCGAACATATTCATATGGGGGAGGGTGTGGAATTGACATAGATCAATTAGCACCAAGAAAGGCAAAGGTTAATAATGCAGCAAAGCGGTCATCTGGTGCTGTGTCGTTTATGGACTTATACTCCCTAATTACAGGATTGATTGCCCAAGATGGCAGAAGAGGAGCACTGATGATTTCCATTGGGTGCAAACATCCTGATCTTTTAGATTTTATTGGCTTAAAAAGTGACCTAGATAAAGTTACAAAAGCAAACATTTCCATTAGAATTACTGATGATTTTATGAAAGCAGCGTCTGAGAATAAAGAATGGAAATTAGAATTTTTCAGAAAAGAAACTGATGAAGTTATTGAAAAAGTAGTAAATGCAAAAGAAGTATTAATGAAGCTTGCAGAAGTAAATTGGGATTTTGCAGAGCCTGGGGCTTTGTTTTGGGACAGGATTGAAAAATGGACATTGTTGAGTACAACACCACATTTTAAATTTAAGGGTGTGAATCCATGTGCTGAAGAACCATTACCAGCAGGTGGGTCATGTTTAATTGGAAGTCATAATTTATCTGAATATGTAAAATATCCTTTTACAGGTGATGCATATTTTGATTTTGCTGAATTTGAAAAAGATGTGATGACCACCACAGTATATTTAAACGATGTGTTAGACGAAGGTTTACCTTTGCACCCACTAGAAGAGCAACGTGAAAGTGTTGCTAAATGGAGACAAATTGGACTTGGTTTGATGGGTAAAGCGGAAACATTTATTAAGCTTGGTATCAAATATGGAGATGAAAAGTCTTTAGATTTAGTTGATAAAATTGGATATACAATGATTAATGCATCTATGAAACAATCCTCATTATTAGCAAAAGAATTTGGAACGTATCCTGAGTACATACCTCAAGTTATAGATTCTGAATTTTTCAAAAGGAATGCTAGTGACGAAGTGAAAAGGTTAGTTAGTAAGTATGGATTACGTAATAGTCAACTTTTGACAATTGCTCCTACAGGCAGTATTTCTACAATGCTTAGAATTAGCGGTGGAGTCGAACCATTCTTCATGCTTAGTTATAATAGAAAAACAGAATCTCTACATGGTGAAGAAAAAGTTTATAAAGTTTTCACACCGATTGTAGAAGAATATATGCAATTAAAAGGAATAGAAAAGGAAGAAGCCTTGCCTGATATTTTTGTAACATCTATGAGTTTAAATTATAAAAAAAGAATTGATATGCAATCTGTTTGGCAATCGTACATTGACGCATCTATTAGCTCTACTGTAAATGTAAATAAAGATTTCACCGTCCAAGACACTTTTGATCTGTATATGTATGCTTGGGAAAAAGGATTAAAAGGAATTACAATTTTCCGTGATGGTTGTAAGCGAGTAGGGATACTATATAGCGACAAGACAGAAGTCAAAGAAGAAAAGGTGCAATTCAATATTTTAAAGCGTCCTAAGAGATTGTTTGGATTTACCGAAAAGGTAAAATTTCCTATTGGGGATAAGTTAGGTAAGGCTTATATTACTATTAATGTTGACGAAAGCAATCAACCGTTTGAAGTGTTCATTGAAGCTAATGACATTGAAATTAAATCAATGGCTGAGAAAGTAGGAAGACTAGCAACTCAGTTTTTAAGGTATGGGAACACAGAAAACAACTTAGAACAAGTTGTTAAACACCTACGAAAAGGAGAATCTATTAACTCTCTTCCTGCTACTGTTGCCAGACTACTAGAGCAAATTGCATATGGGAAAATAAAGGTTTCGCCTTCCACAATCGATGCTAATGAAACATATAGTCTATTAGAATGTCCTGAGTGTAAGGAAAATTCTTTCGATAAAGGTTCATGCGTGTGCCATAACTGCGGATACAGTAAGTGCAATTAAAAAGGAGAAATGTATAAATGACAAATGAATTCAAGCAAGGGATGCTCATTTGGGATATGGGTAGTAACAGAAAAGGTAAATTCATGGGTTATGCGAGAGACATGGGCATTTCAGCATCAGTTGAATTTATTATTAGTTATAACGAACAAACTAAACAACGCACTACAAAACTAGAAAATGTTAAAACTTCTGATTTACGTGTTTATCGTGAGAAGAAACCTTATGACCAACGCAAGAAAGGAGTTAATCTTTGGGCAAAAGTTAAACCTAATGCAACAATTCCTTCTAAGCGAAATGAGGATGCAGGAAGAGATGTTTACGCTTGCTTTGAAGGTAATGAATTATTACTAAAAAAGTTACAAGCTAATAAAGTTCCAACAGGAATTGCTTCTGCTATACCTCCTACTCATTATTGGAACATTAAGCATGAACGTGGTAGCTCAGGGAAATATACAATGCTGTTGCTAAGTGGTTGTATTGACTCAGGGTATCGAGGTGAATGGTTTATTAATATTTGTCCATTACATAAAGATGTTGTGATCTCCAAGACTTACAACTTCCCTATTGAAGACGGGCAGAAAAAACCAATCGAATTAGAAGATAAAATTATGTACCCATATGAAGTTGCTATTGCTCAAGCTGTTAAATTACCAGTTCCTGATGATGATGACAAAGAAATTGCTTATGAACAACTAAAAAACATTAAATCTGAACGTGGAACAGATATCGAAGGTAGTAGTGGTAAATAACTAATAAATAATGTAAATTTTAATCAATAAAATACCCAATATATGTTATATTTGTAGAGCTTCCTACCTACTAAATTGTCATATATTGGGTAAAAGTCCATGTTAAAATGCTAGTTTCATTAGACGGAGAGGAAGTGAAAAATGAGTATCTATATGATACTATTAATCATTGTATTATGCACAGCAGGATTAGCAAGCTATTTTTACCACAAGACAGTAGATGAGTTAAATGATGAGCGAGAAGAAGTACTTAAGGTTGAGAATGAAGATGTATATAAAACTAAACTATAAAAAGGAGATTGATAATATGAGCAGTGTCTATCCAACAAAAGAAAGCTATGAATCAGCATTACAAACTGTCAAAGAATATGGGGAACGGCAAGCGAATTTAAAACGATTGGCAAGCGACTTATCATTTCACTTGCAGAAGTTTGATAACTTTAAATTTAAGGTGAACAAGAAGGAAGGCAAGGTATTGTTCACTGGTGTATTAAAGGATACTAGTGAGATTAAAATTGGTGAAAGTGTGTGTAGTGTAGGAGATGTGTTTGCTGACGTTATAGGTAAGCTCATAGCAGTTAAAAAATCAATTGGAGTTAGCGTGGATGATGTTGTTGAGCACGTGGAGGGCAAAGGAATTGAATTTGATTCAAAAGGTATTTATGCAAATAGTATATCTGTCACAGGTATACTTCATCCTAACGAAATTATAAGTTCTGTCAGTTCTGTTGATTCTTGTTTTAAATTGTCCTAAAATATTACATAAATATAGGTCTTTTATACTACAAAATAAATGAATTACTAGTACAAAAGACCTATAAATTTCATGATAAAAGTACAATTTTAACAGATGAGGTGATTAAATGAACTTAAAAGGTTATGACCTCTGGAAGTTATCATCAGAAGATGAACACAAGGAGGATATTGTGGCAGGAGAATGTTATTTTTGTCATAGTAAACTGTATCATGGAGACGAAGTTTACTATGATAGTAGAGATGGCTCGCACTTCTGCGACAACCAATGTTTTATACGTAATGAAAGATATAAATTTGATGAACTTATTGAGAACTTAGAGAATGATAAAGACACATATGAAACTACCATTGAAGCAGAATTAGAGGAGGATGAATAATTGAATGTAATGTTGAGTCAAAATGGTGAGAATTTCGTTGTAGAATTAAGTATAGATGAAGGGATGGATTTACATAGTGTATTAGAGTTTACGCAACGCCACACGCCTATGCGTGATAGATGTGCACCAAGCGAAATTAAATTGGCAACAAAAATGGCCAATGAACTTGAACACTACTTAGAAGACACTATGTACGAGGTTATTAACAACGATGATGAATAAACTATAACTAATGATGAGAGGGTAGAGATGCCTTCTCATTTGCATAAGGGGATATTATATGATTAAAATAGAAAATGTAGCGGTTTATAATTTTATGAGTGCCGTCAGAGGAATGAGAAACCCTTTTGAGTCTTGGGACAAGATAGACAGTCATTATATAATTAATAGATTTAGTCAAGAAGAGTTTATACTTGGAGAGAATGATTATAAACTTGCTGTGAAGCTTTCTAAAGCTGGCAACGACCACGGTAAATTTCTTAGGCAGATACTAGTCAGTATAGATTTGACTGCGCCTGAATACTTCTTCAAAGAATTTGATACATATAAGGTGGGTACAGTAGCAAATTCTACATCTATGATGCATTTACTTGGCAATAGAAAACTAACAGTAGATGATTTTAGTTTCGATGAACCCGATAGCTCATACGTGTATGATTATTTAGAATTAATAAATGAAATTAGAGATCATTGGATTGATAGCGGTAAGAAAAAACCTTCACCTAAATGGAGACTAATGAATCAGTTAATGGCTATTTCCTTTCTATACACTAGGACAATTACGCTTAATTATCAAGTATTAAAGAATATGTATCATTCACGCAAATCCCATAAACTAACGGAATGGCATGAGTTTTGTAGTTGGATCGAGAGCTTGGACTACTCTGAATTAATCACGCTAAAAGAACCAAAATGATATTTACATAAATAAACTATAAAAATAGTAGACAATTGAATAATTTTGTTATAGAATAAAGTTAGTTGTAAGAGTCTAGCTTCATTTTTTTTATGGCTAAATTATAAACATACTATAAAAATATTAATAAAAGCATAGACAAGCTCTAAGAATTTTCATATAATACGAAAGGAGGGGTGAAAACAATGGAGACGTTCTTTTCTTTTGAAAACATACAAGAAATAAAATTTACTAAAGTTGAAGGCAATATTTTCTCGATAAGCATTCAATCTGACATACAGCAACAAGATATAATATATGACAATACTTTATTTACTAGTCAACTATGTAAAATAGACTCAACATTAGAATTAAGATTAGACCGAGAATACACAGATATTAATTTAGGTCGAGAAATCACTACTGCTGAAACATATTCAATTCCAATGAAGGTTGTTTTACTATTTAATCAAGATGGCACAATATTTACTGTTGAAAAAAATCATGGACGTTAAATGAAAGAGGCAATTTAAATAACGATATTGATAAAGGAGATGAGTTTAATGACAGTAGCACAAAAAATGTTAAAAGACTTGATTGAGAAAAAGAGAGCAACGCAAACGCTTCATGAGGAAATGTGTGAGATAGAAAGTAACTTTGATGGTATGGAAATAACACATAATGGCGATTGGGCAACAGTTAACTTCGTTGATGGAAATATGCAAAATGTTAATCTATACGTTAGAGACGAAAATGGCAACAGTGAACACATTGATCTATCTTTTGAAGAATTTCAAGAAATTTTATAATGAGGAATTAATGCAACATATCATATAAGATAGAAACTGCAACATAGGAGGTTGTTTTATGCTACATCGAAGAAATCGTAACAATGATATGTACTTGCAAGAATGGTATGACAATTATCTGATGAAATACGTAACAATCATTGAAAGCCCGAAACTCAGCCAACAGAAACATCAAAAATATAACGAAAAACTTCTTGAATGGTACAAAAATTGGATGGGTTACATGGAAGAAGTTGTGTCGTAGTGCGACCGTTACGTGATTGAGACAAATAGTGAACTAAACAATTATCGAAAAGGGGGAATGAAAATGGGGATTTTAGAGTTATTAACAATTGTTTTTATTGCGTTGAAACTTATCGGAACAATTGATTGGAGTTGGTGGTTAGTGTTATTGCCAACAATCATTTCAGTGTCATTCTATAGCATTTGGTTTGGATTTGCTATGACGATTATAGGAAGAACAAGCAAAAAGGTTAATAAGGCTTTCAGTGATGATTTCTTTAAGAAGTTCTAATGCCCATTACGACCATAATATCCCCAGAACAAGACGAAGTTATAATCTATGAATTGACATCGATTTTAGTAGATATCTATCTTGACTTATGGTAGAGGGTTGTATATAAATTAGATAAATTTAGACTGTAGGGAGGATGAGATACATATGAAAGTTTACTTAGTAGAAGTAGATTATAGTGAGATGTACGAACACTCGCCACACATAGAAAAGGCGTTTTATACATATCTTGACGCTTCACAATATTTAATTAATGAAGAATTCGACGCTCACCATGATGAAAGAGAAAATGATGAGTTGTACTTTGTACTGGAATTTGAGTATGAGTGCATTTATGCTAAAATTATCGAAATGGAGGTCGAGGAATGTCTGTAAATGAACAAATTGATAATGTTATGAATGCATTGCTACCTGAATTTATAGATGAATTTAATAACGGTCATATTAACCATGCGGAAGAAACTTTGAATAAAGCAATTAAAGAATTGACCAGAGTTAAGTATTTATTGAAAATGCAATCTTACATGACAGATAAAACTAAACTATAAAAAGGGAGACAGTAAAAATGAGAAGAAATGAAACTGACGAAACTTATGCGGAATACGATGATGGCTTAGATGATGAATTTTATGTAGATCGAATTTGTGAGAATGTTAGATTTCCTAGCGATAAAAAAGAACATGAAATGCATGGTAATGTAGTTACATATAAGCTAAGTAAAGAAGAAATTGAAAAATTACATAAAAGTAAATAAGAGGTGTAAATTTACACTATTTTATAAAAAGTTTGTGAATTTTAATTTTCAGAAACGTTGATTTAATAGGGTTTCAAACATCATTTCACAAACTTTTTATGTTAAATCATCGGTTTTATTGGAAGAGGGACAATAGATGAAATGTAAGTCTACTATTATTTCAAATTACATAAATAAACTTTAAATAATAGTAGACAAGTAATTTTGATTATGGTAAGATGAATTTGTAGCAAATAAGTAAGTTGATTGGAGGAATTCAATGAGTGTGAGTTGAGTAAATTATATAAGTAAATTATAAATATATCCAGATCGTTCAATGTTAGTTACCAACAATATACGCTAATGGTAACGAACATTGAATATGCATTGTATTAATTAAAACAACAAAATAGGGCGACTTAGGGAAATTAACTTTCCTGCCTAAGTGCGAATGTCGTATATGGTACGTCCTTAAATCGAGAAAGTGAGTGTAAATATATAATAAATACATACGTATCAAATGGTGCGAGGTTAATTATACCACATTAATACACTCGATAAGGTAGCTTCGAAAGAAGCACTCCTAGTTAAATCTAGGTGAAACTCTAATCACAAATGCCGATTAGACAATACTTACACTCACATCAGTTTGCATTTGCAGTAACAACTTGTATGTGAGTGTAAATTGTAAGACTTGTAAGTTGTTTAACACCTAACTTTTTTAAGTAACAACTTGTATGTGAGTGTAAATTGTAAGTAAGACTTCACACCCTCGTTGTCGCATTTGGGGAGGTAACAACTTGTATGTGAGTGTAAATTGTAAGACGCTCATCTACAATTTCAATTCTTTCAAAGTGAGTAACAACTTGTATGTGAGTGTAAATTGTAAGCATTACAGGTCTACCAAGATGTTTACCATTTGTTTGTAACAACTTATGTATGAGTGTGGTCAAATAAAAGATAAATTTTATAAACTAACATGTTGACTTAGCAACGTTAAATCGAGAAGTGTTTGTACTTATCAAATAACACTCGGTCAAGGTATCCTTTTTAAGGATGAAACTCTGGTCACAAATTCCGATCAGCCAATTTATATATGTTATATTGTAAAATCGCTGTAACAACCTATATGGGCGTATAAATTGTAAGAAGAGCACTAAGTTTATCGTCTGCTATATCCTTAGGTAACAACCTATATGGGCGTATAAATTGTAAGATCAAGCTTACTGTTCATTTTCTCTTTAACTTGGTAACAACCTACATGGGTGTATAAATTGTAAGAATGTTGTGCATAATAAGATAAAAATTATTAAAAACAACTTGGTGTGAACCCCAAGCGAACATTTTAGAAAATAAAAATAAACTACAAAGAGGTATTAATATATGGAAACCCCTAAAAAAGTAACTCATGTTATGAAATATGAAATTCAATACAATAAAGAATTATATAAACTGCTAAGAGAAATCCAATATAAAGTTTGGCGAATTAAGAATAAGTCCACAACAATAGCTAATGACTGGCAACAATTTTCATTTGGATATAATGAAAGATTCGGAGATTTTCCTAAAGAAAAAGACATAACGGGAACTACCTTAACAACTGATGTTAGGAAAAATGTCGCTGAATTTGGAACACTAATATCGTCATCTATTGTCGCAACATCTAGCAAAGAAGCTGTAGAAAAATTTAAGAATAGTAAGAATGATATTATAAATGGCAGAGGAATTATCCCAAGCTATAGACGTGATGGCTCATTCCCGATTAGAGTTAGCCAGATAAAAAACATAACTAAAGTTAATAATAAAACGTATGACGCTAAATTTTCATTGCTTTCAAGGGAAGGTGCAAAACAACAAGGAGTGCCGACACAAACAGAAGTTACATTAAAGACAGGCGGCAGTGCTAAGGATATATTAGAAAAGGTAATAAGTGGAGAATATAAGATGTGTGACAGCCGTATTAACAATAAAAAGAATAAGTTTTACCTTTTAATGGTGTATCAGCATGAAGTAAACCCTAAAAAATTAGACGAAAATAGAATAATGGGTATCGACTTAGGCATAAAAGTACCTGCAATGTTAGCTATTAATGATGAAAAATATTATAAAATACCAGTTGGAAGTGGAAAAGAGATTAATAGTTTTAGGAATCAAATTAGAGACAGAAAAAGGCGTATGCAACAACAACGAAAATGGTGTGGAGAAGGCAGTATTGGTCACGGTACAAAGACTAGGATTAAACCATTGCAGAAATTAAGAGACAAGGAAGCTAACTTTAACGCCACAAAGAATCACAATTTTAGTAGATACATAGTTGATGAAGCTGTTAAGAATAATTGTGGAGTTATTCAAATGGAAGACTTAACTGGTATCGCTGAAGGAGAAAAGAAAGGCACATTCTTAGGTAATTGGACATACTTTGATTTACAAGAAAAGATTAAATACAAAGCAGAAGAAGTTGGAATTAAGGTAGTCAAAATTAAACCTGATTACACTTCACAGCGTTGCAATCATTGTGGGAACATACATAAGGAAAACCGTAATGCTAAAGTAAGCCAAGAGAAGTTTAAATGTGTAGTATGTGAACATGAAGCTAACGCAGACGTTAATGCATCTAAGAATATTGCTATGGCTGGGATTGAGGATATCATCAAGGATCAATTGAAAGCACAGGAACAAGCGTATGCTCATGCTATGAAGTATAGTGTTTAGGGATTAATGGATACATAATAAAGCTAAAGTTTATAAATATACGATAAAATCCACTTTTTATAAGTGTTTACATAAATATTATTAATCGAAGGAGGTGAATACAATTTAGCTAGGTAATACAAGTAACAACTAAACTATAAAAATATGGGTGACGACCAATCGTCAAATTAAAAGGGGTATAAAATGATTGATATTAATAAGGAATTAAAGTTTATGGAAGAAGAAATTTACAACTTACTGAGTAAAATTGAAAGTCAGGTAAGCGACAAAAAACACAGAGAAGTAAAAACAACATCTGACGTATTAGTAAATATGATTACTAATCACACAAGAAGTGTGTACAAGAATATAGAAGATTATGAAGTGTTTTATAATAATGTAATTATTAAACTTAGCAAAGTTGTAACATTAGTTAAGATTAATATGAAAGAAATTTCTCACACTGGTGATCTACGTCCTTACCGAGACATGGAAATAGTTTATTCAAAACTACTTGTCAAAATTAGAGATATTGACGGATTCATTACAGTAAACATTAGAACTAGGTATGACTGGTATGCAAGCATTGATTACGATTTTGAAAGTAATACTATTTATCGTTTGTCTGTTGGAGTACATAAGGAAAGTAAAAATATAAGAGTTGACCAATTTGATATGTTTTATGATGAAAAAGTAAATTATAAATTAGTAGGCGGTGATTATGAAGGTATTTTAGTCAATTCTATGGGGTCAGGAATGAAAATTTTTGATAGTTTAATGAAATACCACGACATTAGACATAAGCTGTTTGAATATAAAGGAACAAATAAAAGTCAATCCAACGCTTATTTACAAATCAAAAACGATTATCAGGATAATAACTCAATTAAAAATAACATCATGTTAGATAGTATTAAGATTGATAGACTTCCCACACGTAAAACTTTACATAAGAATGAAAAATACACTATCGAAGAATATAGTAAGTTAATTTGTTTGATTAATTTCTACGATGTTTACTATAAGCAAATATCACAAAAGGTTGAATAAATAACACCATCGCAGGCGAGGTCTAACCACTTCGCCTTTTATATAAAAAAACTATATAAAGATAGGTGAAAAATGACTGAGCAAAAAGTTTGTCCTGACTGTGATGTTGGATTGGCAGAAGTCTATTACAAATACGAAACAAAATATCGCTGTATGAGCTGTGAAATGATTGCTTCGGCTAAGTGTTTGTCGTGTGTAAAAGTTAGCATATGTGGCGTTAAACATGAGTGGCAGGGTTGTATGTTATTCGAGGGAAAATAGATGAATAGAATAATAGGATAGG